>Ga0206794_1216_pt1 | contig 12680 bp, 12 predicted proteins | sample Alteio_BWOrgCont_70_FD_152877 | JGI IMG/M metagenome (GOLD analysis project Ga0206794, IMG submission 152877) | Enriched cells from forest soil in Barre Woods Harvard Forest LTER site, Petersham, Massachusetts, United States -... | ecosystem: Environmental > Terrestrial > Soil > Temperate forest >...
ACCGGTGTCGGGTTCCTTATCCATATCTACTCCGTCGGCTATATGGCCCACGAAGAGGGCTATTGGCGCTTCTTCGCCTACCTCAACCTCTTCATGTTCTTCATGTCGGTCCTGGTTCTCGCCGAAAGCTTCCTTCTGATGTTCGTCGGCTGGGAGGGCGTCGGTCTGGCCTCGTACCTGCTCATCGGCTTCTACTTCAAAAAAGATTCCGCTGTCAACGCAGGCAAGAAAGCTTTCATCGTCAACCGCATCGGCGACTTCGGCTTCCTTCTCGCAATGTTCCTTATCGTCCGCGAGTTCGGCTCGCTGGACTTGACCCACGTCTTCAACGCCATCAGCGTAAACCCCGAGTGGCATGGTGGTGTCCTCACCGCCATCGCTCTTCTTCTCGTCCTCGGCGCAGTCGGCAAGTCAGCACAGATCCCTCTCTACGTCTGGCTCCCCGACGCTATGGAAGGCCCCACGCCAGTCTCGGCGCTTATCCACGCGGCCACCATGGTCACCGCCGGCATCTACATGGTCGCGCGTTGCCACACATTGTTTGATCGCAGCCCCTACGCACTCGGCGTTGTTGCCATCATCGGGGCCGCCACCGCCATCTTCGCCGCCTGCATCGGCACGGTGCAGCACGACATAAAGCGCGTCCTTGCCTACTCCACTGTCTCCCAGCTCGGTTATATGTTCCTCGCTTGTGGAGTCGGGGCCTACACATCCGGCATCTTCCACCTGTTGACTCACGCCTTCTTCAAGGCCCTGCTCTTCCTCTCCGCCGGTTCAGTCATCCACGCGCTCTCCGGCGAGCAAGACATGCGCAGGATGGGCGGCCTTCGCAAGCGCATTCCCATCACCTTCTGGACGATGACTATGGGCGTCTTCGCCATCTCGGGTATTCCTCCATGGGCAGGCTTCTTCTCGAAGGACGAAATCCTCTACCGCGCTTTCACCTCGGATAACCCTATCGGCAAACTGCTCTGGCTCGTCGGCCTCGTCACGGCGGGCATCACCTCGTTCTATATGTTCCGCCTCTGGTTCAAGACCTTCTTCGGTCCCGAACACTTCGAGGAACCTACAGATCTCCACGATCACGGAGCTGCCGTCCACACTCACTCCGGCAGCCACGCCGTGATGGTTGCTGATCCTGAAGAAGGCCACTCCCATGGCGTCCACGAATCGCCGTGGATCATGCTCTTTCCGCTCGTGGTCCTGGCAATCCTCTCCTTCATCGGCGGGTGGGTTGGCATTCCCGCGGTCTTTGGAGGAAGTGACGAGGTCGAACACTTCCTCCAGCCGGTCATCAATGAAGGATTAGCTGGAACGCTTACCAATCTGCCAAGTCATGGACTCGAACTCGGACTCGCCTTCGTCTCCGTCCTCGTCGTCGCGATCGGCTTCTGCATGGCCTACGTCTTCTACTATAAGAAGCCCCGTACCGCCGCTGCTCTCGCCGGCCGCTTCCCCGCTCTCTACCGCCTCGTCGAAAACAAGTTCTACGTCGACGAGATTTACAGCACTCTCATAGTTACTCCACTGCTCCTGTTCACCCGCGCCATCCTCGGCGGTCTCATCGACACCGGCATCGTCAACGGCTCCGGCGCAGCCGCAGGCGCCACCACCCGAGGCTTCAGCTCACTTGTACGCCGCGTGCAGTCCGGCAACATTCGCTCCTACGCCGGCTGGCTCGCCATAGGAGCCGCCGCCGTTCTCGTCGTCATGATCTTCGGCCGTTCCATCTGGCCGCACTAAAGGATTTCGCTCTTCGAAACACGCGTTGTTGCTTCACTAAAGGAAATGATGAACATCGACCACACCATCCTGACCGTTATCACCTTCGTCCCCCTCGTGGGAGCGGTCCTGCTGGCCCTGCTGCCCGACAAGGGCAAGCTGATGCAGTGGGGTGCCCTCGCCGTCACCCTCATCACCTTCGCGCTCACTCTGCATCTTCCCATCCGTTACGACTACAGCATCGCGTCCGGCACCTTCCAGTTCGAACAAAATCTGAGCTGGATCTCGTCCCCCGCCATTCGCTACCACCTCGGCGTCGATGGCCTGTCCATGTGGCTCGTCGTCCTCACAGGTTTCCTCGCACCGCTCGGCGTCCTCATCTCCTGGAACACCATCAGTGATCGCAAGAAGCTCTTCTACACCCTCTTCCTCCTTCAGCAGGTCGCGATGCTGGGCATCTTCGTCTCGCTCGACCTCTTCCTCTATTACGCCTTCTGGGAACTCTCCCTCGTCCCGATGACGCTCTTGATCGCCACCTTCGGGCGCACCGTCAACCGCCGTCGCGCCGCCATCAAGTACTTCCTCTACACCTTCATCCCCTCGGCCATCCTGCTCGTCGGCATGCTCTGGGTCTATGCTCACACCGGCACCTTTCAACTCCCCGACCTTGCCCAACTCGCCGCCAACCACAACATCTCCGGCAACTCCGCCGCCCTCTGGCTGGCCTCACTTGCCTTCCTGGTCGCCTTCGCGGTCAAAGTCCCGGTCTTCCCCTTGCACGGCTGGCTTTCAGATGCAGTCGCCGAAGCCCCCACCGCCGCAGTCATGGTTCTCATGGGCAAACTCGGCCTCTACTCGATCCTGCGCTTCTCCTTCAGCATCTTCCCCGAACAGTCCCGTCAGATCGCTCCGCTGATGATTGCCCTCGGAGCCATCGGCATCGTCTACGGCGCACTCATCGCTCTCGTCCAGAAAGATTTGAAGCAACTTGCCGCCTACGGTACTCTCGGTCACGTCAGCGTCGTCATTCTCGGCATCTTCACCTTCACCATCGCGGGCATAGACGGCGGCATCTACGCCACGCTCAACGAAGGCATCGGCGGCGGCGCACTCTTCATGCTCCTCGGCATCCTCTATGAGCGCTATGGCACGTACGATATGCGCGACTACGGCGGCCTCGCCGCAAAACTCCCGTGGATGGTCACACTCTTCGTCATCACCACTCTGTCCGTAGTCGGCCTGCCCATGCTGAACGGCTTCGTCGGAGAGTTTCTGGTCTTTACCGGTGCAATGCAATCCGCCGTCACCCATCACACCCGCTGGACCGTCCTCGCCACCACCAGCGTCATCTTCACTGCTTCCTACATGCTCTGGATGGTGCAGCGCGTCTTCTACGGCGATCTCAACGACAACACCGCCGATGTTCCTGCCCCGGACCTCGACGCGCGCGAGCACCTGGCCCTCTGGCCCATGGTCGCCCTCATGCTCCTGATGGGAGTTGTCTCTCCAATCTGGATGCGCGCCATCGACACCGCCGGCACCGTTCTCGCGCAAGAGCCGGCACCGGCCGAGCCTCTTCCGTCAGCCCAGGTCGAACATCGCTTCGGCCCCACTGCTATCCACACCAACGAAGCCGTCTTTGTAATTCCCGCAACGGAGGCCAAGAAGTAAATGTCCAATAACGTCCTGGCCCTCCTTCCCGAGCTCATCCTCACCGTCACCGGCGTTCTCGTTATGATGGCCGAGCCCTGCCTCAAGCCCGGCACCAGCCGTAAGCCCCTCGGCTGGCTCGCCATCGGAGGCAGCATCGCCGCCCTGGCAGCCAGCTGGTACCAGCTCTCCTTCGGCACCATTCATGCCTTCTCCAACACCATTCAGGTCGACGCCTTCTCCGTGCTCTTCCATTACGTCATCGGAGCAGTCGTCCTCGTCACCCTGCTTACCTCGCTCGACTACTTCGAAGGCAACGCCAGCCACGCCGGCGAGTACTTCGCCCTGCTATGCTTCGGCGCCGTCGGCATGATGCTGATGACCTGCTCCGTCGAACTCCTCATCGTCTTCGTCGGCCTCGAGATCTCCTCCATCTCCACCTACATCCTCTGCGGCTTCCGCAAAGGCCAGGCCACCGGCACCGAATCCTCCATCAAGTACTTCCTCCTCGGCTCGTTCGCCACCGCGTTCTTCCTCTACGGCATCGCCCTCGCCTTCGGAGCCACCGGCTCAACCGACATCTATGCCATTGCCCTCGGCCTCCAAACTCCCGCCACTCCGTATCTCGCCTTCATGGCACTCGCCATGATCCTCATCGGTCTCTGCTTCAAAGTCTCTGCCGCTCCGTTCCACGTCTGGACGCCTGACGTCTACGAGGGCGCACCCGCGCCTGTCGTCGGCCTCATGTCCACTGCACCCAAAATCGCCGCCTTCGCCGTCCTGCTCCGTATCACCTTTACCGCCTTCCCCCTGATGCAGCATCGCTGGGCCATCCTCATGTGGGGCCTGGCCGCCCTTTCCATGACGGTGGGGAACCTTGGTGCCCTGCTCCAGCGCGACGTCAAGCGTATGCTCGCCTACTCCAGCATCGCCCACGCCGGTTACCTGCTTGTCGCCTTTACCGCCTTCCCCTTCGACGGGATCGCTGCTGCCTGTTTCTTCAGCGCCACCTATGCGGCCATGCAAGTCGGAGCCTTCGCCGTTATCACCGAGGTCGGCGGCTACGACGAGCGCGCCCGCACTATCGACGACTACACCGGCCTCGGTCAGAAGCGCCCCTACCTCGCCGCCCTGCTCGCGTTCTTCCTCCTTTCGCTCATCGGAATCCCATTTACCGGCGGCTTCTTCGGCAAGTTCTACGTCTTCTCCGCCGCCGTCCACGGTGGCCACGTCTGGCTCGCTGTCATTGGCCTTCTCAACAGCGGCGTCGCCTGCTTCTATTACCTCCGCCTGCTGGCCGCCGTCTATACCAGGCCCGGCACCGAGAGCGCCCGGCTCAACCAGATTCGTCCCATCAGCATTCCGGCAGCCATCGGCCTCGCCCTCGCCGCGATCGCCACCCTCAGTCTCGGTATTCTGCCCAACGGCGCAGTCTCCTTCGCCGAGTACGCCAGCCACTCCACTCTGATCGAACAGGCCCGCCAGGAGTGCGCTGCCCACCCCGAAGGCTGCCACATCCAACTCCAGTTCGACGTTCACTAAGCAACCGGACGCACAACGCATCCCCTATCCGTCGCAGATCCCAGCCCGCGCTCTCCGTGGCTCCTTTCGGATAGGCGCAACGCCCCGCAAGCTTTCTCTTTCCTTGCCAACTGCATCACAGCGAGTAGAATGGCGGTCCACTGGAAGGATTATTCTTGAACGACCTGCGCACGATTCACGTTACGGCCGTAATTTTCGGCTGTCTGTGCCTGTACATGCTGCTGATTCACCGCAGCACCCCGGGCCTACGTGGTGTCAGTCTTATCACCGTCGGCTACGCCACCTCGGCAGTCGGAATGGAGCTCCTCGCTCTGCGCGGTCGCATCCCCGACTTCTTCTCCATCACCGTCGCCAACACATTGCTCGTTCTCATCAACGTCTTCCTCTACTGGGGCATCGCAGACCTTCTGCATCTGCAACGTCCACAGCGCTGGCTCCTTCCCATCTCCGTCGTTCCTGCCGCAGCCATCAGTCTCTACTTCAGTTACATTCAGCCCGACGTCTCCGCGCGCATCATTGGAGTCAGCGTCCTTGCGGTCGTGCAATATGCTCTGATCGGACATTTGCTCTGCGGCCCCGCACCGCAGCGCATTAGCATGCCGCGTCTCGGCCTTGCCATCCTCTTCACCGTTTACCAGGCGATCAACATCTATCGCGCGTGGGAGGCGCACCTGGGCGATCCGCGAAGCATGCTGCGGTCCGCCGGCACCAGCACCTTCGCCTTCCTCACCCCGATCCTCATCGCCGTCATGACCGCCCTCGGCGTCATCTGGCTCGCCATGGCGCAGCTTCAATACGAACTCGAGGCACAATCCAAAATTGATTCGCTCACTGGCCTGCTCAATCGCCGCGCACTCGAGCAAATCGGCGCCAAAGCCATCGAGGTCGCCCGCCGTCAGAGCTCCGCACTCTCTCTCATCATCCTCGACCTCGACCATTTCAAATCCATCAATGACGTGCACGGCCACGACGGCGGAGACGCCGCGCTGCACCAGGCCGCGCGCTGCCTTCGCGATAATCTCCGCGACGTCGACCATGTCGCCCGTCTCGGCGGTGAAGAGTTCGTCGCCGTGCTGCCCGGCACCAGCCACGATCGCGCTGCCGAAATCGCTGAAAATCTCCGCTGTTGTCTCGCCAGCCTCACCGTCGAGCACCTCAGCCAGGAGATTCGTCTCTCCGCCAGCTTCGGCGTCGCCACCATGCTCCCCACCGACACCACCTGGCTCGAAATCCTGCGCCGTGGCGACCGCGCCCTCTACCTCGCCAAAGAGCAGGGCCGAGACCGCGTAGCGCTCCTATAGTTCATTTGCCCAAAAACAGAAAAAGCCTCCGCATCGCGGAAGCTCTTCCTTGTTCGAAACCTGCCCTGAAGCTTACTTGACCTTTAGGAAGATCATGACGAACGTAAACAGCGCGAGCGACTCGATAAACGCAAGACCGAGGACTAGGAAGATAAAGATTCCAGGGCGAGCGCCAGGGTTACGCGCGAGCGCAAGAGTGGCTGAGGCGGTTGCGTTGCCCTGGCCAATTCCGCAAAGACCGGCAGCGAGACCCATACCGATACCGGCGGCGATGGAAACCCACCAATTGCTAATAGGTCCAGCAGTTCCCTGTGCGAACGCCGGCGTCGCGAAAAACATCACGGCCAACGACATGAAAATCATCTGAAGCTTACGCATTTTGTTGCTCCTTCTTCTTGGCCCCCGTCAGAATGTCCGCCACCACTAGATGCTTCCAGTACCTGCATCGTCATGTTATGCAGCGAGTGAAACGACCAGCCGAGAGGGGGCGCCCCGCGGCCAGTGAACTTGAGACTAATGTTCGTGCGCGACTGCCATTGAGAGATAAATCATTGCCAGCAGCAGAAAGACGTAAGCCTGGATGATGGCGACGCCGAAGTGAAGCCCTAGAAAAATAAGTGGGATACCGATGGGCACGATCGAAAAGAAAGCCAGCACAACCAGATCGCCCGCGAACATGTTCGCATAAAGACGAACCGTCAATGACAGAATGCGCGCGAAGTGCGAGATGAGCTCAATCGGCAGCATCAACGGATAAAGCCACCACAATGGCCCAAGGAACTGCTTGATGTAACCGACACCGTTCGCGCGGACGCCGTGGTAGTGGTAATAGACAAAGGTGCACAGCGCAAAAGCGAGAGGCACCACCACGTTCGCAGTGGGTGATTTCAACCCGGGGACCAGTCCCATGAGGTTCGCGATCAGGATGAACACACCCAGCACTGTAAGGTAAGAGACAAACCGCTCGTAGCCGGGTCCGATGATGCTCTCGCCCTGCTCCGAAACAAACTCATGCGTCATCTCCGCCACATTCTGGACGCCGTTGGGCTTCTCGACGCTCAGTGTGGTCCGTACAACGACGAAGTAAACAAGCAGCGCTACAAAGATCAGCAGTTCCATGGCAAAGGCATCCGTGATGGGAGCCTGCGGGTACGTCGGCTCAACATGCAGCGTACGCAACATGGACGTCGTGAACGCGCCAAAGTGGAGATTCAGAAACTGGGCAAACAATGTCTGTGTCGGCATATAAAAAAGTAAGAGAAAGCTTTTGCTCTGGTTTCCGCCTCTGAGTATCTTTCGAACGGCCGGCCTAAACCGTCCACGCCTTCACCAGCCTCAAAGCTTCGACCGAGAGTGCAAACACACCCAGAGCGAGGCCACCGGCAAGCGCGTAGACCGAACCATTCAGTACCTTAAGGCTAACATAAAGCACCACCACGGTCAGCCCCAGGCGAAGGAAAAAGCCCGCCAGCACAAGCCCCATGGGGCGCGCTTTCTCCCCGCCATCCATCCGCACCATCACAGCAGTCATCAGGCGCAGCCACTCGTACAACCCAGACCCCGAGATCGCGGCCCCCACCAGCAGCAACACCGCACTCTGCCACCCCATCTTCCACCACACCAGCGGAGCCACAACCGCGGTTGCAACCCCCATCAGACGCAGCGCGCTCCGGACCGTCCGCTTGAAGTCCTCATCGGACAAGCTGTCCATCGCCCTCAAAATGTCATCTCCCAAAACATCATCACGACCCGTCCTTCTTCAAAAACCGTGAAGCCGTAGTAAATATCTGCACGAACCCCGCAACCGCACCCAACAGTATCCCCACAACAGAAATCCAGCTTTGATGAAAGTGCCGATCCAGCCAGCTTCCCACCACCCACCCGATCAGACACCCCGCCGGCAGCGCAATCGCCAACTGAATCATCGACTCGGCCTTCACCAGGTCGCCCAGCGGACCTTTGCCGCCCCCGCCCTTGCCGTCGTTCCCTGTTCCGTCATCCGCCATAGCAGCACTATTACATCACGCAGGCTTATAACTGGCACATTCGTGTGCATAACTGCAGCATTTATGTGCCTCTATACTTAGTTGTCAGCAACATCCAGCCAAAGGAACCCTCGTGTACGAGTCGGAGTTCGAAAAAAATCTCTACCAGCAGCGCCGCGAGAAGCTCCAGCAGATCGCAGCTCTCGGGCAGGCCAACGGCCTCACCTACGCCGAAGCGACGTATCCCAATAGCTACGCAGCCACTCACACCATTCCCGAGCTGCGCGCCGCGTACGACTCCCTCACCGCCGAACAGCTCGAATCCGCGCACCACCCCATCGAGGTCTCGATCGCCGGACGCATCATGGCCATCCGCGTCCAGGGCAAAGCTGGCTTCGCGCAGCTCCAGCAGGGCGGCCAGCGCTTCCAGATCTACGTCCGCAAAGACGACGTCGGTGAAGGCGCCTTCGCTCTCTACAAGCTCCTCGACCTCGGCGACCACATCGGCGTCCGCGGCCATCTCTTCCGCACCCGCACCGGCGAGCTCACCGTCCACGTCGAGAAGATCGGCGACCACCCCGCCATCACCTTCCTCGCCAAAGCCATGCTCGCGCTTCCCGACAAGTACCACGGCCTCGAAGACACAGAACTTCGCTACCGCCAGCGCTACGTCGACCTCTTCATGAACACCGGCGCTACCAAGCAGGTAGCCCCTCAGCCATCAGCAGCACCGACCGAAGCGGCGGAGGCGGAGACCGTAAAACCAACACCGGAACCGCAGGAACCCGAAACTCCCAACGTCCGCGAGGTCTTCGTAAAACGCGCCGCAGTCCTCCGCGCAATCCGCACCTTCTTCGACCGCCGCGGCTACCTCGAAGTCGAAACCCCAATGATGCACCAGATCGCCGGAGGAGCAGCAGCCCAGCCCTTCACCACGCACCACAACGCTCTCGACCTCGACCTCTTCTTGCGCATCGCACCAGAGCTGTATCTAAAAAGGCTAGTAGTAGGCGGCCTCGACCGCGTCTACGAGATCAACCGCAACTTCCGCAACGAAGGCATCAGCACCAAACACAACCCCGAGTTCACCATGCTCGAGTTCTACCAGGCCTACGCCAACTACCACGACCTGATGAAACTCAGCGAAGAGCTCATTATCTTCGTCGCGAAACATGTCAACGGCACCTGCATCACCCACTTCAACGGGCACGAGATCGACCTTGGCAAATGGACGAAACTCTCTATGCGCGAAGCCATCCTTAAGTTTTGGCCAAAAGAGTTTGAGATTCCTCTCGAGATGACCGATTTTGCCACCGCAGAACATCTCTTCCTCAAATTGCAGCTTGCATTAGATGGTGGAGGAGGACCACTGTCCAGATTGGACGTCCAAGATGGCGAATTTCGTAGAATCGCCAACGCTCTCAATCTTGTTTTCAAGGATCTCCAGCGCGACGAATCGCTTGGAAAAGTTATCGCCGGCATCTTTGAAGCCGTGGCCGAGCCCCACCTCATCCAGCCCACCATCATCTACGACTTTCCCCTGGCCGTAAGCCCCCTCTCAAAGAAAAAACCCGACGAACCCGACTGGGTCGAACGCTTCGAGTTCTACATCGGCGGCTTCGAGGTTGGCAACGCCTTCTCCGAGTTGAACGATCCCGATGACCAGCGCAGCCGCTTCGAGCAGCAGATGACCGAAAAAGAACGCGGCGACGACGAAGCCCACCAGATGGACGAGGACTACGTCCGCGCCCTCGGCTACGGCCTCCCGCCAACTGCCGGAGAAGGCATCGGCATCGACCGCCTCACCATGGTCCTCACTGACTCCAAATCCATCCGCGACGTTATCCTCTTCCCCCTCCTCCGCCCGCAAACCAAACAGGCCGAGACGGGAGAAGGCAAACACGGAGAGTCAGCCGAATAGCGCCCAGGCGCGGCAGCCTCGCCGTGGCAGCCGCGCCAAACGCGTTATCCTAATACCGTGGCCACGTCCGCGACATCCGATCACGTCCTAACACCCGCGAAGCCCCACTCGCTGCTCGCCGACTATGCCGCGCTCTTCAAAGTCCGCATCTCTACCATGGTCATCATCACCGCCGGAGCCGGCTTTTACCTCGGCTGCCTCCGCAGCGGTATCAGCCCCTTCCAACTGGACGGCCTCAAGGCCCTTGTCGCCATCGCCGTCGTCACCTGCGGCTCCAGCGCCCTCAATCAAGCTCTCGAGCGCAAGTCGGACGCCCTGATGCATCGTACCGCCGATCGCCCCATGGCCACCGGCCGCATCTCGCTCACCCACGGTCTGCTCCTCGGCTTCGCGGCCACCTTCCTCGGCTCGCTCTACCTCGCCTACGCCACCAACCTCCTCACCGGAACCCTCACCCTCCTCACCGCCATCGGCTACATCGCCATCTACACTCCGCTCAAACGCGTCACCACCATCAACACGTTCATCGGAGCCTTTCCCGGAGCGCTCCCGCCTCTCATCGGCTGGACCGCGGCCCGCGGCCTCATCGAGTGGCCCGGCGTCGCTCTCTTCGCGATTCTCTTTGTCTGGCAGTTCCCTCACTTTATGGCCATCGGCTGGATGTACCGCGAGGACTATACCCGCGGCGGTATTCGCCTCACGCCCAACCTGCCAAACCAGCAGTACGCCGCGCTCAGCACCGTAGTTCAGGCTCTCTTTTACGCAGTCATCATGATTCCCGTCAGCCTCTTGCCCGCCACGCTGCACGTCACCGGCAAGCCGTACGCCGTCGCTGCGACGATCCTCGGACTCGGCTATCTCTGGTTCACCGTCCGCTTTGCGCGCATCGTGCGCGACCCCAACTCCGAAGCCTCACGCCGCGTGGCCCGCGACCTCCTCCGCGCCTCCGTCATCTACCTCCCACTTCTCTTAGCCGCAATGATGCTCGACGCCAAAGGACGCCTCCTGTTCTAATGCAAGCAACCGTACCCAGCAACAATCTCCGCACCCCACCCGGTATCATCGCAACAATCATCCTCGTCAGTGCTGCCGCCAGCGCACTCATCTGCTACCTCGTCTACTTCCACGCCCCGCTTGATGTAACCGGCGCCCACCTCCGCTCGCTTCCGTTGCTGAACGCCGTCCTGAACGCTCTCTGCACTGTGGCGCTGATCACCGGCTTTATCTACATTCGCAGCCGTCGCATCCCGCAACACCGCGCCGCGATGTTCACCGCGTTCTTTTTCTCATCGATCTTCCTCGTCTCCTACCTCACCAACTTCACTCTCCACGGCGAGACCCACTTCAATCGTCTCAGCCCGTTGTGGCCCTTCTACTGGAAGCTCCTCGCTTCGCACATCATTCTCTCCGTCGTCGCGCTGCCGATGATCCTCATCACCTTCTTTTTGTCCCTCACCGGCCGCTTCCCGTTGCACAAAAAACTCGCCCGCTACACCTTTCCCATCTGGCTCTACGTCTCCCTCACCGGAGTCATCGTCTACATCATGCAGGCCTCGATCCACTGATGCCCATGCAACCAGATACCCGGAAACTCCTTCGCACCGGCCTTCTCATCTTCGGCACCGGAGTCATCGCCGCAGCACTCATCTTCACCAGCTTCGGCGGCGTCACCGACCATGGCCCGCACACCAACCTCGGATGGCTCGCGCTAATGCTTGCCATAGGCTGCCTCCCTACAGGCTTCCTCACCCTCCTTCTCGCCGCGGTCAAGCTCATCGGCGACCGCCACCGCTAGACTCCTCCGCACCTCCACAATCCCTCATCTGCTATCCTCATCCTTCAAAACCAGCAACAATCCGGAGCACTAAAAAATGGCAAAAGGCGTCAACAAAGTCTTCCTCCTCGGCAACGTCGGCAAAGACCCCGAGATCCGTTCCACCGCCGGCGGCATGACCGTCGCCAGTTTCTCTCTCGCCACCGCTGAACGCGCTAAGGATGCACAGGGCAACTGGGCCGACAAAACCGAGTGGCACAATATCGTCTGCTTCCAGCGCACCGCCGAGGTCGTCCGCGACTACGTCAAGAAGGGCACACAGCTCCTCATCGAAGGCAAGATCCAGACCCGTTCCTGGGACGACAAGACCAGCGGCGAGAAGAAGTACAAGACCGAGATCCTCTGCAACGAACTCACCCTCCTCGGCGGCAAACCCGGCGGCGAAGGTGCCACCAGCGGCGGATATTCCAAGTCAAGCACCGCCAGCTACGACCAGCGCACCCCCGCCAACCCGGCCGATTACTCCGACGTCGGTATCACCGACGACGACATCCCCTTCTAGGCCGCATCATCCCTCAGTCAGCAAAATCGGCTGGACCACCCGGTTCAGCCGACGTTCTTTCCACATCGCAGAAAATTGCTTATCAAGTAATGCAATCAATTGACCCTGCGCTGACAACACCCTGACAATCCTCCTCTCCGCTCTCTTTACCCTTAAGATTGGCCGGCAGGGCGCTCCTCGTCCGGCCAATGACTGCAACTGTCCGTGCAGTCGATCATATGTC
>Ga0206794_1217_pt1 | contig 12656 bp, 8 predicted proteins | sample Alteio_BWOrgCont_70_FD_152877 | JGI IMG/M metagenome (GOLD analysis project Ga0206794, IMG submission 152877) | Enriched cells from forest soil in Barre Woods Harvard Forest LTER site, Petersham, Massachusetts, United States -... | ecosystem: Environmental > Terrestrial > Soil > Temperate forest > O...
ACGGAGGAGTCGAGGGAATTGGCGACGTAGATGAACTTCCCGCGCGGATCGATGCTGACGGCCGCGGGCTCGGCGCCGGTTTTGAAAGGGCCGTTGATGAGGAAGTTCAGCGTGCCATTGGACTGGACGCCATAGCCAACCATCTGATTGGATGCGTAATCGGTGACGTAGACGAAGCGGCTGGTGGGATCGGCGGCCACGGCGGTGGGTTTGACTCCGGCCTTGTAGGGGCTGCCCTGGGCCGCGGTCAGCGCGCCGCCGGAACCCACGGAAAAGCCGAAGATCCACCCTGGATTGGCGGTGCTGGTGGTTGTGCCGCCGGGATTGTAAGCCGACTGGTCGTAGACGGTCACATATACGGCGCTGTTATTGGCCAGGGCCGAGACGCCGGTCGGAACCAGGTTGTCAGTGGGGAATCCGGGGATGGTCAAAGGCTCCTGGGTAGCAGCGGAGCCGATGGCGCCAGATGACAGCGAATAGACCGTCAGGGTTGCCGAGGTCGTGCCGGAAACCACAAACAGATAGCTCCCCGCGGCGTTCACGGCGAGGTAGGCGGGCGGCTCAGCAAGCGTGATGGAGTCTTTCTTCGTCAAAGTGCCGTTGGTGGCGATGGAGAAGTGCACGACCGAGTTGTTGCCCTGGTTTGCGACGTACAGGTCGGTGTAGTCGCCGGAAGTCGCGAGGGCGACAGGAGACGGTCCGCCTGAATCGATGGGCTTGTTGATGTCGGTGTTGGAGGAGAATCGCAAGGCGCCGGACTGGGAGTCGGCTGCGAGTACCATGATTCCCCCGTCGCTACTGGAGGACGTAGTAAAGTCGCCCGCGAGGTAGACATAATCGATGGTCACCAACTCGCAGGCGGAAAAAAGGGTGGCCACTAGAAGGCCGATCATCGAGACCAGGAAAAGCTGGCTCACTTTGCTGAACTTCATGCGCTTCCTTCGTCGTGGGCCATCAAATCAAAAAGCCCGGAGAAAACTGTTATCGGTTGCCCCATAAGGATTGTAAAAGTCCTTGACGGGGTGTTGCTAAGATCGTTGGCTCGAGCCGGCCTGAGGTGCGTTTCTCCGCAGTGCAACCCATGACAGCTGTGCTGCTCGATAGGGGTTCACTAGCTGTTCCCGCGGTGCGGAATGGCGGCAACGGCCGTCGGCTCCGTGTTGGACTTGAATGGAGAAAACTGGGTGTTGAGCAGCGTACCGGCATTGGGATCCAGCTGAAACCCGGAGACGGTGTTGCCCAGAAAGTTCGCCGTGTAGACGTATTGATTCAGGGATGGATCAATGCCGATGGCAACCGGCTGGAGGCCGGTTGCGAATGTGCCAATGTGGGTCAGCGACCCGCCGCTGGCGGCGTAGGTGGTTAAGGTGGAATCCTGGGAGTTCGCGACCACGGCAAATTTGCCCGCTGCATCGATGGTGATCGCCGAAGGCTGGCCGCCGGCCGGGTACGGGCTTCCGCTCAGCGGAGTCAGGTTTCCCGAATTGATGGTGAATCCGAGGATGTTCCCCTGCACGAGGTCGGTGACGTAGAGATAGGTTCCACTCGGATCACTGGCGATCGCAGAGGGATGAGTTCCGGCGGGAAAGGGAACTCCGCCATTTAAGGGAGTGAGCACTCCTCCTGAGGAGGCAAAGCCGAAGACGTATCCAGTGCGCGCCGTGGTGTCATAGGCAGCCACGAAGACGTTCGCGCCTCCGGGAACGGCGTTGATCGCCGTGGGCGCCACGACGTTGTTGGGGCTGCCGGGTACGGTCAGAGGCCAGTAGGTAGTGCTGAGCGCAGAATTGACAGCCGGGGATCCCAGATTGCCGTTAGTGCCGACGGGGAATGAGGCAACGGAACCGGAGCACGGGGCTGCCGGAGAGCAGGTCGCCAGCGGCTGAAATGTGTCGGCGACGTAGAGATTGGAGCCGGTGATGGAGACGGCCAGAGGAAAGATGCCGGGTGTGTTGACGGTGTTATGCGGATAAAGCTTGCCATCGTTGCCGATGATGAATTGAACAATGGTGTTGTCGTCCTGGTTGACGACGTAGAGGTTGGCGTGGTCGCTCGAAACCGCCTCAGCCACGGGATTACGGCCACCGGAAGGAAAGGGCGACGTGGGAATCTGGCGCATGTGGCCAGATTCCGAGTTCACCTCGAACACATCGACTTCGCCATAATTGTTGGGACCCGCGGCCGTGGCAGAGGTCACATAGACAAAATCAACTGTGAGCGTGGCGCAGGCGGACAGCGCGCCGGCGGCCACGATGCTGGCCGCTGAAACCAGCAGCAATTGGCCCGATTTGTTGAACTTCATGCGCATCTTTCGTCTGCAGAGATACCAGGTTCTGATCGAAGTCCGCACGGGCCTCAGGAAGGACGCGCGCGGACTGAGTCTGGTTGATGATCCGGGTGACCCGGAAGCTGGGGCGAGACCGGTCGAATCGAAGGTTCCCGCCATATTGCGACTCTCGCCGGCGTCCGTCAGCTCGTCCGCCCGGTGACCAGGCACCACGCGGGCTGACCGGTGAGCTTGAAAGCCGTGTTGGCCTTTCCGTTCAGAGGCCGGAGGTCACCTGAGTTTTGGTCGAGCGATTTACCCGTCACCGAAGAATCATTGAAATTGGCGGTGTAAAAGAACTGATTGGAAGGATCCTCAAGGAGGCATTGCGGACCCGACCCGGACGTAAACGGGCTGCCGGACATGGGCGTCAGCTGATGGGTGGCGGGATCGACGACATATCCCACGATGCCGCTTTGCGCGTTGGTGCTGCTGACGTTATTGCCCTGGTTGGCAACATAGACCCATTTGCCCTTCGACTCGGAGAGCAGCATGATGGGGCTGCTCATATTCGGATCGACCGGGACGGCCCCGCCGGTTTGCGCCTGGAGCGCTCCGCCTGTCCCCACAGTGAAGGGAATGATCTGGCTGGTGTAGGTACCGGCAGCGAAGCTGCTGCCGCTGCCGATGGTGAGCGGCTCGTTATCCAGAACGTACACATTTCCCGCAGCGCTGATGATGGCAGTTCCCGCGCCGCTGTTGATCGGCTGCACGCTGTTCTGATTGACAGTCAACTGGCCTGTACCCGAGTTGTAGGTGTAGGGAAACACCACGTCTCCGGTCCCCGATCCCGGAATAGCGGTGGGGGTGCTGCTGAGAGTGATCAGGTAGGACGCGGTAAGCACGAAGTCGATGGGGTTGGCGGGAACGGGGAAGTAGGGCAGCGCGGAACCGCTGGCCGAGGTGACCTGGGCGTTGACCACCAGGGTCAACCTGCCCGTGGACGGGTCCACCTTGAAGGCGGTGATGTCAGCGCACGAGGTAACCCCGGAACCAAGCGCCAGGGAGCAGGTGGAACTGGAGGGAGCCACCGCATCCAGAACGTAGATGTAGTTTCCCGAGCTGTCGGCGATGATGCGAAACGGGTTCAACCCCTGGGTGAAGAAGGTCGCCTGCGAAGTCAGGATGCCGTTGCCGCCGACCGCGAACTCCGTAATGTTGGGTCCCGCGCAATTGGCGGTGGTTGCCGTGCAGACTCCGTTGGTGGCCGAATCCACGCCGCGATTCAAGACATAAACAAAGCGACCGCCGGCAATTAGGACCGCTCTTCCCGGATTGGCGCCGCCGGAAGCCACCGGGAGTCCGTTGATCGGAACCAGGTTTCCCGTGTTGTGATCGATTTTGAAGCCGCTGATGATGCCGTTGCCATTAGATTGGGAGGTCGAGTTCCCAGTCACATACAGAAAGCCGACGGTATAACTCTGGACGCAAGACGTAACCCCCAGGACGGCGCCGACAGAAAGGGCGCTCATAACTAAGGCCTTGCCGAATTTCATAAACCTCATGCGATTCCTTCATCCTGGTCCGGCGAGTGCCGCCAAGTGTTCTAGTTCCGCAGCAGAGCTGGGTTTGGGATGGGTCCCTGCTGCATTGTAAAAGCCGAGGGTAGGTTGTGCCTAGTTTCGCCGGAGCTACACGAGACCCCTTGTGCCGGGTCAGGTTTGGTTTTCGCCCATACAGAATCGCGGCCGGCTGGATTTGAATTCAGATTTCGGACGCGATGCGTCTTGGACTGTGGCGGCAAAGGAAAGGTCAACATCGCGGAGTGGGAGAGATATCGAGAGATTGTTCAGGTCCTTCGCTGCGCTTTCAGAGCGGCCGAATTAAATGCGGAGTTTGTGGTCTCCCACCCTAACGCCGTCTGACGACGACGTTAGAAATGGGGCACCCCATGTGTGTGGCGGCCCTGTAACCGGCTACCATACGCGGCAGGCGTTTTCAGGGTACATGGGCTGGCCCTTGGTGCATCCGAAGGCCTTGCCGAATTCGTCGAAGTTCTGCACGCTGCCATTGACGCGCCAGCGTCCCGGAGAATGAGGATCGGTGAGGGCTCTCTGCCGCGAGGACTGTTCAGTCTGGTTTTCGCACCACACCTGTGCGAAGCCGAGAAAATATCTCTGTTTCTCGGTGTATCCGTCGATCTTGTCGTCGATGGTCTTGCCTTCGGAAGCCAGGGTGTCGAGAAGAGCCAGGTAGGCGATGCGCAGGCCGCCATTATCGGCGGTGTTTTCGCCCAAGGTCAGCTTTCCATTGAGTTTCTGCTGAGGTTGATTGTCGTGGGCAGGGGCGGCCTCGAACCCGCTATACTCCGTCGCCTCGCAATCGGTCCGTTCCACGAACTGCTTGCGATCGTCGGCCGTCTGCCACTCGCGCAGATTTCCCTTGCCGTCAAACTTGGATCCCTGGTCGTCGAAGCCGTGGGTCATCTCGTGTCCGATGACCACGCCGATGCCGCCGAAGTTGACCGCGGGATCGATCTTGAAATCGAAGAAGGGGGGCTGCAGGATGCCGGCGGGAAAGTTGATGTCATTCATCGACGAACTGTAGTACGCGTTGACCGTGGGAGGCGTCATGCCCCACTCCTTCTCATCGACCGGCTTGCCCAGTTTGTTGAGCATGTAATCGCGCTGGAACACGGCATTCCGCTGCACGTTGCCGACGAGATCATCGCGCTCCACCTTGAGGCCCGAATAGTCACGCCACTTTTCGGGGTAACCGATCTTGTTCCGGATCATGGCCAGTTTTTCTGCCGCGGCCTTTTTGGTGTCATCGCTCATCCAGGGCAGGGTCTTGATGTCGTCGCCCAGGGACTTCTCGAGAGCCGCCACGAGCTTGTCCATGCTGGCCTTGGCCGCGGGGGGAAAGTTTTCCTTTACCCAGTCCTGGCCGACGGCTTCACCGAGCGCCTGGTCGGTCATCGAGGTGCACAGCCGCCACCGCGGGGTCTGTTCCTTCTGGCCGCCAAGGACTTTGCCGAAGAAGTTGAAATCCTCGTCGCGAAAAGCCCTGGGCAGACCCTCGGCCGACGTTGTGAGAGTGTGCCAGCGCAGGTAGGACTTCCATGAATCGACCGGCTCGGAGCCGATCAGCACGTTCATTTGCTTGAAGAAATCGGGGGTGGCGACGTTCAGGGTGTCGAAGGGGCGGACTTTTACATCCTTGAAGTAAGCCGAGAAGTCGAAGTCGGGTGCGAGCTTCTGGAAATCCGGGACGGTGTAAATGTGATAGCGCTTTTCGGGATCGCGCAAATCCGTGCGGCTGGTGGAGGCTTTGGCCAGCGCGGTTTCGATTTTCAGGACAGCATCCGCCTCTTTGGCCGCCTGGTCGGGCGTGTCGCCGGCCAGGGTGAACATTTTCGTCATGTGCTCCACGTACTGTTTGCGGATGGTTTCAAAGCGATCGAGCAAATAGTAGTCGCGATCGGGCAGCGACAGGCCGCCCTGGCCGATACTGGCGATCTGCTTTGACGAATCCTTCTCGTCCTGCTGCACTCCAAAACGAAACAGCGGAGCGGGGCTGCCTTGGGCTGCCAGTTCGCCAAGAAGCGGGGCCACGCTTTTTGTGTCGGTCAGTCCGGCGATCTGCTTCATAGCGGGATCGATGGGCGCGAGACCTCTCGTCTCCACCACGTCGGTATTCATGCAGGCGGCGAAGTAATCGCCGTACTTCTTCTGCATCGGGGTCTTGGGCGCCTTGGCCGCCGCGTCCAGTTCCTGCCACAGCAGGTAACGGTTGCGCTCCTGGAGCAGGGAGAACGATCGCGACCAGCGCACCTGGTCATTGGGAATGGCATTGTTCTTGATCCAGGTGCCGCAGGCGTACTGGTAGAAATCGGTGCATGGATCGGCGGTCTTGTCGATGGCGGAGAGATCAAAGCTCTTGATGGCGACGGGCGCGGCCGGCGGCTGATTTTCACCCTGCGAAGAGGCGGGCGCTTGCGCGAACGCCGTACCTGCGGCAAGCAGCAGGAAAGGTGCAATGCGAACACAATTCATCATGATTCCCTTTTTGTGGGCGGGCTGGATTTTATTGGAGCGCTTGTGCGCCCGTAAACCGAACGGGGAGACGCAGCAGATCGTGCAGCTATCTTTCTCACCCAGTGTTGCATAGGAGACTATCACGGCACGGTCGGCCAGAGTCCCGGCGATTCCAACAGCCGCATCCCCTAAACTGAGGGTTGCCGCCCATGCCAGTCTATTGCGAAGTCGCGTTGCCCCTGCCGCTGGACCGGACATTCACTTACGCAATCCGTGATGGGCAGCGGGCGCGGCGCGGCGCGCGGGTGATCGCGCCCTTTCGCAACGAGAAACTGATTGGCGTGGTCACCGCGCTCGATGTGCCAGGTCCCGCGGATTTTGAGATTCGCTTTCTCGAGGCGGTACTCGACGAAGAGGATGAAACCGGTCCGCTTCTCAGCGATCACCTACTGACGCTGGGCGAGTGGATGGCGCAGTACTACCTTGCGCCGCTAGGCGAGGTGCTGCGCGGGATGCTGCCACTGATGGCAGAGGTGCGGCGGGTGGCGTATTACCGCATTACGGATTTGGGGCGCGATATTCTGGCGGCAAATCTGGACGGGGATTCCAGGAGGGGGCGGGGGATGTTCCTGCTCTCCCACCCTGGCCGCAAAGACAACGACGCGGCGAGGGTGGGGCACCGGGGCAAATTACCTGGTGAGCAGGGCGACCTGGCTCGGCGGGTATTGGAAAAGCTCTCGAATGGCGAGCCGGTGCGAGTGTCTACGCTGAGGACCGCGACGGGTGCAACGCTGCCAGTGCTGGCGGCGCTGGTGCGGAAGAAGTGGGTTGCGCGCGAGACCACGGCCATGGAGCGCGATGCGCGGCGCATGGAACGCTTCGCGGTGCTGCTGCCGGAGACGCGGCTGCCAAGGCTGACGGAAAAGCAGCAGGCCATCCTGGCGGAACTGGCGGCCTGCGGCGGTGAGATGGGGCTCGCGGAACTGCGACAAAAGGAACTGCCGTCGTCAACACTCGAGACGCTGGTCCGCCGCGGACTGGTGCGGATCGATGAGCGGCCGGCGGCCTTTCGCCTGGGCGGGCTGGAGAGATCGGGCGAGGCGATCCGGCTGAACGAGCCGCAGACAGAGGCTTTGGCCGCGGTGGCCTCGGGGCTGGGAGTGTTCAAGGTATTTTTGCTGCACGGGGTTACCGGGTCGGGGAAGACGGCCGTCTATCTGGCCGCGATGCAGCGTGCGCTCGACCGCGGGCTGGCTTCGATTCTGCTGGTGCCGGAGATCGGGCTCACGCCGCAGACGGCCGGCCAGCTTGATGCTGCTTTCGGAGAGAAGGTCGCGCTTCTGCATTCGGCGCTCACGCCGGAGGAGCGCAGCGAGCAGTGGCGGCGCATCCGGCGGGGCGAGGCGCCGATCGTGGTGGGGACGCGATCTGCCATTTTTGCGCCGGTGCCGAACCTGGGCCTGATTCTTGTGGATGAGGAGCACGACCAGAGCTACAAACAGGAAGAGACGCCGCGCTATAACGCTCGCGATGTGGCCGTGATGCGCGCCAAGCTGGCGGGCGCAGTGGTGGTGCTGGGGTCGGCGACGCCGTCGCTGGAGAGCTGGCAGAACTCGGCGCAGGGCAAATACACGCTCATCGCTCTGCGCGAGCGGGTGATGAACAGGCCGCTGCCTGATGTGGAACTCATCGACATGCGGCGCGAATTTCACGAGACCAGTCGCGAGCAACTTTTCTCTCGCGCGCTGGTGGCACAGACACAGACGGCGCTCGATCGCGGAGAACAGGCGCTGATCCTGCTTAACCGGCGCGGGTATTCGTTTGCGGTGATCTGCCGCGCGTGCGGAGCCAAGCTGGAGTGCCAGAACTGCGCGATCGCGTTGACGCATCACAAGCCTCCCGCCGACCAGCTGGAAATTGCGCGCGAGGGACAGCGGCTGGAATGTCACTACTGCGGCTACCGGCGCACGGTTCCGGCGCGCTGTCCCAAGTGCGACCGCGAGCACTTGTACTACCTGGGCGCGGGGTCGGAGCAGGGTGAGGAGCGGCTAACGGAGATCTTTCCCATGGCGCGCATTGGACGCATGGATCGCGATACGGTGCGCGGGCGGCACGACCTGGAGCGGCTGCTGGCGCGATTGCATTCCGGCGAGATCAACCTGCTGGTTGGCACCCAGATGATCGCCAAGGGGCACGATATTCACGGCATTACGCTGGTGGGCGTGGTGGGCTGCGATCATGCATTGTCGATGCCGGACTTTCGCGCCGCGGAGCGCGTGTTTCAACTGATGACACAGGTGTCGGGCCGGGCGGGGCGAGGGGAACTGCCGGGACGCGTGGTGGTGCAGACATATTATCCGGACCACTACGCGATTCTCGCCGCGAGCACGCATGACTATACGAGCTTTGTGGAAAGAGAACTGAAGTATCGCCGGTGGATGCACTATCCGCCGTTCGGGGTGTTGGCGAATGTTCTGGTGCAGGCGGAGAAGCTGGAAGAGGCGGCAGCATGGTCGGCCGAATTGGGCAAGTGGTTCCAGAAGACCGCGCCCGAGGGCGTGCGCGTACTGGGGCCGTGCACCGCGCCGGTGGCGCGTATCAAGGGAATCTATCGTTTCCACCTGATTCTCAAAGCGGCATCGCGGCGCGCGCTGAGTGCGGCGATGCGCGGGATGCTTGCGCATGCCGATGCGGCCGGCGTTCCGCGACGGAACCTGATTGTGGATGTGGATGCGCAGCGGCTCATGTAAGGGAGGGCGAAGCGGCGGAGTTAGCGGTGGTATCCCAGGTCCCAATTTCGGGACCCGGGGCACCCGGCGACATTACCTCCGGCACGCCTGAGTAACACTGCTGATGCCGCCAGCGCCACTTAACTTGGCTTGGCGTCGTGGGCGGGTCCGGTCTCGAGGGCGTGGAGTTCTTTGCCGGGCTTGAAGCGGACCGCCTTGCCGGGGGTGATGCTGACTTCGGTGCCGGTGCGGGGATTGCGGCCAATGCCGGTTTTGCGGGCGCGGACGCTGAAGACGCCAAATCCGCGCAGTTCGATGCGCTCGCCTGCCGTGAGAGCCTCTTTCAAACCCTCGAAGACCGTGTCGACTGCGGCCTCAGCCTTGGTGCGGGGCAGACCCGTGCGCTCGATCACGTGATGGACGATGTCCTGCTTGATCAAAGGGAACCTCGCTGCACGATTGGAGAGTCTACTTCGTCCTACCACTGTGATACTACAGGTTTTGCGGCGAATGGGAAACTAGCGATTTTGCCAGTAGCGGGTTTCAGGGCGAAACTGCGACAACTACTTCGAGCGCGAGAATTTCCGTACCCTTTTTTTCCGAGGTTTGCGCTCTGCCGTTGTTTGTCAGGGGCTGGACGGGTCCCGTAAGATAGGGGCTTCACGCAGAAGAAAAATGCCGGCGGTCTCGCTGCCGGATACCACCGATTCGGAACAGGAGAGGCATGTCGATTCAGAGTGACCGCTGGATACGGGAGCAGGCGCTGAACCATCAGATGATTGTCCCCTTCAGCGAAAAGCAGGTCCGCGAGGGCGTCATTTCCTACGGCCTTTCTTCGTACGGCTATGACCTGAGGGTCTCAGACGAATTCAAGATTTTTACCAATGTGAACAGCGCCATCATCGATCCCAAGGCGTTCGATGAGCGTTCATTTGTTTCGGTGCAGGCCAGTTCGGTGATCATTCCTCCTAACTCATTTGCGCTTGCCCGGTCGATTGAATACTTCCGCATTCCCCGCGACACGCTGACGATCTGCGTGGGCAAGTCGACCTATGCCCGTTGCGGCATTATCGTGAATGTAACCCCGTTCGAACCGGAGTGGGAGGGTTTTGTCACTCTGGAGATTTCCAATACGACCCCGCTTCCGGCCAAGATTTACGCCAACGAGGGACTCTGCCAGATTCTGTTCTTCCGCGGCAACGAACCCTGCGAGATCAGTTACGCCGACCGGAAAGGGAAGTATCAGAAACAACAGGGGATCGTGCTTCCCAAGCTGTGAGCGCCGACGGCCGGCGGGATGGGGAAGGTCATCTACCGGCCAAGCGCACCATCTTCAAACCCGAGCGGCTCGACCGCACTCATTCACCCTGGCCCGGGAGTCACGTTGGCTGCGCTTTCCAATCCGCCTACGATTCGCATCGGCGTCCTGGCCGGCGAACCGATCCGGCTCGAGGGACTTTCGACGGTCTTTGAAGAGGAGCCGGAGACCGGACGACCGCGGCTTGTGTCCGTTGTGGGCACATTGCCGGAGCTGCTGGCCGACACCAAGCTCGATTACCTCGTTGTCGATTTCAACTCTTCAGACGAGGGGATGAAGACACTGGAAGCGGCGAAGCGGGCGCGGCCGGGAATCCGCCAGATCGTGATCGGGCCCGCGCATGACGATGAACTGGTGCTGGACGCGATCACCGCCGGGGCACGCGCCTACCTCTATTCTTCGGCGGACCCGCATACGGTCCGGATGGCCATCGACATCGTGGTAAGCGGCTCGATCTGGGCGCCGCGGAAATTGCTCTCGCGGTTGATCGACCGGCTGCTGGGAGTCCCAGTGAGCGGCAGTGGAGGCCTGGGTGCTCTCCAACTGACGGCGCGCGAGCGGCAGGTGTTGGACCTGATCCTCCTGGCGAGATCGAATCGGGAAATTGCCAGACAACTGGGGATCGAGGAGCGTACCGTGAAGGCCCACGTCGGCCGCCTGATGAGGAAAGCCGGTGCCGAGAACCGCATCGAGCTGTCGATAAAGGCTCTGAACAGCCGGTCGATTTTTCCGGTAGGGCCGGAAGAGAAGGCGGGGGATTAGAGACTGGGTGCCGTCATGATTCCCGCACCGAGAAAAGGCTTAAAGGTTTGGTTACCTAAAAACGGGCCACTAGGTTACTAAAATCCCCTGTCCCTTCGTACTCTTGTTACCTAGACAGGATTCTCACAGAATAGGTTTCAGAAACAACGCAGATCTGGGGAAAGGAGTTCCCCGTCGGCATGTTCACATGCTGCCTGGGAACTCCTCTTTTTTTGTCTTTTCAAGCACAATATCCCAAAAGCCGCGTTTCCACCCGGATTGACGCTGCTGATCCCCAGCACAGTTCAACGCGACTCCCCGAAAACTCCCTAGTAGCGCAGAAGGTTCGGCGTCCGCCGCTTCGAGCTTCGCGCGGCCATGGTTGCGTTAGGCTGAGGCTACGGCAATTCCAAGGTTGCTTGACTTTGCCGCTCTGTTGAAGGTCGCCGCGCGGATCGTTGGGTCGACTTGCGCGAATCCGAGAGCAACTCTTGGCCGCTTCTACTGTCAAAGACTTAAACGGGCTCCGCGCCGACGGACTCCGGAAATTGGAAAGGATCGGAAATGAAAAAGACCCTGACTTCCCTCAGCCTCTGTTTCCTTCTGTCATGCAACGCCTTCGCGGCTTCTAGCCGGGACGACCTGCAAGATCGCCTGGACGCCGCAAAGACCGTCCTTGACCGGGTCATGGCAGCCAAGGACCGCGGCATTCCAATGAACATCATGGAGCAGGCGACCTGCGTGGGAGTCGTCCCCGGGCTGATCAAAGGCGCGTTCGTGTTCGGAGCACAGTACGGCCAGGGCGTAGTGACGTGCCGAACCGGCCACGGCTGGAGCGCCCCGGTGTTTATCCGCATGGCGGGCGGATCATGGGGATTGCAGGCTGGCGGCCAATCGACAGACCTGGTGCTGATCGCGGTCAATGATCGGGGGTTTCAGGACCTGTTGAAGAGCAAGTTCAAGATCGGCGGCGACGCGGCAGCCTCGGCTGGACCGGTGGGCCGCAACAGCCAGGCGGCGACGGACTGGCGCATGAACGCCGAATTGCTGACCTACTCGCGAAGCAAGGGCCTGTTTGCGGGCATCGATCTCGATGGAACCGTTGTCAGTCAGAACAAGGAAGACACGGAACTGTATTTCAGCCACCCGCACAGCTTCGATGCCATTCTCAAGGGCGATGTGGCTCCTCCCGAAGGCTCGGAGAATTTCGTGAAAGCCGTGGCGCGCTACTATACGGAAGCCAAGAATCATTGAGAACAGGCTGAATAGCAGTCGCCCCCTCATCAATGCCATGAGCCAGCGGGTCATGAGCAACAGGCCGGCGGCACCGGACATCGGTCCATGCTTTCCGCCCGGGAAGTACGCCGTCGCCGTACACTGATCCTTGCCTACAACGATGCAGGAACATCTGGAGTACTGGCTGGTGCTGGCGGTGGCGCGCACCCTGGGGCGCCTGCCGCGCAGCGTGGCACGTCTCCTGGTGCGGGCACTCACCTGGGCCGCATATGTTGCGCTGGGCCGGCTAAGGCGGGTGGGAGAGCGGAACCTGGAGATGGCGCTGCCGG
>Ga0206794_1218_pt1 | contig 12618 bp, 6 predicted proteins | sample Alteio_BWOrgCont_70_FD_152877 | JGI IMG/M metagenome (GOLD analysis project Ga0206794, IMG submission 152877) | Enriched cells from forest soil in Barre Woods Harvard Forest LTER site, Petersham, Massachusetts, United States -... | ecosystem: Environmental > Terrestrial > Soil > Temperate forest > O...
AATTGAGTGATAAACCATCATGGCTCAATTCCAACCGGTAAAGAAAAAAATCTTCAGCCTGCGATCTCAATTCAAGTTTTGTAGGCCAATTTTCTGCCAATAGCTTAGTCTTCAAATTTAAAAGATAGGTATTACTACCTTGAAAGTTAAGCCCATAATCTAACCAATAAAGGGCCGATGATATATCTCCTGTTTGCCGATAACTTTCGGCAACCCAATATAATCCACTGACATAACCAGGCTTAGTCGTTTTATTAATTGTGAGTGCTTTAATAAAATACTTTAGCGCTTCTCCGTATTTGCGAAAGTCTTTGGCCAACGCTGTACCCATGCTAAATAAGGCTTCAAACAGGTTGGGATCGATTGAAAGGGCAGTTTGATAGCTTTTTATTTCTTCTTTATGATCACCAAGATGACCTTGCGATGTGCCGAGGTTTTTCCAGCACTGGGCAAAATAAGAATCCTTTTTAAGGCTGATTTTGTATTGTTCAACAGCACCTTGATTTTCGCCAAGTGCCGCTAACGTGTTGCCATAGTTGTAATGAACAAGATTGGATGCCTGTTCATTTAGTGATTTACCGAATATGTTTCTTGCTTGAATGATCTTGCCTTTGTCCATGGTGGCAATACCGTATTCAGCCATTATGCATGCCTTGATCTGCATTAAGTTATCTTTAGGATATTGCAAAAGGAGATCATTTATTATGGTAAGTGCTTCAGGATACCTATAGCTCTGGAACAGACTCCAACTTAATGCTTGAAGAATATTCAAATTTTGAGAACCCGGTTCTATGAGTTGCCTAAACAAATATATAGCCTGTTCATAACGGCCGTCATGGTATACTTTCCATGCTGCCAGTTCCAGATTATCGTGTATTTTGGATATATCAAAATCACTAATAAAAGACCTGTTGTTAAAAACAGTTTGAACATGATTTATCACTGAATCCCATTCTAATAAGGTTAATACATTCGTTTTGGGTACATTAATAATATATTCTTTCTGACCTTTGGAAAGATCGATATCATGATCATTTAGCCATGACCAGTAGGCTTGTTTTACATCATCTTCATAAACCACGATCATTATCGGTTCCAACCGAACTTTATAATAACTTATCGTGGAGTGCTTTAAAACGGCTTTTGCAAAATTGGCATCGCTGCTTTTCTTGTGCCCCTTCAGCTGTATAGAAAAATTGAGGCCTGTCACCTGACTATTTAAACAAATTTCAACCTGGTAATCCAGCCCGTAATCGTTTGAAGGAATATTGTAAATCCATTCATCGGGGATCATTCCTACAAGAAACTTCTTAGCTTTTGAATCCAGTACATGATTTTCAGGCCGTTTAGGTTTAGTCATAATAATTATTAAACAACAAATTTAGGGATAACATGGCTAATTCGTTATTTGTGATTACTTTATTAAATAAAGGTCTTCTTCAAAATATCATCGGCGCTAAAGCGTATTGCATTGGCGGGTACAGCGTTCCTGTCCCTGATTAATTTATCAATTCCTCTATGAATAAGATGAATATTAAGATTTTTCAGCTCCCAAAATAAATTCAAAATCATTTTGGCGTCGGCACCTTCTTTGTTTTTGTCATGAAGACGGTAATATTTTCCGCCATGAACAACCTCATTACGTATCCGGAAGCAGTCAGAATGCAATTTGTCGATTTTCTTTGCCTCAGCTTCATTTGTCCCGACAATAACGCCGCAAATTAAGCGCATCATAGGCTGGGGCGTATTGTCAGGGAAGAAACTTTCCAATGTGACGACCAAATCCACAAAATGATCAATGGTGCTATAATCCGAACGGACAGCTTTAATAAATCGATGTATAGACCATAGATCTTTATGCCATACCTGTGCCATGCGTTCCCAGATGCTCTTTAAAGCTTCAAATTGATCAGATTCTAAAAGCAAGGGATAGGCAAGCATGTCTGAATGTTCATCAATCATATAACTTCCGCCGCCATTGAGCGTAACCAAACCGCTTGATTGAGGTTGGTGAGATTCATGCCAGGTGTTATATGTAAGAAAGGTCAGATGCAAACCCAGCATAAAAAATGCACCGATATCGCTGGCTAAAGAAGTGAGCTGCAATTTCCAAACTTCAAAGTCCATGTCCCAATTCAACCTTTTTTCAATGTCGTATTCCAGATCAGGGGTAAGATTGAGCGGATACACAAAATCCGAGTTTACTGTCAGTTCGATGATCGCCAAGCCATAAGCATGCCGTAAGTTTCCCCGCGCTACGATATGTGCAAATCCGCCGATGCTGCCTATTTCATCTGCAATGATTCGTTCCGCTTCCTGCGTATTGCTCATGGGCGCTACAGTAAAGGGATAAAGCTTTACCTTGACAGATTGTATCGTTGCGGTTACAGCGTGGTCATAATCTGCCTTCCGATCAAATGTCGTGCGGCGGCTATAGTACTCTTTACGTTCGAAAAACTTTTGACAAAAGTTGGTCAGGTCAAATAAGAAGGCTTTCTCCCGGCTCTTGATGGATGTTGGCAAAAACCACCGAAAGGTGTGAATAACAGGAGCATTTGTGGCGATCATAATACATTTTAATCCTTAAATTTACGGATTTTTCAGCTACTATAATTATAATAATATGCCATGAGTCAACATACCCTGATCAGAAATGCTATCGCCACAATGGAGCAAGGCGCCTTTCAATCGCTATGTGCGCATTATCTTGCCCGTACAACTAATGGCGACCTTCAAACGCCTGGTTCAGTGGACGAAAATGATAAAACCCGTAAGGGAAGGCCCGATATATTTATGTTGCTGCCTGATGGCACCTATTTATTGGCGGAATGCACAACAAAGGATGGTCGGGACAAAAACCAATTTCTGGAAAAACTAAAAGCAGACCTCGAAGGGTGTCTTGATTTTAAAAGTCTTGGCCTCGTACAAGAGCAAGTTAAACAAATCACACTATGTTTTAATAGCACCATAGATACTGTAATGACTGAAGAGCTTAACGGGTATGTGGCCGGTTCTGGTGTTGCCCTTCGGTTCCTGAGCCTTACTACACTCTCTGAATTTTTATATTCCGTTGATCGTGTATATGCGCGTGATGAACTGGGTATCCCTTTCGATACTGGCCAGGTGCTCGACAAGCGGACCTTTCTTAAACAATATCGAAAACGGGACTTAGCGACACCATTGGACAATCCAATTGTCGGACGCGAAACGCAGATCACGGATTTGGCCGAGTTGCTTGAAAAAAGACAAATTGTGATTATGACCGGCCCGGCAGGTGTCGGGAAGTCCCGGCTTGCTTTGCAGGCGATCGATGTTTATTGCGCGAAACATGAGGATGCAGTCGCTTATTATATATTCAATAAATCCGGTGGGATTACAGACGATTTACTGGCTTATATCCAAGCTGGAGGTCATTATATTTTGTTGCTTGATGATGCCAACAGGAAACCGGATAACCTGATTGCTGCCCTCGAAAGCGGGTTGGCCGATAATACAAAAATCAGGATTATCGTAACCGTTCGCGATTATGCTGTACGTTCCATAGTCGAATGTTGCCGAAACACGGATTTCGAACGGTTCCACGTCAGCGAGCTTGATCGCGAGGCAATTTTTAAACTGTTGACGGCACAACCATTTCAAGTTAAAAGTGATGCCGCTATCGAACGCATTTTATCCATCGCAAAAGGGAATGCCCGGCTGGCCATTATGGCTGCGAATGTATATCTGAAGGCAGGGAATATGGATGCTATAAGTGATGTGAGCCAAATCTATGATCAGTATTTTGCGCCTGTAATAGATGATCTGACCGTCTTGCATGACAATCTTCATTTACGCGTACTGGGTCTGATTTCCTTTTTTAACACCATCGATGTGGAAATGGAGTTTGACCAGGGAATCCTGCAACTTTTCGGTATTCAAAGCGATCAGTTTTTAGAAGCAGCAAGCCACCTGGAATCCCAGGAGATCGTCGAAATCTATCAGCATACAACCGCCAAGATCACCGAACAGGTATTGGCTACTTATCTTTTTAATGAAGTGTTTTTTCGCAAGCGGCTGCTCAGCTTTGAACTTTTGCTGAATACGTATTTTTCGCGAAACCATGCAAGATTTACCGATACAATTACCCCGTCGATCCAGGCATTTGGTACCAGTATCATTGATGACAATTTACAGATCCTGCTACCATATTGGGATAATGTACATTCGAACCAAAGCGAAGCCTACAAATTTCTGTTCCTCTTTGGCCCGTACCTACCAGAACAGACACTTGCTTTTGCATCGGTTGTAATTCGTGATACACCCGACAGCGGCGGCGGCTTTGTGCTGCCTAGACATTACCATAATTCGGGAGGTTATCCGCACGATCCCGTACTATCATTACTCGCACAATTTTATCATAGAACGGATGATAAATTGACCTCAAGTCTGGCCCTTGCCTGCCGGTACGTTGCCAAACAAAAAGAATCGCTTGCCAAAGTAATCGATCAGATGAAAACGAGTTTTGCCCTTACAGACGAAGATATGTCCACGGGTTTTCACAGACAAAAAATCATTATGGATTGGCTAATCAATCAGTTTGATAAAAGCCAGGAAGCGAGGTTAATATACTACCATGTTTTTTATCATGTGTTGATCAATCGGTTTTATAGTCAGGAATACTATTGTCAAACCGATAATGGGCCTTCTTTTATCGACGCATTTCGCGACTTAAGACTACGGTTTTGGCAAAAGACCTTTGCATTTGCCGAGATCGACAGGCCGTTTGTGATGCAGTTACTTTTGGATTATATCGAACAAGAGCCACACTTATATCCCTTCATGGCTTACACAGACTTGCCGGAATTCGAGGATTTAATAATAAAAAAGCTCGATACTGGGTCGTTTACTGAATGTTATTTTGTAAATGAGTATAAAAGCTTACTATCCGCCAAGGGTATTATGATATTAGATAGGCTTGGCAAACGTTTTAATAAATTTCGAACACCTTTGTATAGACTATTCGAGAAATTAACCTTTCGATCAACAAAATACCACGAGCGGTTTACTACATCGGAAGCTTTTCAGCGTCTGGAAGAACGAAAGAGCAAAGACCTGAATAAGATGCTTCCCATATCGGATTTAGCATCTTTTGAGCGGCTTTATGAACAAGCTGAGGCAATTTATTCCTTTCCGGATCATTCGAAAACCGATCTCAGCACCGCCTTTCGGATGATTTTAAATCATGCTTTTGAAAATAATATTTGCTTGGGCTTTGAACTGCTGGAGTTTTACCTGACTAAGGAACAGCATTTCATTTTCAACCCGTTCGAGATTTATCAGCGAATTTTTAGATATGGAACGGAAAGCACCGAGCAGCTATATGAACTACTTCAAAAGGTCACTTTTAGGTACAGCCAGAATTGGTTAGAACGATTTTTCGACTGGCTTCCTGAAGAACAACTCAATGACATTAACATCGAGCGTTTATTACTTTGTTACAGTAACGCAAGCAGCGGGATAAAAATCTATCCCCATTATTTTTCGAAATACGAAAACAAACGCCCTGGAATTATGGCTGAACTACTGCATATCTTGGGTGCCATTCGCGACAGAAATGCTGAATTCCGGTATGAATTAGCCCATAATTTTTTTCGCACGTTTGATTATTTGATCAGGGACCATATCGATCTAAGCATAAGGATTTATCTGCAACAGGAAGATATCGATGCGCATTATGATTTATATGCGGATGAGTTCTTCTTTATTTTTGAAATCAATCCTAACTTTTTCATGATCTTTTTCGACCATATGATTGATAAGCTAAAACAAACTCAACGGGACATTGGTAAATATTTATCAAAGATTTGGAACTATGACCAGGCGGAAGAACTGGTATTTGCAGTTTTGGTTCGGCTGAAAGAATTAGATTATTATAGTTACATCAGTCACCCGGCATCTGTGTTTTTTAGTCAGTTGACCGAGGAAAGGCAGGAACTGGCTATAAATGTGATCAAAAGACTGATTAGTAGTTTTAGCGACGACAGGCAGAATACCAACATCGCCCTGGATATTGTGCGACACACTTTGCCGGGGCATTTCGATGACATCATCCGACATATTGTTTTAACCAATCCGAACCCTGAGTTTTTTGGGAAACTGGATTTTTATCCGAACCATTTTAGTGCAAATAGCAAATGGCAAATCTGGGCAGATTTTAAAGCGGAAGTATTACGTGGTGTGGCCGAAGCTATCCGAAGATTGGTCAATTCTATTGATTATCTTGAACACCAGGAGTTGTTAAGCAGAAGAATTCATATTCAAAAAGAAAACGCTGATTGGGAGCGCAAGCTGATCTTTAGGGGTTTTCGATAAATATCTTAGAGCGATTGGAACGGCAGAAACATTTCATATCTTTTAAATTGGTTCGGTATTTATACTATAAATGATTACTTGAAAAACGAGCAATTGCTTGCAAATCAGTAATAAATCTATTCGAGATTTGTACTAATTTGACGACTAAGGAAGTAAGAGCCAAAATCGAAGATGTAATTATCGAGGTTGAACCGGCCGGCTCACTTATCCAAATAACCAACCTGAAAAGATGCAGGGTTTTAAAACGTTCTATCGCATCAGAATTGGAGATTACCGTATCGGTTTTGAGTTTATCCGTTTCGCTTCGCACGAAAATGAGGGGCTTTTTGTTTTGGTGCGGAGAAAATAACGACCAAAGACAGATTATCACCTTTAAAACCCTTTAACAATTATTGTAATGTGGTATCCTTACTGAACGCTGGTGTATAAATAAGGATATGTTCATAAACAGGCTGGTATCCGACTTGTTTAAATATATGGTTAGTTTCCGGGTGTGTAGCATCTGAAATAATCCCGCACTTATCATAACCTGTGGTCAGCAATTTTTTGGTCAGAGCGTGTACTAGGCAGGTTGCGTAACCTTTATTGCGAAGATCTGGGGGGGTATAAAGACTGCCGATTATTGGTAGGTTGTTTTCTAAATTCAGCACCTGTGCTATGCAGGCAATCCTGTCTTTAATATCGTATTGAATTAATACTTTTTGTTCAATGGTTTGCCTGATAAGCATTTCCACATAATCAATTCCGCGACCTTCTCTTTCACCCCATTCTTCCAAGCTATAATTGTAACTTAGCTGCACTAATTCTTTGAATTTATTAAAGGTTGAATTAACGGTTCGGCCAGTATGAGGCTTTGTCAACGGTTTTACACTTTCCGCCTCGTAAATAATCCGGTCTTTTTCAATCTCAAATTGTATTTTGTAATTATTGAACAAGGCGAGTATGATGGCTTTGTTTCCAATAAATTCAAAGTTTGTATATTGTTTATAGCTTATTCTCTCGAAAAGAAGGGCAATCATTTCATCATCGAAATAATCCCCGTATATAAAAATTCCACCATTACCACACAGGCAAATTATTTTTGATTCGTTGTCCCCTGCAATATTAAATGCATCGATCAGCTTTTCTTCACCCGAAATCACCTGCTCATAAAGTTTAATAAGGTAAAAATGAGAAAAATAGTGATCATAGATGAAGGAATCATTTTCATCAACGAATTCCCTTACTATATCAAAATTTACGATAGCTGCCATTGTTTATTTGTGATAAATGTAATCAAATATTGAAATTAATATTAAAACCGGTTCGATTTTACACCATTAAGGGCCTCGAACTCGCACGTTTCTTTTTAAATCAGCTATAAATTGGTTTGTAAATAACCCGACGATTGACACCGAACCACTCATGAAAATGAGAGGCTTTTTTTGTTTGATGGAGGAGTAGAAGAATCATGAGACTCCTTTCGTTTGATAATTCTTAATTTTAGGGCTAAATCAGCTTTCCAAAGTCTTTATGCATCTCCAACGTGAAAGGAGGTTTTTTATGTCTAACTATTAGATTATCTGTTTAAAAACCAACTAGAATTTTGTTGGATGCATTTCAGCATCGTATACTGAAATCCCGGGGAATTCATTTGAGATCAGTTTGAACTGATAATTGACTAACTCTTTTATTGGAGCATTTATTGTTGATTCAAATTCCGTCATTTTCTCAGGCTGATTAAATGCCTCAGAACTTAACTTGACTTTTAACTCCAATCCTGGAATATTAAAACTTAATTTTTGCATGTTTATTTATACGGAGAGTCGGAGAGAGTGTATGTTGGGGGGGGTACTTTTCTAAAGAAAAGTACCCGTCAACAGGTGCTTTTTTACATGGCTTGCTTTCCAACTCTTGTTGGAAAGCAAGCCATGTAAAGGATACGAAGAGCGCATAATACACCCATTAAAATGAGTTATTTTTTTAAATTTGATTCGAGAAATCTTTAAAGACACACAAACATAATTAATTAATTTTTCGTTTCCAAGTTTGAGTTACTCAATTAAATTTACTTTCCTTTGTAATGAGGATGATCGGCATTTTTTGAATGACTATAGATTTAGTAATGATTTTATAGTCATTCTTGTGGAATTTTTCAAATCCTTGTGGAATTCTAATTTTTCCTCAGAGAAGTTATTTAATAACGATCTCAATGAAATTTGGATTTCAAATGACTTCCGAAAAGTCCTTTTCATAATCTTGGAGTCATAGTCTTAGAATTCACACTCTAGAATGACTATTCTTAGAATTCACAGTCTTAGAATGACTATTCTTAGAATTCACAGTCTTAGAATGACTATTCTTGGAATTCATAGTCTTAGAATGACTATTCTTAGAATTCACAGTCTTAGAATGACTAGTCTTGTGGAAATTGTCTAAATATTGTGGAATAGTGTCATTCGAAGATTATCTAGAATCAACTAGTTGTCATTCGAAGAATTATACTTATTATTCAAATACTCTTCAGCTTGACTAAAAGGACTCTTTCCACTGAACTTTGAAGAAATAGAGTATTTTGTCGCAGAGCCTTTTCCTGACTTTTCTAATACCTCATCATCGACGAGCTTTTCAATTAGAAACTTTACTTGTTCACGTTTCAATCCTCCTTCAAATGAATCTACAAAAGCTCCCATTTTGACTTTGTCTCCTTTCTTGAAAGTTTCCAAAGCAATTTCTATCTCCTTGACGATATAGTTTCCGATCTTTAAAGGTTGTTTCGTCAATTCCTGATAAGTTATTCCCAGAACATATCTTTGACTATTCCCACTTCCAACCTTTACGATTAATTCTTCCTTTTCAAGTTTCTGGATGACATCATTGTGAATACCGGAAGACAAACCTTCTCTGACCTTGGCAAGACCAATTATATCATAAACACTTAGCTTTTGATCCAAAGGAAGTTCATCTTGAGCGGATTGTATAAATACATTGAATGCCTTATCGATTACCGCGCCCTTTAAGACAAGCGAAACTTGAAATGGATCTGAGTTAGTATAATCCGGTTCAGCTTTTCCTTCTGAAAGTGTAAGCGAATATATTTTATCTACGCCTTGTCCTGAACGTTCAACTAAACCTGTTTTAAGCAAAACATCAGCCATCAGTCTACTTCGGGGAGTACTGTTTACGGTTAGCAAATTCTCTAAACTTACACCTAATGGGAAGCCTCCCGGATTATTGATTATTAATTTCTTCGGATATTGTTTTATAACAATCTCCGAAGTCAGGCGGTAGTCACGATGTGCAATGGCATTCAATAATGCCTCGCGAATAACCATTTCATTAAAGACAGGAATGTCAATGATATAAGGTCCCAAATTGTGGTGTTCGACAGTATTTCTGGAACGAATAGCATTCCAAATAAGATCAATGCCAACGAAAAGCGGGTCATTAATTTCCTCTCGCCAATCATGAGCAATTGCAGATTCAGTGCTTCTGTATTCAATGATTATTTTGGATTGTGGAATAAACGCTTTTAGCACCTCTTTTTTTCCTAATAAAATGAGAGCGGCATAAGTGATCTTATCACCTTTGATAAGGTCGAGGTCCGAAAGAACCTGATGATTGTTCAACGCCCGAAAAGCGGTATTTTGCTGTTTTTGCGCATATCTCTGTTTCAAGGTATCAATCGCCGATTCATCCAGATCGTCTATTGTTAAGCCGTCGCAAATTTTCGCGGAATAGTCCGGTTCTTGTTCCGATAATACTTTAAACAACTCCTCATCTGACATATTTCTCAGACTTTCACCGGTTCGCATCAATGCAACACCCTCGAACTTCATGGGTTTGCCAATTGGTCGGGCAGGAATAGTAGTGACCAGGACTCTTTTACCATCTTCAAATAATTCTTCAATATGTACGCGGATTTTTAATAGGTCATAAACACCGTCTACTAAATTACCAACCTTATCAATAGCAAATTGTGTCCCAACGACATCATGAGGATTCTTATCGCTCATTCCGAGCACCAATGTTCCCCCTCCTTCGTTACTCAAAGCCACAACGTAGCCCAAAAAGCATTTTCTTCGTTCAGTTTGATTGGTGTGACTACCGCCATTATAGGGAAAGTCTTTTGTAGCAGATTTGAATTCGACTTTATCTTCTGATTCTTTTTTGGACTTTAATTCGTTAATAGTCATACTTACGGAAACAACAAAAATAAATATTTTTAAAGGTTTATTATCACAGTGTTAAATCTATATCTTCATACAAAATTATGTTCATCTAAAAAGTTAACTATTGAACTTATGGCTTCAAGCGAACTTAGTATTGAAAATGTAGAAGAAGGAGATATTGTAGATTTTGTTTCTCCCCAGAATAAAGCAACGTCACCCGTTAAAACGGTAAATAAAGATACCAGACAAGTATTAATTAATTATTTCGAAGACCCGGAATTAGCCATTGATCGTGTAAATAAATGGGTTAGCTTTGATATGCTAAAAATTATAAAAAAGGTAAGTAGCAATTGTGTTTAATTAAATTAAGCGCTAACCGGAGTATCTTACATGATTATATCCATAAATAATATTGCATTTTGGAGCATTTAAATGCTGCATTTTTATTGACCTAAATATTTATCGTGATGTCCAGGCTTCCTTTACAAACTTCTGTAATAAAAAGACTTTTCGCACTGTCCGGAAATGCGTGTGGATACCCAGGATGCCACGAACACATGGTAAATGCTGATGGAACAGTAATTGGCGAAATTTGTCATATTGAGGCCGCTGAAGCTAAAGGAGAGCGCTACAATCCATATTCAAATGATGAATATCGCAGAAGTTTTGAAAACTTAATATTACTATGTAGTAATCATCATAAAACAACCAATGATGTTGATATTTATCCATCGGATAAGCTACAGCTATTCAAATCAGAACACGAAAAGAAATATCAGAATAGTCAATATGTGGTTTCTCAGAATGTAGTTGATCAGGCAATAAAAATTGATATGGAGCAAAACAATCAAAATTCAGGTTCCGGCGGTCAAATTAATAATCTTGCAACCAACCAAAATATTGGTACGCAAATCGGCACACAGAATATTTATAATCATGATACCCCGGAAAACGAACCATCCACAGACGGCAGTTTAAGACCAATCAATAAACGGCTTAAAGACAAAATTGATAAACTTAGAGGGGAAGCAAGTCCTCCAAAGGAAGACGTTATAGATTTTAGAAATGATTTATTTATAAAACGTCCAAGTAAGATTTACGAATTACCAGTTAAGGAGTTAAAGTTTAGAAAAGAAAACGGTCGCATCAAAGCAGATGTCGAAAGCCATGAAAAACTTTATGGCGTCCTTGATGAATTAGATGACGCTGGTCAAGCATTGATAAGAGATTTTCTTAGAAAAAATGATCCGGAGAAAAAGGAGGTTTTAAAGCAACAAATTAAACATAAAGGTCAACTACAGCCGGCAATAATTACTTGCGATGGTTTTCTCATCAACGGGAATCGTAGAAAAATGATTCTGGAAGAATTGTATGCCGAAAGCCATCAGAATTCGAATTACGAGAATATGAGGGTAATTATTTTGCCTGAGAACGTCTCGTTATTCGATATTAAGCGAATTGAAAACAGATACCAGCTCCAGGATGATGGAAAGTCTGAATACCAGGGCTTAAACCGGGCATTGACCATTAGAGACAACATTAAAGATAATTATACTCTTATAGCACAAATAAAAGATGATCCTCAATATTCTGACAAAACTTCCAAAGAATTAGAAGCAGTCGAAAAACAGTTTCAGAAAGATTACCTTTTGCCATTGGATTGCGTTGATCGGTATCTAAAAATATTCGACCGCGAAGGTCTTTATAATACAATTTCTGAAAGTGCTGGCGACAAAGAAGGACGGTGGCAAGCTTTCAAGGATTACAGCAATTTCTATTATAGCACATTGGAGAATCCAGCAGCTAGATTGTCTCTGGGAATTAAGGTAGAGGAAATTAGATTGATTGAGAACGCCATTTTTAAAATTATTAGAAAGAGGAACTTGAATTCTGCCGGAATTGAAAAAGTTTTAGGAAAACTGCATGCTTTTGTGAGAGGAGGAAACTTAAAAAAGTATTTGGGAAATGAATCAGCAAAAAAGTTCTTGATCTGCATTGCGAAAGATGTCGAGGAGGATATCCCTGAAAATCAAAAAATAGACAAAGACGGGAATAAATATTCTGAAAGGGAAATAGACGATAAATGGTCGAATGATCCGAAAGTGAGAGAAGGAGT
>Ga0206794_1128_pt1 | contig 12605 bp, 8 predicted proteins | sample Alteio_BWOrgCont_70_FD_152877 | JGI IMG/M metagenome (GOLD analysis project Ga0206794, IMG submission 152877) | Enriched cells from forest soil in Barre Woods Harvard Forest LTER site, Petersham, Massachusetts, United States -... | ecosystem: Environmental > Terrestrial > Soil > Temperate forest > O...
GACCCGCTATACCAGCGGGAGTTTTTTCCTTCATTCCGCACCCTTACCGCCAATACATTTTCCTGGCCGGATTTATTAAGATAAGGTGTCAGATCATAATAAAAAGGCGTATAGCCATAAGGATGATCGCCCAAATGATGCCCGTTAAGCCAAACATCGGAGTTCATATAAACGCCATCAAAATTTATGCTGATGAGTTTGCCCTTGAATTCATTGCCGGCCGCAAATCTTTTGCGGTACCAACCTGTACCACCAATGGTAAACCCCACAGAACCACCACCAACAGCGTTTTTATTGAACGGGCCGATGATCTCTGCGGGCTTTTGATTTGGCAGATCTTCCACGCTCCAGTCATGTGGCAGGTCAACTTTTCGCCAATTATGGTCATTGTAATTTACCTGCTCAGCACCGGCTATACTATCCCTTATGAAAAGCCAATGATCATCAAACGGAATATTTCGCGATGAGATTGACGGGGTATTATTTGGGGTTTGTGCATACGTTCCGGCGGAAGCCAGCAGTAAACAAATAAATAATCCTTTTTTCATAGCCGATTTATTTTGAGGAAAGCAATGTACCCATTTTTTTCGCGATAAGCCCAGCGGCATACGCGGGGTTGAGGCGGTAAAGCAGGTCCATCATTTTAGCATCTTTACCTACCAATACACGGTAACGGTTTTGTTCCATCCCCTCAATAATGATAGCTGCGGCTCTATCAGCAGAAAGTATCTTTTGTGCACCTTTTGCGGATGAAGACCCCATCCTGTCGGCAAGGCCTGAGTTGGACATGATGTTGGTACGGACGCCACCCGGAAACACCACGGTGACCTTCACATTTGTATTATTCAATTCAGAGTTTAGCCCTTCAGTCAGCAATTTTACCGCTGCCTTTGACGCGCCATAAATAGTTTGGCCAGGCACAGGTAAAAAACCGCCCATGCTTGAGATGTCCACAATATGGGCCTCCGGCCGGGTAAGCAGGTGCGGCAAAAATGTTTTGATCAAATAAAGCGTACCGTAAAAGTTGATATTCATTACCCGTTCAATCGCCTCATAGCTCAGGTCATTTACTTTTATAAATGGCTGAATGATCCCGGCGTTGTTGATGATACCGTCCACATGGCCAAATTTGCCGGTTACTTTTTCCAAAAGGCCTCCTACCGCTGACCTGTCGGTAATATCGGTTACAAACACACTTAGCGATGCAGCATTGCTGCCAGCCAGTTTAGCGGTTTCCTGCAACGAGTCTTCGCTAATATCTATAGCGGCAACTTTAGCGCCTTTGGCAAGCAGGTTCAATACCAGTTCGCGACCCATGCCGCTGCCGCCGCCGGTTACAACAATTACTTTATTTTGAGCTTTCATTTTTCTCTTATTATTACAGGACCAACCAGGCCTGCGGCCATCAACTGGTCTTCTTTGCCCCTAAATTGCTTGTAGTGGCTGTCTCCCGATTTTGCTTTGCCGATAAATCCGTTCAATTGGCCCGTTGTTACCCGTACTTCTATTTTGTTCTCACCCTGAACCAGGAAGGACGTTATATCAAGTATATAGGGTGCAAATACACGTTTACCGGCGAACTTGCCGTTAACATAAACTTCTGCGGTAAAATAAACCTTGCCAAGGTCAAGATAAAAACGGGACGAGGAGTTAGCATCGTTCCATTGAAAAGACGAAGTGTAAACGCCTTCGGCGGATGAAAATTTAAGCTTATCATTCGTTCTCCAGTCAAACAGTTGCGTGTCCTTTAGATCGACGCTGTCCGCTTTTAAATCCCACTGATCAATTGAAGAGATTGTTTTGAACTGATCAGTACCAACCCGAGGTCGCATCCTGAATGGTCCGTCTCCAGGTGGAACAACGGAGGCAAAAAGAATTATCGAGCCATAGGGAGGCAGACGATAAATAACGGTGGGATTTCCTCCATTTCTCAGGGACGATCCCCTGTCGGCATCCAACCAATAACTGCTTTTGTATTTTTTATCAAGCGTTAGGGATAGCGTTTGCCATTGATCACTCTTATTCCAGATAAACTGGATGCGGCTGCCATCGCTCATATCGCGTTGTACTTCCCTTGTAAAATGATATTCGCCGTTAAAAGAAACGGAATAATGCAAGCCTTTAATCCAGGCTTTTAATTCAGCGCCGTTTTTGATATAACTGCTGCTTTTTGCCTTTAATGCGGCAGCAAGAAATTGCACCGTTTTTTTATCGTTGACTGCCCAATTTAAATACGATGGCTGCATGCGGGGCAAATTGCCAGTGGCCATTAAGTTCATACCATTCGCAGCCAGCTGGCTTATTTTCTGCGCGGTTTTAACCTGGATAATGGAATCGTCCGCCAAAACGAGCGCCTGGTAAGTATTCCCTCGAATATTGATTTTCTTCGCACCGGTCAATTGAGCATTCTGGATGGACAGGTCATTTACCCAATCCCAGGTAATGCCGTTTGCCTCCAGTTGATTGATGAGCGGATAAACCTGTTTTGCCCAGGCCTCTTTTGCTGCGTTTTTTGCCGCACCTGCAGGTGGTAATGGGCCTTCAACACCGGGCAAATAACCATCGGCCAATACTTCTTCGGGATTAGCGGGCATATTGTCTACGTCCATAAACGGAAAATAGATCAGCACATCGGCATGGGCTTTCCCCGAACGTAAAGCATATTGGGCCCGGTTGATGTATTCGTTTACATCTTTTTGATCTTTCCAAAAGATATTGCCCTCACCTAAGTTGGAAGAAAAATTTACCGCCGAAATTAAGGGCGTCGAGAATGGGTACCAGCCTTCCGGCCCCAGTTCAGTTGGCGTGTAACGATAGGGCACCCCGTGATAAATTACCTGGTTAACGCCTTCTGCAAATAGCTTGTCAACGGCAATTTTAATTTTTTGCGGTGTTGTAGTATATGCCCGGGTGATATAGACAACAGATTCTGAAGATATGATCGGCCGGTTGTACAGGTGCCCGCCTGATGTCATGATCTTCACATTGGCTTCCGGCCCGAGCATCGTTTCCGTTTCGGGGATAGAGGCTAAACCAGCCTGGGCGATCATATCCATATTTAGTCCATAAGCCTGTGTACGGTGCAGCAGGCCCTGCGGCTCCAGCCAGTCGCGGCTGGCCTTTATAAACTGTTCGCCGAGCAATTCGCTTATGGTGAGATCATAATCATATTTTAACCGCCAATCCTGTTCCGAGAATACAAAATCAGCGTCTGTTTTGGGTTTCATGTAGCTAACATAATTATACCCTCTTTGCGTTTCGGCAGGCAGCCAGGGGGTAATATCATATCCTCTGTGCTTTTTAAAATAATCAATAAAGCCGTAGGAATAATGCCGGTCGACCGCAAACTCATAGCTGTCGTTAAAAACGGAGCGCATCGGGTTGCCGAAATAAGGTGCCAGGCCGGTTCTTTCCCCAAATAAATGCTTATAACTTTTCAGCACTTTTGTCGAGTCGAGATGGTTCATTACCGGCCCCTGGGTGGGGGATGCCGTCATCGTTTTTTGCGTGGAGGGCTTACTCCAGAAGGCGATGAGTTTCCAGTTGCCGGCCGGGGCTTTCCAATGCAGGGAATCGTTCTTTACAAATTGGGTGACAACAATAACCGACGATTGGTCCAACGGGATAGTACTGGTTTTATCACCTGCCTTTTTTGGCAAAGTTTTAGCAGCCAGCACAGCAACCAATCGTGAAGGGCTGGCGCTGGTATTAGTGATAGTGGGCAAGGCAAAAGCATTATTGATATTACTTGCCAAATCAACAGACGCAGATTCCAATGTTATAAATCCGTCATCCGCGGAGAGGAAGGACCCTCCGGGTGGCCAGCCGCTGCCGTCGGTCATATCTACGGTGATACCGCGTTTACGGGCCTCCTGCATCACGGCAATTAAATTAGCGTAATAATCAGGCGTATCCCAGGTTACTGCCTTCGCACGCGCATCCGCTGTTCCTGGTACAAACAGGTTTAATGGCTGTACTTCTACACCCCCAAAATCATTATCGGCAAAAAGATTGATCTCTCTTTTTAGTTCAGTGGGATCGACGTTATTACCGGGCCACCACCAGCGTGCAAATGGCGCAAATTGAATCGGCGGCTTTTGAAAAACGGCCGGATCAAAATCGAACTTTGGGAACCAGTGTTCCACCTTGCTTTTCTGACCAACCTGTGCAAACAACGATATCGGCATAGCCATAAACAGCAAGACAAGGGTTTTAAAGATTTTCATAACCATACTAATTATTTACAACGGGCGCATTCAAAGCTTCTTAAAGGTGACAAGAATGACATCATTTTCAAACAGATCAAAACTTTCCTCTATGGGCTTTTTGGCGCTAACGACAACTGTTTTACTCATAATTGGGATATCATTATCTTTTTGTTTTATCGATTCCACTTCCTTTTTGGTCAGTTGAGATGGGGCGCCTAATCCCAGGTAACTGCTGTAAGGGTCGTTTATGCCATAGCCGGTTTTATATGCAGTGATAGTATATTTGCCGGGCAATAGTTTTTTGTAAACGAGATTGACTTTCCCTTTTCTTTTTGGCGGAACAATTTTTGAATAAAATTCTTTACTCTCTGCTCTGCTGCGTAAAACTTTGTCGGTAAAATCGTATAGCAAAACCTGCACGTTACCCTTACTATCGCGGCATATCCAGGATGATGTGTCGGCATTTTGCAGTTCCCGTTTGCCTAAAAGGTTCAGGTACCGGTAGGCGTAAAACGCCGGCTTTTTGATATCCTGGTAATTGATCAAGCCAAATCCACCATGAAATGGCGTTTTCCTGGGCCCTTCTTCTTCAAAAATGTCGGTAAATGTCCAGTAGGAAAACGAGTTTGCTGCATTCCCGATCCTTTTTACTTTCTCTAATATATAAGCGGCCTGGCGGTAATGATCATGAATTTGATCATCAAATGATGATGATGAGTTCCACTCCGTGTAATGTAATTCCAGGTTAGGCATAGAAGACTGGGTTATCTTCATCCTTGATTTTTTCACATCACCAGAAACGGCATCTTTCCGGCTATTTGCAATGGTTGAATCATTGTCGCTTAGCTTGATAAACGTATCATTCCCATAGCAGTGCGTGCTAACGAAATCTACCGGCACCTTGTTTGTCGCACAGTAATTAATAAACTCCGGGATCCAGGCGTTGCCGGCGGTTGCCGGGCCACCAACCCGGTAATTTGTTGAAACGGTCTTGACCGCATTTGCGGTTTCTTTATACAAACGGAAATATTCATCCTGGTCGCCGGCCCAAAATATGTTCTTTAGGTTCGGTTCATTCCAAACTTCAAAATACCACTGCTTAACTTCAGCCTCACCATAGCGCTCTGTCCAGTGGCGAACAAGGGCTTTAATCAGATCATCCCATTTGTCGTAGTCTTTTGGCGGAGAAACATTAGGCTTCCAAAACCAAAACGAAAGCGTGGTAGGTTTGCTCGCCAGCGCTTTTGGCATAAACCCAAATTCTACAAACGGCCTTACTTTAATACTGATCAAAAAATCATATAACTCATCAATATACTGCCAGTTATAAGTTGGCTTTCCCGCGCCGTCTTCAAAGTAAACGCCCATATCATCGTGCAGTATACCATGCATCCGGATGTACCGAAAGCCGAGTTGTTCTTTCGCCATGCGGAGCTGCCGCTGCCAATCAGCCCTTAACCCTTCATTGGCCCTGCCCGCACCAACACATTCGTTAAAAAAAGTATTCAGTTCGCTTTTGGGTTTGGTTATATCAATCGTGATAGTCCGGGTTTGGCCTTGGGCCGCTGCTGATAAAATGAAAAACAAGATTTGTAAAAGTACTATTCGCTTTTTCATTGTTTGGTTATTTTTATATGGTTGATCATTGTTTTATCTATCTATTTTACCAGGGCCATTGCGCACAATACTCCAACCCGGTAGCATTGCCCGTTTTTTTGGGAAACCCTTTTCGCCGCCGAGGTGGGATAAGATCAATTATTAGGGTTTAACTTTTGAAATCGAATCCTGATGGTCTTTGGCCATTTTGCCGGCTATATGCGTCTGTGCTGACTTTAGGAAATCTGTATCTTTTTTCATCCCATTTTCTACTTGTGACATTGTCTTTACGTCCATTATTGAGCTGGGTATTATGGTATTATATTCATAAATAACCGCATTAGTGTCTATCGGTCGTTTTTTCAATACTTCCAAACTATCCTTAACCCTTTTAACATTAGAAAGCACAATTTTATAGTCATCGCTTTCAAGTGCCCTATGCATATAATCTGATTTACTGAGGGGCTTTTGCTTGCATGAAAACAATGCAAGTAATAGTAACATGTAAGATAATTTCCTCATTTTTTTATATCATTGTTTCATCCATCCATTTTCCTGCAACCACCGGGCGCAGTAACTAAACCAATTTGACCTTGCCGGTTCCAGCACAAAGGCGTGCCTGCCTTTGGGAAAAATATGAAGGCCGGCAGGAATTTTATTTTTTTGGAGGGCCAGGTAAAATACAATACTGTTTTTTACCGATACCAGCTCATCGTCCTCTGCTTGTATTAGAAATGCAGGAGGGGTATTTTTGTCAACCTGCAATTCGTTCGAAAAAAAAGTAATTTGGGCAATACCTGCATTTTTACCCAGCAGCACATTCCGGGAAATTTTGAAACCGATAGAATCCGTAAAGCTGATTACCGGGTAAGCAAGGATCATGAAGTTAGGCCGCAAACTGATGTTATTCGGGTTGTCGATAAATGACCTGGTAAAATGTGTCCCGGCAGATGACACCACGTGACCGCCTGCAGAAAATCCCATTATACCTATCTTAGCAGTATCGATATGGTATTCCCCTGCATGCATTTTAACAAGCATGATGGCTCTTTGGACATCCTGCAACGGGCCGATTGACTTATCGATCATGGTTGAATCGCTGGGAAGGCGGTACTTTAATACAAAAGCGGTTATTCCCAGCGAGTCAAGTTTTTTTGCGACATCATATCCTTCTGTTTTTATAGATAAAGCAAGGTATCCGCCGCCGGGGCAAATAATTATTGCCGTTCCGTTCGCTTTCCCATTCAGCGGCGCAAAAACGGTTAACGTTGGCCTCGACACTTTTGTCAACCTGTCGGTACCATGTTCCTGGTCGGGTTTATCTATTGAGTTTGGAATTTTACCATCGTATAACGGAATTACCTGCTGACCGACGGCCTCTATTGTTGACGCCAGTATTAAGTAGAGAACAACGGTCAGCAGTTTTTTTATTTTCATGGCATTCAGCGGTTGCTGTTTTTTAATTCATCAATAGCCGCCTGCGGCGCCAAAGCTTTATGATCTTTTTCAACTACCAAAGTTTTGGATAGTGTAAACGATTTAACCAATTTTATATCCTCGCTTGATGCGCCGATCTTTACAATATATTTTCCTGCATCAGCAACCCAGGCTGTTTGACCGGTATTGAAGGAAGCCAGATCTTTAGCACTTAGTGTGAAAGTCAGCGTCTGTGATTCGCCCGGTTTCAGCAATCGTGTTTTAGCAAATCCTTTTAATTCCTCTGATGGCTTATCCAGTTTGCCTTTCGGAGCTGCCAGGTAAAGTTCTGCAACTTCCTTACCCGCTGTTTTACCGGTATTGGTGATAGTAACGGTAGCTGTCAATTTCCTGTTAAACGCCGGGCTGCTCAATGCCAGGTTTGCATAGGAGAAGCTGGTATATGAAAGGCCATACCCAAACTCGTAAGCAGGCTTTACCTTAAAGGTGTTATAGTAACGGTAGCCTACATAAATACCCTCCCGGTAAGTAACCTCGGCCGGCACCGACCTGCCCATCATTGTTGTAGTGGCTTTTTCAGGAAATTCCTTTCCGGGGAAGTTTTTAGCTGATGGCACATCGCCGTAAGATTCAGGGAATGTAGTGGCCAGTTTTCCCGAAGGGTTCACTTTTCCGCTCAAAACATCAGCAATGGCGTTGCCGCCCTCCTCACCCGGTTCCCAGGCCAGTAATATCGCGTCAACCTTGTCGCGGAAAGTAGTAACGTCGATCACCCCGCCGATATTCAGCACAGCTATAACCGGCTTATGCTTTGCGTGGAAAGCATCCGAAACCTGGTTTACCAGGTCCTGTTCCTTGCTGGTTAATTTATAATCACCGTCTATTTTGCGATCATTGCCCTCACCGGCGTTTCTGCCGATGTACAAAATGGCTATGTCCGAAGCATCTGCTTTTTGGGCCGCACTGCCTCCGTCAACTGTGTACTCGGGTGCAAATGGGGTAGGGTTCATTATTTCCTGCAGCAGGCCTTTTTTGGGGTGTTTTGCCGCGTAATCACTCAGGTAATTTTTATAGCTTCTTTCGAGGTCGGCATCAACCTTGTAGCCGGCATTGGCAAGTCCGTCGGCCAGTGATATGGCGTAAGGTTTATTCACGTCGCCGCTGCCGGTGCCGCCTGCAATAAGGTCGTATCCATGCGTGCCGAAAAGCGCGACTGAAACTTCGCTTTTGGCAGGAAGCGCATTGCCGGTATTTTTCAATAAAACCATACTTTCTGCTGCTGCCATTCGTGCTACCAGTGCATGGGCCTTAAGGTCGGCCTTGTTGGGGTAATCGAAGCCTTTGGCGGTAAGTGTTTTTAACATCGTATTTAAAATACCTTCAACATTTTTATCAAGCACCGCTTCCGAAAGTTTCCCGCTTTTTACTGCTTCCATCAAAGCTTTGATCTGTGCCGGCGAACCAGGCATCAGCAGGTTATTACCCGCTTTCATCTGGGCCACGGCATCCTTACCGCCAAACCAGTCGGTCATCACAAAGCCTTTATAGCCCCAGTCGTCGCGCAGTATTTTGGTGATCAGGTCATCGCTTTCGGAAGTGTAGGTGCCGTTGACCAGGTTATAAGAACTCATTATTGCCCATGGCTGCGATTTCTTTACTGCGATCTCGAAATTGCGCAGGTATATTTCGCGCAAAGCACGTTCGCTGATGATCTCGTTAACAGAATTGCGGTTGGTTTCCTGGTTATTTGCCGCAAAGTGTTTCAGCGTAGCGCCAACCCCCTGCGATTGTATACCATTAATAATTGCTGCGGCTGACGATCCTGATATCAGCGGGTCTTCCGAATAATATTCAAAGTTACGGCCGCCAAGCGGGTTACGGTGGATATTAGCGCCCGGGCCCAATATAAAATCGATGCCGTAGGCTTTAATTTCTTCGCCAAATGCGGCGCCTACCTTGTGTATTAACGTGGTATCCCAGCTCGACGCCAGCAGCGTGCCGACCGGCCACGCCGTAGAAAAAGCGTTGTTTGCCGAGTCCTTAGCGGTCATTGCCCACCTGTGAATACCCGAGGGGCCGTCGGCCATGCTTACGGATGGTATGCCAAACTTTGCTATCGGGATGGTATGGCCCGAAATGGCGAAAATTTTATCGGGGGTGTCATCATTGGAGCCCATGTTTAGGCCCGGTAATGAAAAGCCTTTGCCCACCACTATCTTCACCTTGTCTTCCAGGGTCATGTGCTTTATAATGTCTTTGACCGGGTCTTTACCAAATTGGGGCAAATTCCCCTGTGCAAACACAGCCTGACCAATAAAAAGAAATGCCGCTGCGGCAACCTGCGCAATAATTAATTTTTTCATATCTGTTTTAATGGAATTGACCTTTTATTTAGTTTCTTTTACCCGCACACCCTTGGCATCAAACATACCCATAAGGCTGCCTTTAACATGGTCATCATCCACCGGTTCCAGCGTAACGGTAACGTCATAGTCCTGGGCCTTAAATGCGGCGGTTATTGTTTTGTCTTTTTCGTCAACTTGTGTAATTTTCGACATTTCTTTGCCGGTAGAATCCTGAACGGCGCCTGTTAACTTGCCGTCTTTCCTTTCAAGAACGAAGGTCATCTTCGCATCACCGTTGGGTGTGCCCATTACTGTTATGTTCCATTTACCGGCGAAATAGTCGGCAGTAGTTGTAGTAGCAGCGGCAGTAGCAGGAGCAGCTGTTTGCGCTTTAACTGTTAATGACACCGTTAGTGCCAGCATTACTGTAAAAATTAGGGTTAGCTTTTTCATTTTGATTTGTTTTTAGTTTTTATTTAATTGATTAATTGGGGTCAAGAGCCCATTACGTATCTTTGACGGATTAAAGGTATTGTTGTTACACGCCAATTCCAAATTTCATTGCGTCTTTTTTACACAATCATTTAAACGGCATAAAAATCTCCGTTTTATTTCATCGTTATTTGCAAAAAGCCGGGTTTTAATCCCTTGGCGGTCGCCCGTAAAGTGGACATCCCTTTTATGCTGCCAGCCCTGATAATTGCCAAAGCTTCGCCCTCATAAACCTTTTTATGGTTTTGCTGAAAGCTGGACATATCCGAAGGATCGCCGTTTCCGACTCCTGCAATCGCAGCATTCCCGGTCAGCTGAAAATCGACGTCTATACCATCAACCGATGGGATAGCATTGCCTTTGTCATCTATAATTTCCACGCTTACATAGGAAAGATCATTTTGATCTGCTTTTATAGCCACCCGGTCAGCGACAAGCCTGATGGCTGCGGGTTTTCCGGCTGTTGCCAGGACACTTGCGCCGGTTTCTTTCCCATTGTCGAAGCACTTTGCCACCAGTGTTCCCGGTGAATATTCGACCTGGAAAGTTGCTGTGATGGAGCCATCGGGAATTGTTTGCTCAGCGATCACTTTCCCGTTCAATTCCAGTTGTACTGTTTTGCTTCGTGAATAAACATCCACCTGCATCATTTTACCTTCCTGTCGCAGCCAGGTCCAACATTTCAATTCATCAGGGAATCCCCAGGGCGCGACAATTTCTTTCATACCGGCAGGGATTGGCCGGTGCACCAGCATTTCAACCTGGCTGTTTCGCCAAACAACATTTTTGTAATAGGATGCAGCTTTCGGGTTACCTATAAGGTCCAGGTCGCTGCAGTCGGCATTAAATACTGGCCAGTTATTGCGGTAAAACATGCCCATGGCTACCAATCCTTTTGGAAGTTTCTGCGATTCGGGTACCAGTAATGGCTTGCCAATGCCGGCCTCGCCGATATAGTCCATCGCCGTCCAGCAAAAGCCGCCTAAAAACCAGGGATATTTCTCCACCTCGTCCCAGTTTTCCAAAGCCGCCGTCGGCAGGTATTCGGTCGACATATATAGTTTATCGGGATGGTCAGCCCTTTCTGTCTCAAAACGGTGGAGCGTTGCGCTATCCCGCTGGAAAAAAGCCGATCTATCAAGAAAATAATTGTAACCGTCCACATCAAGGTTTGCAACGTGCGGGCCGTAATCCTTCCAGGGCTTTTTAGTGTAGGGCGGCAGGAATACAATGGCGTCGGTAACCGGGCGCGATGGATCGAGCTTATGCACTTCATCTGCTAACCGTTTCGCATTTCGGTAGCCGGAGGAGTCCGGCGCCTCGTAGATCTCATTGCCAATGCTCCACATGATGACGGACGGATGGTTCCGGTCTCTTTTGATGATCGACTCCAGGTCTCTTCCCGACCAGTCTTTAAAATACAGGTGATAATCTTCAGGGTTCTTCGCATTTTCCCACATATCAAAGGCCTCATCCAGCACCAGCATCCCCAGGCGGTCGCAAGCATTTAAAAACTCGGGTGACGGCGGGTTATGGCTTAACCGAATGGCATTATAGCCAGCACGTTTCAGCAATTCAACCTTCCGGTCTTCTGCCCTGTCGATACTTGCTGCTCCAAGGGGGCCAAGGTCATGATGAACACATCCGCCTTTCAGCTTTACTACTTCCCCGTTAAGTAACAGGCCCTTTTCTCCGTCAAATTTCAGGCTCCTTATGCCAAACGGAGTTAGCGTTTGATCAATAGTTTTAGTTCCGGCCATTAGTGTTACCCGGGCTTTATATAATACCGGGTTTTCCAACGACCATAATTTTGGATTGGCAATGGGTACAATTTGTGTTAGGTCAGTGCTGCTATTGGCTGGAATTGTTAAGGACTGATGGTGGGATGCTGCAACCTGGCCGGCAACGCCGATCAGATCCACTTTTACCCCGACCGTCCTTTTTATCGATGAAGTGTTTTCTATGGAGCTTTGGATACTGACGTGTGCCTTATCTTTCGAAACTTCAGGCGTAGTAATATAATTACCCCATATTTTGGTATGAACCGGGTTAAGCGTGAAAAGCCACACATGCCGGTAAATACCTGAACCCGAATACCAGCGGCTGGTTTTTCCGATATTTTTCACGCAAACAGCAACCACATTCACCTTGCCGGCAGGATTTAAATAATCAGTCAGGTCATAATAAAATGAAGTGTAGCCATAAGGATGATTACCGAGGTGATGCCCATTAACCCATACATCGGCATTCATATAAACCCCATCGAACAATAGGCAGGGGCGTTTTCCTTTGGTGCTGCTATTCAGCATAAAATATTTGCGGTACCAGCCAACACCCCCTTCTGTAAAACCGGTTGCGGCTTTGCCAACCGACTCCTTTGTAAAAGGGCCCTGCACCTGGCCTTCTCTTTGATTTGGAAGGTCTTCAATGCTCCAGTCATGCGGCAGGTTCACTGTTCGCCAGGCAGCATCATTGTAAGCGGGACTTTCCGCGCCTTTGAGGGTATCCTTTTTAAACAGCCAGTGTT
>Ga0206794_1220_pt1 | contig 12520 bp, 7 predicted proteins | sample Alteio_BWOrgCont_70_FD_152877 | JGI IMG/M metagenome (GOLD analysis project Ga0206794, IMG submission 152877) | Enriched cells from forest soil in Barre Woods Harvard Forest LTER site, Petersham, Massachusetts, United States -... | ecosystem: Environmental > Terrestrial > Soil > Temperate forest > O...
GAGCTTGTTTAGTGCCCCCGAAAAATTGAAGTCATCTATATCGGTGCCGAGTGCCTCCAGCCGCACATTTTCGATGTGGCCGCATAGAATGCTTCGAAGGGTCCGAAACGTGTCCTCAGAATCGCCATCGCTGGCCTCGAGGAGGATGCGTAGTCGTGCCAGGTTGAGAGAGGCCGCAACAAAGTCGAAATCTTTCTTCGACACGTTCTCTGATGTGGATAAGTGTGGCTTGGCCAAAGCTCGTTCAATGGACTCAATCTGTGGGCGCAGGGCTGAAGTGAAGTCCTGAAGTACAGTCGGAACTCCCTCATCGCTCTCACGAATCGCCTTCTCCAATCTCTCCGCCGCGAACCTGACCTGTTTGATCCCTAGGTTGGCGGCAACACCCTTCACTGTGTGGGCGATTCGCTCGGCGCCATTGCGGTCACCGATCTGAAGTAAGGATGAGATCTGTTCGTCTGCGTCGGCATACCTAACCGCGAATTTCACGAGCAATTGCCTGTAAAGGCGCTGGTTGCCAGCGACTCTATTGAGTCCATCCGCAATTTCGACCTCCTCAATCTCTGGGACCGGCGGCAAAATCTCTGAAAACCCCTTCCCAGCGTCTCCTGCTGGGGCATCGTGGGAAAGTGCCGGTGGGCGCACCGTGATCCAGCGTTTGAGGGTTGCAAACAGCCTGTCGGGATCAATGGGTTTAGCAACATGGTCATTCATGCCCGCCTCGAGACAAATCTCGCGGTCGCTCTCCATCGCGTTGGCGGTCATGGCGATGATGGGCAAAGAAACAAAGCGTGGGTTGGACCTGATAGCGCATGTGGCGGCCACGCCGTCCATCACTGGCATCTGCATGTCCATGAGAACGAGATCATATTCTTTTTCGTTGATCATGCGGACCGCGACCTCGCCATTCTCTGCCAGGTCAATCGACATGTTGGCGGTTTCGAGCAACCCCATCGCGACTTCCTGATTGAGTTCATTGTCTTCGACAATTAAAACGCGCGCACCGCGTAACTGACCAATATCAGTGTCCGGGCCGGCTTGAAGTTCTTCTTTCTTGTTCTGGCGCTCACCGAGAATCTGGATGGCTGAATCGAATAGCGTTGAGGCGGTAACCGGTTTGATCAGTACGCTGCGGAAAGCATTGTTCTCGGCTTGCTTGAGGACCTCTTCCCGGCCGTAAGCGGTGACCATGACCAGGTGGGGCGGTGCTGGAAGATTGGGCAGGGTCCAAATCCGTTTCCCCGTCTCAATACCATCCATGCCCGGCATTTGCCAATCGATAAAAGCAATTTCATAAGGCCTGCCAGCGTTCGCCGCCTGCCTTACCATCTCGATTCCGTCCACCCCTGAAGGCGCTTCATCCACATCAAACGTCATGCTGGTCAACATACCTGCCAACACTTCACGGGCCATCGAATTGTCATCGATGATCAAAACACGGCGTCCGCGCAGATCCGGCCGCTGCATGCTGCAGGCAACGGTTTCGCCCTTTTCGAGACGGGCAGTGAACCAGAAGGTGCTGCCCTTGCCGAACTCGCTGGTAACGCCTACATCGCCACCCATCAACCTGGCCAACTGCTTTGAAATCGCCAGGCCCAGCCCGGTACCGCCGTATTGCCGCGTGGTGGTGGTGTCCGCTTGCTCGAACGCCCGGAACAAGCGACCTATCTGCTCCTTGGTGAGCCCGATGCCCGTGTCGCTGACCGAGAAGTAAATCAGCTTGCCATTCACATTTTCATCCTGCACCCGAGCCTTGACGATAATCTCGCCCTTGTCTGTGAACTTGACGGCGTTGTTGCAAAAGTTGATGAGGATTTGTCCCAGGCGCAGAGGATCGCCTTTGAGATGACTGGAGATCGAAGGCCCAATGTCGAAGATCAGTTCCAAGCCTTTGGCAGTCGCCTTCTCTGAAATCAGATTGCTGACATTCTCCAGCACCTTATCGAATTCGAAGTCGATCTTCTCGATGGGAACCTTGCCCGCTTCGATCTTCGAAAAGTCGAGGATGTCGTTGATGATGCCCAGCAGGTGCTCGCCTGACTGATGAATTTTCTTAACGTAGTCTCTTTGCCGGGGATTGAGTTCCGTCCTCAACGCCAAGTGCGACATGCCGATGATGGCGTTCATAGGCGTGCGGATTTCGTGGCTCATATTGGCGAGGAAATCGGCCTTGGCCTTTGTGGCCGCCTCCGCTCTTTCTTTCGCTGTGATGAGTTCCGCTTCCAGGCGCTTGAATTCAGTAATGTCCTGCGAGACGCCGTAAATATCGGTTGGCTTTCCATCAGCTTGCTTTACGACATGGCCCAGTGCATGGATCCAGGCGATTTGTCCATCGATCGGACGTTTATAAGCAAGCACAGTGTCGTATGTGGATGTTTTGCCTTCCACCGCGGCGTTAAACGCCTCTCGCGCCGCCTTGGCGGCCGCTTCATCACCCTGTCTTGCGTTGGCAAACAATTCTTCCAGCGGATAGAGGTCATCCGGGCGAGGGAGGTCGCCGAACAATCTGGTCCTGCGGGGTGAGGAGTTGTACCAGCCTGAGCCATCCAGCGGCACGTGCCAATACCCCGCCTTCGTAAGTTCCAACGCGGTTTCCGCTAAGAAATTTGCTCGGCGCAGCTCATCTTCACGCTTTCGAATAAGTTCTTCGGCGGCTTTGCGCTCCGTGATGTCCAAGGTCATGTTGAGGACGTACTGCGGCTTTCCCGCGGCATTCCTGACGACCGAAAACTTGCTGTCTGCATTGATGACGCGGCCGTCCGGGCGAACGAAACGACGTTCCCATGTATCGTGGTCACGCATGCCCGCCATGAGGTCCGCATAACGGCCCGCACCTTCGGCACGCTCGTCCGGGTGGACAATCCGATCCCACTTCTCCACGGAGTTCAAGTCTTCTTCTGTGCAACCCAACATCTCATGCAACGTGCGGTTGGTAAAAAATTCACTGCAGGCTACCTTGTAAAGGCTGATCCCGACCGGAGCATTCTCGAAAATTGAGCGAAAGAGCTGTTCGTTCTCGCGCAAGGACTCTTGGGCACGCTTGCGTTCTGTGATGTCTTCCGTCAAACCAACAATGCACTGTGGCTTTCCCGCCGGATCTCTAAGTAACTGAAACCTTCCGTTGCCAAGGACGATGCGTCCATCACGCCGAATGAAGTGTTGCTCGTATTCATCGCATTCGCGTTTTCCCTGGATGAGCTCCTCATATCGCTGAGCGCATGCAACGCGTTCTTCCGCCGGGACGATTTCGTCCCATTGCCCCACGCGGCTCAGCTCGTCTCCCGTGTAACCCAACATTTCGTGGAGTGCCCGGTTAGAGACATGTTCCTGGCTATCGATTTTGAAAAGACCGATCCCGAGCTGGGCATTCTCGAAAATGGAACGGAAGAGCCGCTCACTCGCCTCTAGCTCTTCCTCGGCCTGCTTGCGATCAGTGATATCGAGAACCGTGACAACGGCCCCAGTGATCGTTTCGCCCTCACGAATTGGAAACGAGGAATATTCAACCGGGATAGGAATGCCGTCCCGTCGCCACATCACTTCTGAGTCTACGCAGCAGCCCTCTCCCCTCTGGAACGCGCGGTAGATGGGACATTGGTCCACCGGGTAAACGGAACCGTCCGGCTTGTGGTGATGTACCAGGTTATGCATATTGCGGCCCAGGGTCTCATCGGGCCGGTAGCCGACCAATTCACAGGTAGCGCGATTGATGAACGTGCAGTTTCCTTTCAGATCGATTCCGTAAATGCCCTGGCCGGTCGACTCCAGCAATATCTCCATCTGTTTCGAAAGCCGGTTTCGTTCCTCTTGCGCCCGCTTCCTCTCTGTAATGTCTTCCAGTAATGAGGCAACGTATTGCGGGTTTCCCTCAGCATCCCTAAGCAATGAGAACCTCGCACTGGTAACCACAATGCGACCGTCGCGCCGAACGAAGCGTTGTTCCCATTCATCGCGGTCACGCTTCCCCTGCTGGAGGTCAGCATAGCGCCTTGCCCCGGAGGCCTGATCATCTGGGTGAACCAGTCTGTCCCAGGCCTCCAACTGGCTCAGCTCCTCTTCGCTGCAACCTAACATCTCTTGACAGGCGCGGTTGGTAAAGGCGAGTTGACCATCGATGCTGAATAAGCTGATTCCGATCTGGGCGTTGTCAAAAATCGAGCGGAAGAGCTGTTCATTCGCCTGCATTGTGTTCTCAGCACGTTTGCACGCCATTGAAAGGCCCTCCCTCAAGCAATCCAGGCGTAATAAGGATTAGCCATGGCTGTTTCATCACGCCTTTAGATTCTTTCTGTTCACGCCTACAGGGACCCAAAGGCCGGTGGCGATTGAAGACAAGGAATGGTTCCGGCGGCGCGAAGCCGTGGATCCCCATACACAACCCCTGGATAGTGATCTTTACCTGCAAAATGTCCCCCAGGTAACTGCCAAAACTAACAGTCCACCTTAGGAATCGTCTTCCCATTCGGGCGTTCGCAGCTTTAACAATCAACGAACGAGCCCCCTCAACTTACTACAGAGCGGCGATTTCAGATAGCGAACGAGCCACAGTCGAGCCGTGTCCTTCGCTTGGCAGGCGGTCAGTCATACGGCATGGCGGGTTCCAGAGGTTCAGGTAACCCATTGAAACCCTGATCCTTATTGCCTAAGGGAGAGCCGACCGCTTTTTTACCAGAGCAAAACCGGTGAACTGTGGGTCTCGCTGGTATCGCGGGGGCCTCTGTCCCTATAGGCCCCCCATCCGGCAACGGTATAACGGCCAGTCGCCTTCGGTCTCGTTGCCTAATGTTCAAAATGAAAGCTTTATTGACGATGGTGTGTGTTTTTATTGCGTCAGGTTTTTGGCGCGAGGGCAGACTGACGCTGCTTACAACCCGAACGCGGGGAACGCTGCGGCTCTTCCTCGTTCACGACACCCGCGTCCGAATTGGCGCGGCTCACAGGAGCAGGGGCAGATGACCGGTGCGACCACACTGACAGTTTACGTGCCGCAAGGCACGTCGGAAATTCGGCTATATTCCTCCGCTTTTCTCAAGTGGGGCAGAAAGACCAGCGGCTCGCCTTCGATTTCTTCGAGCAGTAAAAAGCCGCCGGTCAGCATCTGCGACAGCGCGCGCTCGATGATCTCCGCCGGCACTTCCAGGAGCTTCTCTGCCGCGCCCTTCAGTTTCTCGAGTGGCACGGCGCAATGACCCTCCGAGGTCGCCCCAAGCAGAACATGATCGATGCCGGCGCGCGCCCGGTTCTGCGAGTCTTTGGGTATTCCGACGCTTTGAGCGATTTGATCGGCGGTGCCGAATCCGATGCCGTGGATCTCCTTCGCCAGGGTGTACGGGTTCTCCTGCACTGTCTGAATGGCCAGATTCCCGTAGGTTTTAAAAATGCGGACGGCTCGCCCGGTACTGACACCATGGCTATGCAGGAAAAGCATGATCTCGCGTATCTGCATGCCCTCCTGCCAGGCACTGGCGATCCGCTCCCGACGCTTTGGGCCGATTCCATCGACGGACTCGAGGCCGGCGGGATTGTCGCCGATCACTCTCAAAACTTCAGCGCCGAAGTGGTTGACCAGCTTCTTGGCCAGTACCGGCCCCACTCCCTTGACGAAGCCTCCGCCGAGATACCGCTCTACACCCTCCCTGGTCGTCGGCGGAGTCGCCTTCAGGAACTGGGCTTTGAATTGGAGGCCATGCTCTTTGTCCCTGACCCACCAACCCCTGCCGGTTAGCCACTCTCCCGCGCTAATCGATGGCAGTGAGCCGAGGACCGTCACCTGATTGTGATGGCCGCGAACCTTCACCCGGAGCACGGCAGAATCGCTCTCTTCGTTGAAATAGGTAACGCGCTCGACAAGTCCGGCAATCTCCTCGAGCGAGGTATCACGTCCGGGCGGCGAGGTGCTCATTCTGTTTGGAGTTTATCGGGTCTCGGCCACCGGACGTGGGGGTGGGTAGGGACGAGCACAAGAGACGAACAGCTTCAAGGCTCGTCCCTACCCACCCCTGCAGATGCCGACAGATGACGGCAGGACGCAGCCGTAATTTTCGAGTAGTTCGCGAGGCCTTTGCATTTCTGCTCGAAAATTGCTGCGTGGGCTTGCGCTTAAGACAACTCCCATGCGGGTGGATGCCGCGGACAGAATGCCTTGCAAACCCGTCTGGAAAAGAGTTACCTTGCTATTGGAAGCTTCATTTCACTATGCGCCTCGAAGGGCGGGAGCAAGGAATAGCGGGATGTCGGGACCAGGTTGACAACCACTGAGGTCGAATAGGCTGTCGGCTAGCATAGTTGCGCAATGTGGAGAAGCACATCCTTTTTAGGTCCATATTCGCCGATGATCCCGTAACAATGAATCTGGGCGTCGCATGCAAAAGGGGGCTCTTTGGCATTAAAGATAAAAAACCGGAAGGTCAATCGCGAGGGTCAGCGATGGACCGAAGACCGAGCTGGAATCACACTCCGACTTCCCATTGAACTCCGCGAGGCAGTGACAGAGGAATCTCGGATCAAGGGCGATCTGTCTAGAGTAGTTTTGTTTGCTCTCGCGCATGTCGACCGAAACGACGCGAAGATTAGGCAAACCCGCAAAGCGGGCCTACCACTCTCGAGCCCTCAACTTCTTCACATCGGGGCTGAAGCTCGAACGGCCCTTAAGCATTGGGCCGAGAAAGAGGGGGTTAGCGTGAATGCAATTGTCGTGAGCGTTCTTGAGGAGTTCTTCAGATGTCTGAAAAGGTGCAGAGCACTCAGGACAGAACTGCAATCGGAGATCCGAGCCCATCATGGCTTTATGCCGCAGCAGCGATGATAACCGTCAGCGATTCGGGTCCCTGTAGGAGCTCGTAGAAATGCTGCATCGTTCAGAAGGGGGAACACGATGTTGATGAGTAAGGGACATGGTTTGGTTGATTGGTCACGATAGGGACCAAACCAACGGTCGCAGCCTGACATCGCATGTCAGGGATATATCCACCTGAATATCGATGGATGGGATAGCTGTTCCCATCCACCGAAGAGCCGATGATTACTCGTCGCCGACGCCGTCGGCAGGATCGTCAGCGGCCTCGATCTTCGAGAGCCGCTTCATGCTGATGGCGTGGATCTCCGCGATCCGATGTTTGAACCGAGTGCCCTCCACCTCATCTTCGACCTCGCGATACCGCAAGGTACCTTCGACTGTGACGAGCTGTCCCCTCTGGAGAGTCCTGGCGAACTTCGAAAGATTGCTCCAGGCATAGACGCGGTGCCATTCGGTGCGGGTTTCGTAGTCGCTTTTGTCGTTCTTCCAGCTTTCTTGGGTTGCGATGTTGAGGACGACGTACTCGCGTTTGTTCTGAGCGGTTTTGGCTTCTGCGTTCTGTCCGAGGCGGCCGATGAGGATGACTTTGTTGAACATGTGTTTGGCTCCGTTTCTTTTGGTTAGTCCGCTGTCTGCGGTACAAGCTTGCCCGAAGGGTGTGCCGTCGCGACCCACTCCCGAGGCGACTTGACGGAATCTGTGGAAAGGGACCACAGCTTGCCTGGGGGAAGGAGTCCGCACCTTCGAAGGCGCATAGCGGATTTCGAAAAAGGAGAGCGTGCGTCCGAAGGGCGGGGGTGTTCTGAGCGCGGCACGCTGAACGCAGACAGAAAGGCAAACCGGAAAGGAGCCGCGCTGTTCAACGCCCCTTCACTCATGGCGCGAGCAACAAAAACCAAGTCGCGAAACTCAAAGTGGTCACTCGCAACTCTCAAAGGAAGAACGTTATGGCGATTGCAAACAGCGATGTTATCGCTCCGCCCACCTTCTCGCCTTCTCCATGGTCCTCCGGATTTAGGCAGCAGAGCCGATGTCATCATGAGCGAGCTTGACAGAATAATACGCCCGGGCGTATTGTTCTGTTGTGAGCAAGCCCTCATTTCGTGAAGACCTCCTCAATGCCGGACTCAAGGTGATGTTTCGATCGGGATACCAGACGGCGACTGTGCGCGATATCTGCGCAGCCGCTGGTGCGCCAAAAGGCTCCTTCACCAATCACTTCCGTTCCAAAGAAGCCTTTGCCCGGGAAGTCCTGGATCGCTATTTTGCAGGCACTAAGGAGTTTGTCAAACAGGCTTTGGACGACAAGGCTTTAACCCCTAGACAGCGGCTGAAACGATATCTAGACATCATCACCAGTTACGCGGCAGATCGCAAATGGAACCTCGGTTGCCTCATCGGCGATTTCAGTCTTGAGACCACCTCGCACAGCGAACTTTTGCGGCTGAGGCTGGAGGCAATCTTCCAAGAGTGGCGCACTCCATTTGCCGAATGCATTGCCGAAGCTCAAGCCATCGGTGAAATCGAGTCAACATTTGATCCGGTTGAACTCGCCGAATTCCTCCTGGCTTCCTGGGAGGGAGCAATTCTCCGCATGAAGGTCGAACGCGGCCCTGGTGCGCTCGAGCGTTTTAAAACGATAGCTTTTCAAACCGTATTCAAGGAGTTGAAATGACTACCCTTACTGATGTTGCATTACCCCAGGTGAATGTTCTGGGGTCCACTGTGGCCTACCGGGAAGCGGGAGATCGCGAAGCTCCGGTTGCGCTTTTTCTACACGGGAATCCGACGTCCTCGTACGTATGGCGGAATGTTCTTCCACACATCGCTCCGGTGGCGCATTGCATCGCACCGGATCTCATCGGGTTTGGCCAATCGGGAAAGCCCGACATCGAGTACCGGGTAGCCGATCATGTGCGATACCTCGATGCGTTCCTCGACCATGCTGGAATCTTATCGGCATTCGTCATAGCGCAGGACTGGGGCACCGCACTGGCATTTCTTTTGGCAGCCCGCAGGCCTGAGTTTATCCGGGGGCTTGCTTTTATGGAGTTTATTCGGCCCCTTCCTTCATGGGATGGCTTTGTTCCAGGTGCCATCGAGACTTTCCAGAAGTTCAGGACGCCGGGAGTCGGCGAAGAGATGATTCTCGAAAACAACTTTTTCGTGGAGGCGATTCTTCCAGGGGCAACCGTGCGAAAACTGACGGAGGGGGAGATGTCTGTTTACAGAGCTCCCTTTCCAACCCCCGAGTCGCGACGGCCCACCTGGCGATTCCCAAATGAGATTCCGATCGCGGGAGAACCCACGGATGTGTATTCAAGCCTGGAAAAAGCATATGATGCACTAGCGAAGTCGACTTACCCGAAGCTCTTATTCGTGGGAAATCCAGGCGCTATCGTGTCGCCAGCTCTCGCCGAAAGTTTTGCCAATGGACTGAAGAATTGCAGACTGGTGCAGCTTAGTTCCGGCCTTCACTACCTGCAGGAAGATCATCCAGATGTGATTGGCGCCAACATCAAAGAGTGGCTTATCGAATTGGGGATTGGTTCCAGTCCAAAGCAAAAGCTGGCACTATAAGGCATCTCCTGTGATGCTTTGGCTAACGTCGCCATTTCCTGCTCGCAGTCTTTGTACTCGCGCCTCATCTCATCGATCGTCGCCAGATGAGATGAGGCACGATACTGTCCTGCGGAATCTCTTGGGGCAAGACGGGGGGACGCTCACCGACGAACAACGCAACACCACCGGTCGCGTGGCGGCTTCCGAAGCTGGCTCCTAAGGGTACTTCATTGATGAAGCCGCAGCAATTCAACGCATGAGGAACATTCACTTGACAACGGACAGCAACAAGAACGCCCTCACTCCACGGACCGTGCGAATGTCGTTGCATGTGCGGCCTTCGTCCCTGCTGAAGCGCTTTGCCACCGTGGATGAAGTTGTCGCAATAGTGACGCACGTGGCGAATGAACTCCCTTTAGCCACCAACGGAGCGGCCCCGCGCGGGTAGATGTCGGTGTGGTGAGAGCGATTCTGCAGTGATGAGCGCTGTCCAAGATGGGTCTCAACTCATGCGCACAGGCCTAGGCGCCTTTCGAGCCCCGGATGACCAGGACAAACGCCTAGGCGATTTGCATCAACTAAAGTCGTAGATCGACCGATTTCCGGTTTCCCGACAATACGCCAGCTGGCCCTAGATCTATTGTTTAGGCATGCAATCGGCAATTCGAGCATCCAAGATCATGCGACGACCGCAAAGACATTCGCATCAAATCGCGCTAGGAGGAAAATGTATGAAGGCCGTAGTCGTACCCGCCGTGAACAGCTCCTGGCAGATCAAAGATGTTCCTCAGCCTCGACCGGGACCAGGTCAAGTGCTGGTGAAGATGCACGCAAGCGGCATTTGCTACACTGACGTGCACCAAACGCTCGGGCACCTTCCCGGAGAATTTCCTCGAATCCTTGGCCACGAGCCTGTGGGCGAGATTGTCGCCGTGGCTCCTGATGTGACCACTCGCAAGATAGGCGACCGCGTCGGGTCGGCATGGATCCAGTCCACTTGCGGACGCTGCGAATGGTGCCAACGCGGCCGCAGGATGTTCTGCCCCTTTCTAAAGGGCACCGGGGCCGATGTGCAAGGCGGCCACGCCGAGTACATGCTGATGAACGCCGACGCTACGTATCTGATACCCGACAAGGTTTCCTACGAGCAAGCCGCGCCGATCTTTTGCGCCGGGTATACCGTTTATAGCGGACTCCGCTGGGCTGATCCGCAGCCGCACGAGCGCGTGGCCGTACTTGGAATTGGCGGGCTTGGGCACCTGGCGGTGCAATACGCGAAGGCTGCGGGCTTCGAGACCATCGCGATTTCGCACACCCCCGATAAGGACAAGATGATTCGCGAGCTCGGCGCGGATGAAATTGTCCGCGACGGAAAGAGCCTCTCCGCAGCGGGCGGCGCTGACATCATCCTCAGCACTTCCAACTCGACCAAGTCTATGGTGGACAGCATTCAGGGTCTGCGCCCGGACGGTAGGTTCATCGTTATGGGCGCCGATGCGGAACCGCTTTCGATCTCGTTGATCGAGATGCTCTTCAAGCGCATCAAAATCATCGGAAGCCAGCAAAATGGCCCCGAATATCTCTACGAGGCCTTGGATTACGTAGCCCAAGGAAAAGTTAAGTCGATAATTGAAAGTTACCCATTGCCCGAAGCGGCGAAGGCCTACGAGCGCGTTGCGGAGGGCAAGACCCGCTTCCGCGCCGTCCTCACAATGTAATCGCCAATGCGAGCAGTCACCCGCCAGTTTCGAGAGGATAACCGGCCAGATGTCGTTGCACACAATGTTTTCTCGCGCTCCCTCAATTGCGTTGTTCCTCGCCGCGGGGTCTCAATTCGCAAGAGCTATACGTACTGGTCCAGCGGCCCTGGTGTCATGGTTGTTTGCCCGACCTCAATCAAGTATACGTCCGGGTCGCGCATATAGCTGTCGCGCTGCACTTAAATCGCGAATTTTCAATTGAAGGGGCGCATTACTGCAGTTGAATCGCGGACAACGATGGTCTTGCTGCGCTTAAATCGCGGACAAACCGTTATGTTATGTGCCCAAACCGAATGTAGGGCCATATATGTCGATTTCAAATGAGACGGGTAGCAGCAGAGAGCGCTCGAGGTGGACTCCCATTCTTGCCACTCGTGCACCTAAACCGCGGACAGCGTTCAGGCTTCACTTTGTCCGCGGTTTATATACACCAGTCCGTGATTTGAGTGCAGTGGCCTTGCAGTTAAATCACGGAGAATCGTTGAAAGATATGGGGTCGCAATCCGCGATTCAAGTGCAGCGCGACACCAACCGGTCTGCGAGATCGAGATTGCACCGTCCACATCGGTCGATTGCCGGTCGCCGTTCGGCCTCAAGTCGCGCACCACGCGCCCATGCCCACAGTGCAAGCGCGGCACCCTGCACGTCATCGCGCGTTGTTCCGCCGCTGAAATGCCCAGCCCAAGCTTAGCGATTCACTGCGCAACCTTCGACTCTTCCCGAGGAAACCATGCGACCTTGCCTTCGAGCCCGATTCCTCGCTTCGACGGCTTCTGACCCCGCCCTCGCTTCCCTATGCTTCGAATCGGATCAGCGCAGTTCACGACAGGCATCCAACTGCCCGGTCAAGGGTCCAGCAGCAGCGGGAACCCGGTCAGCCATGGCCAACTGCACATCCTCTCGTGCCCGGTTGGCCGTCTCAGTTCCCCCGAGGCGGCATCCAATCCCCATACTTCAACCGCGCTAGCGGCTTAGCGCAAATCGCCGTATCCACACTGCTCCGCATCAGCACTCACGAAACACAGGCCGCCTCGCGCGCGGAGCACTGTCGATACGGCACTAGAGATTTGGCACAAGTTGCGGCACTCTATCCAAAGCCCTGTCGCACCTACTCTGCTCGAACGGCGTCGGCAGGTGAAATCGAACTGGCCCTAAAGGCCGGAACCAATGCGGCAATGAGCGCTGCGAGAGCAAGAGCAATTGTCGCGATAGTCACAATCACCGGATTGTGAGGGTTCACACCGTAAAGCTGGCTATTTAACAGGCGTCCAGCGATTAGAGCTAGTGGAATGCCAAGAGTCAGCCCAAACACCGCGAGGATCATTGCCGACCGCACGATCAGCGCAAAGATGCTGGTGCGATTTGCGCCAAGCGCCATGCGCACACCAATCTCGCGGGTGCG
>Ga0206794_1223_pt1 | contig 12413 bp, 19 predicted proteins | sample Alteio_BWOrgCont_70_FD_152877 | JGI IMG/M metagenome (GOLD analysis project Ga0206794, IMG submission 152877) | Enriched cells from forest soil in Barre Woods Harvard Forest LTER site, Petersham, Massachusetts, United States -... | ecosystem: Environmental > Terrestrial > Soil > Temperate forest >...
CACCAGATCAGGCGATTTGCAATTGTTGGCACAAACGGAAATTGGCCGGTTATTTCCCTGTTAACCGCCCGATCGCTGCGAATTTTATTGGCGCGATCATAAAAAATCCGTGAGGCGGGCCGTTTTATCACGCCTCACGGGATCAAGTTCCCTCGACGTGTGTGCCGTCGCGTCTGGAGAATCAAACCGGGCAGACATCAGGCACATACCCCATGCGAACGAAGCCTTTATTGCCCGATTCGGCTGAGTCTCAATCTCTGCAAAAGCAGACTTGCGGGCACATTGGATTTCGGGGTTGCAGGCACGTCATCTGCAACCTACTTGCCCATGCTTTCGTTGACAGGGGTCAACAGAATGGCGTGGATCTTGTTCGCATCCGGCCCGGTGAGCACCGTTGCCATACCTGAGATTTGTCCGCGCTCATTGATATTGCTGGCCGCGATGATGGAGAGGTTGGAATCCTCGGGAATCAGCGTGTTCAGGTCGGTCATCACATTGTCTTGCCAGATGAAGCCGCGGGACCAGCCTTCGGAGTTGAGGGTGCTTCCCACTACCTGGCCCCGGTTGTTGATGCCGGTGGCAAAGGCGGCACCATCTCCCGGCAGAATGCCGAGGTTTTTGACTTCGCCGTGTGCGCCGTTCTGCCAAAGAGAGGCAACGACGGTTGTGCCGTTCGAGACGTACCCAACAGCTTGGCCGTGGTCATTAATGGCGTAGGCGTCACTTCCAGTGTGTCCGAGGTCTGGAAGCTGGAAGACAGTGTCGTTTTCCCACAATACGGCGTGAATCGCAAAGCTGGTGCAGGTTCCTGTGGCGCCCACGGCCTGGCCCTGATTGTTGAGGCCCTGCACGAAGCCGTCCGGCTCGCCAGGCAGCGTAGGAAGAGCCCGGATTTCGCCTTCTTCCCACATTACCGGCAATATGGTCGTTCCAGGCCGCTTGCCGGGCGGGCATCCGGAGTCCGGGACCGTCGTCTCCGAAATGCCTACGATTTGTCCGCGGTTATTGATAGCGCTGGCCTGCCCGTTATTTCCGCCCAGTGTCGAGAGAGCCGTTATGTGGCCGTGCCGCCAAAGAAACCCACGACACGTATGTTTTGTGCCAAAGGCGCACATGTCTTCACCGTTCGGATCCAGAGCAGATGTTTCGGCCATGCCGACAGCTTCCCCGCGATCGTTGATCCCGCCATAGTTGGTCCAGCTGTTCGCTCCTCCAAGCGTGCCGAGGTCGATGTTGAGTCCGTAGATGCTTATTACCGCGCGGCCACTTGCAACGGTCGTGGAGAGCGACTTGATAGGCGGGTTTCCAAACCCATCCATGTTCTCTGCCCAGCCTTCATTATTGAGTCCCATGACCATGTTGAAGTTGTCCGTGGTCTTGTTAACGCCCAAATCAAAAATCTTGTAGCTCTGTTGAGCGGATGCATTGGTGGCGGAAGCCAGAACAATCGTCGTAACACATGGCATCCAGAATTTACCCAACTGTTTAAGCATGTTCATGTCTTCTCTTTTCCTCCGGGGAAGTCGCCGTGTCGAGATGGCTGGCAAACTACGTCAGGTTCGACTCGGCGTGGTGAGAGTTTGCGTGGAATTGAGAGCAGAATTGGCCCACAACCCGACAAATCGTTGTTGAGCGACAACTCAGGAAGCATTGGGGATCGATCCTTCTAACATACCGACCAGTTTGTATGCTAATCGGTCAAAAGTCAATCACAATTGATCCGCCTGACTTTTGTCTGTTGACCTTCTCGAATCTCGCGATCCCTCGCCCCGGTTGTTTGAAATGTTGGAGAAACGGCCGGAAAGAGTTTCCCGGCCCGCCACGTTATCAAGTTCCCCGGCGCTTCTAACATCTGCCTCGACAAATTGAGCCGCACATTGCATACTGATTGGTATGCTACCGGGCACAATCAATCTGCTGGCGGGTCGAAGCAGACCGCGACGCAGCGGGCCTGCACCGCGCGATCCGCAGCGCACCCGGGAGCGCTTGCTGGAGGCGGCCTTCCGCGAAGTGTACAGGTCGGGTTTCCAGAGCGCCGGCCTGGATGCCATTCTGGCCGGAGCCGGGGTCACGAAGGGGGCGTTGTACCACCACTTCGGCAGCAAAGAAGCCTTGGGATACGCCATCGTCGAAGAGATCATCGCCCCCGACAATCGCGGCCAGTGGTTGATTCCTCTCGAGAACTGCGTGGACCCTATTGAGACTTTGATCGGCACTGTTCAAGAATTGTCAGTTCAGCCCGAGGTTGTGCGCGGCGGCTGTCCCTTGATCAATCTTGCGCAGGAAATGTCGCCTCTAGACGCGGGATTCCGCCAACGGCTCGCAACAATAATTCGTAACTGGCAGGACGGCGTTGCCGCTGCCTTACTGGATGGTCAGAAGCGTGGAAAGGTGCGCCGCGACCTGGATCCCGCTCAAGCAGCCGGGTTCTTGATTGCGATGGTCGAAGGTTACGGCGCGCTCGCCAAGAATGCCCAAGAAGCGAAAGTGATGGAAGAGGGGATCAGAAACATCGTGGAGTGGCTGCGGTCTTTGCGCCCGCCGGGCAACCGCAAGCGGGGCTGAACGGGATCGTGTAAGATGGGTCCGGATTGTTCCAGCATACCAACCGGTCTGTACTAACGAGGGGCACAGCCGGCACGTGCAAGCACCGGACGCCAAGTGCAATGACCTTCTAAACACCCAGGACGGCCCGGGCGGCCACTAACCCGAGAAACTGGAACAGGAGAATGGACATGACACGAATCGAAGTATCACGGCGGAAGGCGCTCCACGCGGGAGCCTGCGCACTGGCTGGAGCAACGGGACTCTTGGTGGCGGCAAGCGCGGGCGCAGGGACAGGACCAAACATGGCAACCGAAGAAATCATCCGGAAGTGGTACAAGGCGTGGGTGGAAAAGGACGAGGGTCAATTCGAGGCCCTGATGACCGACAACTTTACCTTCACTAGCGCGGCCGGCGACGACCACATCAGCAGGAGCACCTTCAAAACTCAATGCTGGGATACGCAGGCTAAGCTTATCGAGCGGTCCGATCTGGAGCGAGTGATCACAAGTGGCAACGAGGCGTTTGTGAAGTATCTTTGCCACACGACGAACGGTAAGTCATTCCGGAACGTGGAATACCTGCGGGTGAGAGATGGGAAGGTGGAGGCCCTTGAGTGCTATTTCGGTGGGGCCGGTTATCCGTCAGCGGCAAGCAAGGGGATGTGACGCTGTATTGGCCAGCCTTTCGGTACAGGACGGTCCGTACGCCGACACCTCCGATGGAGAAAATAATGCGCAACCGAAAATTCGTTGTATTTGCTTTTTTGAGCTTCGTCGTGATGATTGGCTGTTGGACGCCGCGGCGGATACAGGCGCAAGACAAATCAGCGTCGTCCACAACCATGGCCTCAATCGATCCATATCTGATGGACCGCGATACGGAGATTGCGATGGCCCGCAGCGCCGGCCCGAACTCCGTTTCAAGTGGGGCCAAGGTGCTGGTTCTTGGACCGCATGGCTATGAAACTGCCGTGGAGGGGAAGAACGGTTTCGTATGCGTGGTGGGACGATCATGGGATCTACCGAAAGACAATCCGGCTTTTTGGGACCCAAAGATACACGGTCCGATTTGCCTGAGCGCTCCGGGTGCGCGGTCTTTTCTTCCGATCTACCTTAAGAAGACCGAACTGGCGATTGCCGGACGTTCGAACGCTCAGATAGAGGAATCCATAATAGACGGCATCGCGAAAGGAGAATTGCCCACACCCGAACCCGGTTCGGTGTCCTACATGATGTCTAAGCAAGGGTATTTGAATGCCTTCGTCAAAGGACCCTGGCTTCCCCACGTGATGGTTTTTGTTCCCGAAATCGACCCTAAAGCCCTGGGATCCGACTTGGGAGATGACGTCCCGTTGGGCGCGCACGAAGAAAAAATTGGCCGCTATACCACAATTGAGGTTCCGGTAAGCAATTGGTCGGACGGATCGCCATCGCCGCTCAAGGGCGGCGGGCATTGAGGTCGTCAAAATGAGGGCGAAGATGAACCGACGGGAATTCAGCCAACAGTTATGCGGTGCGGCTTTGAGCGCGGCCGTCGCCAAGATGGCCGTTGCCCAGCAGCAAACTCAGGACACGGGCGGCAAGCAACATTCCACGCCGGAGAAGCCGGCAGAAATCGCGATGCTGATTTATCCAGGCATGACAGCGCTCGATCTGATCGGTCCGCAGCAGGTATTTGGCTATCTCCCGGGCGTGAAGGTGGAGCTTGTGGCCAAGACGAAGGCCCCGGTGAGAAGCGACACGGGCATTACCATCCAGCCGTCCAAAACCTTCGCGGATTGTGCCGATCCTGTGGACATCCTGTTTATAGGAGGCGGCAGCGATGGCACTCTTGCGCTCATGACGGACAGCGAAACCCTCGAGTTTCTGGCGCGGCGTGGAAAGACCGCCAAACTCGTGACCAGCGTGTGCACAGGATCCATGGTTCTCGGCGCGGCCGGCCTTCTGCGCGGCTACAAAGCGACGTCGCACTGGTCGGTGCGTGACATCCTGCCGCAACTTGGAGCCCAGCTTGCCGTCAACCGCGTCGTGCAAGACCGTAACCGCATCACTGCCGGCGGCATCACAGCGGGAATCGATTTTGGCCTTCGCGTCGCTGCGGAATTGCGGGGCGAGGACTATGCGCGGTTCCTTACGCTGGCTCTGGAATACGACCCGCAGCCACCATACGGGCCGGGCACGCCGGGGAATGCCACGCCTGGTGTGGAAAAGATGTCGCACTCGGCGTTTGATCCGTTGCATGCAGCTTTTCGCGACGCGGCCCTTGAAGCTCGAAAGAAGTGGGTATCGTAACAGGCACGCAGGTATCGACACCGGCGGGGGCAGTGCAATGCCGAGACCGATGACCGTACACTCAAGCAGATTCGTGTCTGCACCCGCACTGCCGATCAGGTTGCGCTCGTGGCTGACAACACCTCAGTTACGGAGCCCGATCGGAGGTGTCGTGGCCTACCGGGAGGCCCGTGTCGGCTTCGACATCGGCTCCGGAAACAAGGCCGCGCGGGTCGACATGTTTGGCCCCGAACTGCGCAGTCTGGATAAGCAATCTGTGGAGATGCGTCATTTCGAATCCAGAGGAAGATGCCGGATCCGCCTGCCTGGGCGTGACCCTCTTGCGACGGGGCGCCCTCTTCTGTGGCGCTTCCGTCCTTCGATCCAACAAGAGCTCTCTGGCCTGGTGCAAGTGTGACAGATACGCGTCGATCTCGTCGATAATTTCATCTAAGGGCATTACGGTCATTCTAAACCTGGGACTCTGGCGAGTCATATAGTTAGGTGTTGGATCGGCTTCGACGGTTAATGGCGGAATCGTCGGTCAGTACAGTGCGATCCCGTTGCCGCGCGGGAACGACCTCTGAGCCGGTGAGAAAATGACATCGATGATGGATTTCAGAGATCATCTTCGCACCACCGGCGGCGCGTTGAAGAACTGGGCAGTTGCCCAGCTCCAGGACTCTCTTGCTGTCGGAGTGGTGTGGCTGGTCGGGCTTTACATCCTGCATGTCCCGCTGGCTCCCATGTGGGCGGTGATCGCAGCAGTACTCCAGGTCGTGCCACACTTTGGGCCGATCCTGGGGTTGTTGGGACCTGTCCTCACGGCAACCATTAAGTGGATGGACTGGGAACACCCTCTCGGAGTGTTCGGGCTTTATGCCGTGATAGCCCTGCTCGACGGGCTGTTGCTCCAGCCATACATCATGAGAAGAACGGCCAAGGTGCCAGTCTGGGCGTCCATCCTTGCTCCTATCGTGCTCGGAGTAATTTGGCCATTCTGGGGAGTGCTGGCAGCACCCCCCTTAGTGGCAGTGTTGTATGCATACCGAGCGCGACGAAAAGATTCAGGACCACACTCGACGCAAAACAGAGGATAGTAGTCCTTGTCGGCAGGTTGCGATATTTCCCCAATCCAAGTTTGGCCGACGATTGGGCTGCCTATCAGCCACGAGGACTGAGGCTGGCCATAGGCCCCTTTTGCTGCTTATTCAGGGGGTTGGTTCTCCTTATGCGCTGGTGTAAATTGGTCTTGCTGAACCCGCGATGAGTTTCCTCATGCCAAAAATGATCGAGGTCAGGCAGGCTTATCCTACTTCTCCGCGGCTCGACCTCCAGAGAATCCTTGGCGAGGAGTTCGAGAAGCAGGCACTGAATAGCGGAATATCGCCCGGCATGCGGATTGCCGTTGGGGTTGGCAGCCGTGGCATCGCAAATCTCAAAGAAATTGTGGAAGCTGCAATCCGCGTGCTGATTCGAGCGGGTGCGCAACCTTTTGTGATACCGGCCATGGGCAGTCATGGTGGGGCCACGCCAGAGGGCCAGACAAAAGTCCTTGCCGAATACGGGATTACGGCGAAGAGCCTCGGTGTTCCTATTGATGCCGATATGGACGTGAAGAAGATCGGCACGGCGCCGGACGGGCGGGAGGTCGTCTTCAGCGCTGCCGCGCTTCGCGCAGATGGGATCGTGGTCATCAACCGCATCAAACCCCACACCGATTTCCGTGGCACTCTGGGCAGCGGAATTCAAAAGATGCTGGCCATCGGTTTGGGCAAGCAGATCGGCGCTGCCAATGCACACCGGGCCGCCGCTCATATTGGCTACGAAGCGGTGATCCGGGAGTTTGCCAAAGTTGCTCTCGAAAACGTTCGCGTGCTCTGCGGCATAGCCGTCCTTGAGGATCAACATCACCAGACGTCGGAAATACACGTTCTTCCTCCCGACGTTATCGTGAGCAGGGAACACTTACTCTTTGAGAGGTCTCGGTCGCTGATGCCGCATCTTCCGCTGGATGAAATCGATCTGCTCATTGTGGATGAGATTGGAAAAGAGATCAGCGGCACGGGCATGGATACGAACATCATCGGCCGGGAGATCACTGGCTATTCCACATCTCTTCAGCAAGCAAATAGAACGACACCGCAAATCGCGCGTATTTTTGTCCGCGATTTGTCGCATGCAACCAACGGGAACGGCATCGGCATCGGGTTGGCCGACTTCACCACCGATCGCGCGGTGAACGCACTAGACCTGGGTTCCATGTATATGAATGCGACTACATCGCTCGGCCTGAACGCGGCGAAGATACCGATTCACTTTGCAAGCGATCGTGAAGCGGTCCATACGGCACTGGTATCGGTCGCTTCTTCTCATCCCGAGATGATACGCGTTGTGCGTATCGTGAACACGCTCAGCCTGGAACGTACGCTCGTTTCAGAGTGTTGCACTGAGATGCTCGGAAGTCGGCCTGGAGTAACCATCGTCGGACAAGCCCGCGCCATGCAGTTCGATCAAGCCGGCAACTTGCTTCCGATCTTCTGAATTCTTGCAACTCGATGCATATCGGAGGTTCGATGATTTCGTCCCGATCAAAAATACGGCCCCGTATCAGAAGGGCGGGCCGTCCGAAACGGTATGACATTTTCCGCAGGCTTTCCTCGCAGGTGGTGCAAAACGTCCCTTGGATGTAGAGGCCGCCTTAGGAATTCGAATCCGCAGTCGTCGATCCTTGCTTGTTCTTCATCGCTGATAGCGGCTGCGGAGAATAGAATCACGCGACAATTTGGATGAAGGATTTGAATGCGCATGGCTGTTTGGATTCCATCCAACTTGTGCATCCGCACGTCACTGAGCACAACATCCGGCTCAGATCGGTTAACCTGCTCTAGTGCTTCTTCACCGCTGTAAACGGGCGCGGCGTCATACCCATTTTGGTTCAAAATTTGCGCAAGGGTGTTGGCTATAAGATGTTGATCATCAATCACAATTATTTTAGGGGTGGCTGCAACCATGGCGTCCCCTTTCCTGCCAGCTTGTTCCATGGTCCTCGAGCAATTCCCAAATAGATGCGGGCACTCGAACTGATGCTGCTCCGGGTAAACCAAAGCGGCGGATTTGACCAACCAACGTAAGCCTTGGTTGAAGATGTCGCTTTTAGCCCCATCCACAATCAGCATTTGAAAGCACGCTCTGGGCCTATCCACGCTTGAATTCAATCCAGCGAATGCCATCAATGTAATCAAATATTTAACCTCGGCTTTGTCCACGTTAAAACCGGTTAGACCTCTCCAGCATCTCTGCTGTTGCGTATGTTTTACGCCATGACTCGAGTATCTTTTACGCGATGACGATTAGGGGTGATCTGTGGGGGACGCCGCTGTTCCAGTTTCTGATCTGACGAAGGGCCGTGGGGGCATCCATGAAATGGTGCGGGTTCACGACCAGCACGGCCTTTATCAGGTAAGAGGAATCGATCGAAGGAACAGAACAGTTCACGTAACGAGAAATCTTCCCAAAAATCCGATCAAAGAAGACGTTCCGTTCGAGGCTATCTATCGATTAGAGAAACACATAACGCTGATCATCGATCGCTTTCTCAACTCATAGATACTCGACCTTTTGGGGGATGCGCTATGTTCGGGTGTGCCGCCCTGCTAACCGCCAATTCAAATCGAGCATCTAACTTTCGATGGAAAGGCCGTGCTTCCTCGTTGTGGATCGGGAGTTTCCTGGCAGTATTTCGACCCGAAAGTTGGTGATTGAAACTGCAAAGTTTAACGTGATCACCGCCTACGATCGAGCCGAAGCACTTGATTGTCTGAGCCGTTTTCCTAAAGTGGACGGCGTAGTCGTAAACGCGGACATGGCAGATGATGAAGAGTGCAAGAAGCTCATCAATGATTTACGGGCAATCGTCCCGAATCTAGATGTAATTGTCATTTCTACTGGCAGGCGTGTACGCCACGATCGAACTGAGCACACTGTAGACAGCCTCAATCCTAAGGAACTGCTCGAGTGTTTGCAGTCGCTGAGAAAGGACGCAACAGCTGAAATCCTCGCACGCGAGTCGAGGATGACAGAGTGAGTAAGTGGCGTCTCGATCGCGACTTCGGACTTGGGATGGCTCGGCAATGAGCCGGGGCTTCGGCAGTCTAATTGGGCGTGATCGTACTCGGATTGTCGTTCTTAACATTTCCGACTGACTTGCTGATCTTCCACCTAGTCATCGTCTCTGCGGGAATAACTTGGAGCAGATCGGCAAGGCAAGTGTGCCGGATCAGCCGCGGTGCAAGCCATCGGTTGTAGTCGTTCGGCCTAGAGCATTGTGGCACGCGAGGCTGCACCGGCTTGGACCTCGCGGTCTTGCTCGCGGCGGGTCGCCTTCCACCGCGCCGCGAGCGCGGCGGTGGATGAACCCCTCAGACCGGTTTCCGAGGCAACTGCCGAAGACCGGCAAAAGGAGCTTTCCTGCTCGGGAACGAAGTTTCGGAGGAAGCCGGGATTGAATCATAAACGACCTGCACCCTGCCGGCTTCAATGCGGGAAAAGTCTAGAAGCGTGTTGACCAAATTGAATTTCCTCCGTTGCATGAGCGATAGACAGTGGCCATATCTCATCCGCTTGGGAGCTCAGCACTATCGATCCTGGGCAAGCCCTTTCATTCGAGTCCACGCTGAAGCAGGCACTTGTTTGTGGCTTTCTTGCCCTTCTCGTCGAGCAAATACAGAAGGACGAATGGAATATCTTTCGAAAAAGGAGAAATTGTCTCGCCGACAATAGTGCACGCTTCTTCGGCTGATTTGGTTCGCCGGAGCGGGCTCCCAATTCGCGCAATGCATGGACTCGCCGCTCACCGATTACTTTATCGGTGATCTCGTGGACGGTAGCGAGCACTCCTCCGATTCCACTCGGGGCAGTTTCATCGAGAACTGGACTGTACGCAATGGTGAAATGGGTCTCCTCGAAGAAGCCACGACGGTTAAGTTCGAGTGCGATGTCTTCCATCCAAGTGGCCGGGCCACCCTTAAAAGGCATTTCGATCAGCGGCTTCAGAACATGCCAGGTCTCCTTCCACACCTCGCTCACCGGCCTGCCAAGCGCCCAGGGGGTGCTTCTCTCCCAGCACCGGAATATACGCGTCGTTGTACAGTGAGCAAAACTGCGGGCCCCACCACAACAATCGAGGAAACCGATTTGCGAGAAGGAATTTTGCCATCATTCGCAAAGCCGGAGACCAGCTTTGCGGGGTACCTAGAACAGTTTTCGACCAGTCGGCGGCGCGCATGAGGTGGGCCGGGCTGGTTGTTTTTCATGTCGTAAAAGCAGCGTTTGAGCCGAGGCTTCGGGTCGGTACGTTCTGTTGGCGTGTGGCCGAGACGATCTGGCCGTTGAAATTGCGGACACGATGGATGGCCGACTGAATGAGCGAGTCTCACCAGACATATTTCGGCCGTCACACCATATTTGTGATTTCCTCTGGGCTGATCGCTGATATCTCGCAGGCGGAGGCGACCCATTCCGATTCCATTAGTTCAGCTCCCAGTACTGCGAACTTGACGCTGGTGATGGGTACCAAACGCTGGTTGGTCGGGTTCGCACGCTTCTGGGCTGCCTAACAATTGACTCCCGTATAACTTAAGACTCGATTAATTGATCACCAAGGCATCAAACTCTCTCTGGTTGCCGGTTTGCAAACCGTGCATGGCATGGCGGCCCCCCCAAAGCATAAAGGCACTGTAACGTCCTGATAATTGATCCTGTATCAGAAGCCAACAACCGGGATACCGCGCATGATCCATTCCGCACTTTGCCAGACATTGGGTATGCTCTGGGCTGGCACAGTTGCAGCACGTGGCGTCATTGCAGACAACGCGGCTGGACTCGCAGAACCACGCCTGATCGAGCGGAATCGCGCAACGTCCAGCGAGCCAAGAGAAGATCTGATGGGGCATCAGAGTCTCCCTCTGGCCGGAAGTATAGCACCAACTGATGAAGGTTTCCGCCCGTCCAAAGGCTATGCCTCGATCACACCAAAAATCAGTTTCGATACGAGCCCGAAAAATAAACAATGCGCGACAAAAATTTATCCTAAACCTTACTGTCCGACATCCTTGATGTCAAAGGGATCGAGGGCGGGAACGGCCGAACGCCAGACACACTATCGGTGTAGATGGTGTCTCGCACCCCCGAAGGACCCTTAGATCGCGTCGGGATGCCGCAGGGCGCGTTGTCATGGCTTCCGCAGGGGGCGCCCGGAATTTAACCTACCTACCTGCGGAGGGAATACGGCAATCCGCTTGCTCTTTGTCAGTTCGAAAATGCCAGGCGCAAGCCAGAGGTGAATACGAAGTCGTTTCTCTTTTTCCCTTGCGGTGGATTGGTGACGTACGTATCGGTAACATTATTTTGCCATTCTGGTCACGGTGCTGAGGCCGAAGTTGGTGCGGTAGTTGTTCCCGGGGTCGGTGAGATCGGGAAAATAAGCAAGGCCCTCGATTAACGATGTGTTTTTTTCTAACTTGAACTTGAATTCTTCACCGGCTTGCCTGGCGATCAGATTGCGTTGGATCCCGACGTAATTCTCGCGTGTAAAGTTTGCGCCGCCGAGGAGGTTTAGGGTGGCCCGGTCGCTTTGAATGAGGTGGTGGCCCAGTCCCCCGCCCAAGACTGAGCGCAGGTTCAAGTCCTGGAGTTCATCATTCATGAAATCGGCATTGGCGAACAGGAAGAATCGAGCGGTGAGATGGCGGTCAAATAGCGCTCCACCTCGATTCTGGTCGGCCGTGTTGTGCGGACGTGCACCGGCAACATCATCCAAGGCGTGAAACGATTCGGCAAAGAGGTTCAACCGGTCGCGTCCAACTTTGCGCGCGGCACGCAAGGCAAATCGAAAATCCCTCATATCGCTGTTTCCGCGAGTCAGGTCAAGCCCGGCATCCAGGCCGCCCTCCCACCCGCGCACTAAGCTCGCATGTTTGGTTCGCTCGTAGGCTTGCTGAGCAGCGTCGTTACGTACTGCCACGACACTCTCCTTGAGGGCTTCGTAACAATCGCCAGTCTTCCCTCGCGGCTTGTCATCTAACCACTTACGTTTTCCCGTTCGCGAATTCCACGTGGAGCGGCCGGTCCGACTGAACTTCCTGAACCTGCTGCCATGAGACCGTCACTTCGCCTGCAACGACCGTCTTGATCACCAGGGTTTCGGCGTTCGACTTCAGGATCGCGCCGCTCAACCGGTCGCCGTTCTTGAACGCGACCTGATCAGCGAAAAGCGACGGAGTCCCAAGAACCAGCACGATGGGATAGACCAGTCTAAGGCGGGGCACAGGCTCCTCCGTTGGACAAAAGGTATGGAGAGAACTACGAGCGGGCTGAGCCAGGGAGGAGCGTTTGGACTGCTCAAAGAATTGGGCCTTTATGGTGTAGCCATCGATATTTTTTTCGCCGCCGATGCCAGTCTGCTCGGCTCTGTGTTACATGCATCTTCGCCCCAGGTGGCTCTCAGGCGCGCCTCGGAATTTTGATAGCGAAGAGAAGGCGCATCCGCTGGATCTTTTAGGGTGATGGCCCATCGCTATAAAAACTTCAGAGTTT
>Ga0206794_1208_pt2 | contig 12325 bp, 6 predicted proteins | sample Alteio_BWOrgCont_70_FD_152877 | JGI IMG/M metagenome (GOLD analysis project Ga0206794, IMG submission 152877) | Enriched cells from forest soil in Barre Woods Harvard Forest LTER site, Petersham, Massachusetts, United States -... | ecosystem: Environmental > Terrestrial > Soil > Temperate forest > O...
TCGCTTGCCATGCTCCCCGGCAAAATGGTGTACCGCACCGGGGATATTGCCATCATCAACAAAGATGGCAGCGTTGATATGCAGGGCAGGCTGGATGACCAGATAAAATTGCGCGGTTATCGTATTGAATTAGGTGAGATAGAATCAAAGCTAAATGAAATTGCGGGGGTAAGGTCAGCTGCGGTAGCTGTAAAAAAGGATAGCGCCGGTCACGAACATTTGGTCGGTTATGTGGTGACTGAAGGATTGGCTTGTATCGAAGAAAATGTATTCAGGGCGGAGTTGTCGAAAGGCTTGCCATCATACATGGTGCCTTCGGCCGTTTTGGTATTGACCGAAATGCCGAGAATGCCAAGCGGAAAAATAAACAGGAAAGCGTTACCTGTACCCACCTCGTTAATGGTTGACCCGGACAATCCCGCGGAAACCATTGATACAAACGCGCCTGTTACCGATAGGATATTTGCCGTATTGCACAGGATATTCCCAAACAGGGAGATCAGCCCGGATATGGATTTCTTTACCGACCTTGGCGGGCATTCCTTATTGGCGGCAGGCTTTGTTTCGCAGCTAAGGCGCGATGCGGGGCTGCCCAACGCATCGTTAAAGGATGTGTACATCAACCGCCCTTTAAGCAATTTAATTGAAGTGTGGAGCACCCGGGCTGAAGCTAAGGCGAAACCTAAACGGGTGTTTAACAAAATACCTGTGTTGCGTCACATTGCCTGCTGGTCGGCACAAACCGTTGCGCTGCTGCTCATTTATGGCCTGTTTGCTTTCCAGGTGTTTATCCCCTACCTCGGTTATTATTATATGGACCAGGAGACCGGTAATATAGCCGACTCTATTATCGCATCACTATTGTTGTTTGCCATTATGCCCCCGGTGTTTACCATTTTATGTATAGGCACCAAATGGCTCGTTATTGGCAAAATGAAAGCAGGTGACTACCCGCTTTGGGGTACCTATTATTTCAGGTGGTGGTTTGTAAAAACCATGCAGCGCTTATTGCCCGCCCAGTTTTTGAATGGTACGCCGCTTTACCCTGGTTACCTGCGTTTATTGGGAATGAAAATTGCCCCCGATGCCCAGGTAAGTGAATTTAGCTTTGGCGCCGAGGACCTGATCTCCATAGGCAGCGACGTAAGCATCAGCTCGCAAACAAATTTGAATAATGTTTTTGTGGAAGACGGGCTGTTAAAGCTGCGGCAGATAACTTTGGGCGACCATGCCTATATTGGCAGCAGCGCCGTTATTTCTGGCGGCAGCACTATTGAGGCCTGGGGCGAGCTGCAGGATCTGAGCTTTTTACAGCCCGGCAAAACTATCGGCTCGGGCGAGGTGTGGCAGGGCAGCCCGGCGCAGCTTAAGGAGAAGAAAAACATTGAAGACCTTCCGCACCCATTAGTGGTGTCGGCTTTTACCAGGCTAAAATATAAAGCCGTTTTTGTCTTGTCGATACTCGTTTTTCCGTTCATTATTTTGTTGCCGCTGCTGCCGACTATTATCGCCATCAACAAGCTGGATAATGCCGCCGATGACTATGATTTTACTTATATGATCCACGCACCGATGCTGGCATTGCTGTACATCATCCTGTTTGCCGCGGAAACCATTTTGCTCACCCGTTTATTGCAACGCAACATAAAACCGGGAAAATATCCCATTTACAGCATGTTTTACGTGCGCAAATGGTTTGCCGATCAGCTGATGTCGCTAAGTCTTATTGTAATGCACCCTATTTATGCCACGGTATATGTAGCCGGGTTTTTCAGGGCATTGGGCGCTAAGATCGGCAAGGATACAGAAATATCAACCGCCAGCAGTGTAACCCACCCGTTATTGGAAATCGGCGACGGCGCTTTTGTTGCCGATGCGGTTACGCTCGGGGAAGCGGATGTCCGCGCCCAGCAGCTGATCTTAAGCAAAACCACTATCGACGGTAATAGCTTTGTGGGCAACAGCGCGCTTATCCCGCAAGGTTACCACCTGCATGGCAACATGCTGATCGGCGTTTTATCTACGCCACCCGATAAGGAACAAATGGAGGCCAACACTGCAAGGGATTGGTTTGGCTCGCCAGCTATCCCACTGCCGCGCAGGCAGGAAAGCAATCCATTCCCGCCTGAACTAACCATACATCCCAACAAGCGCAGGAAACTGGCCCGCAGCGTTGTTGAATTTATACGTATCATTTTACCCGAAACAGCCATTATTTGTTGCTCCATTTTATTCATAGCCTACGGGCACGACCTGGTAACCGAAGAGCCTTTGTGGAAGATCATTTTATATTTTCCGTTTTACTACCTGTTTTATATGGGGATACCGGCCTTCCTGCTCACGGTTTTATTAAAATGGGCCTTTATTGGCAAATACAAGCCCAAACAAAGGCCTATGTGGAGTTGGAACGTTTGGCGCAGCGAGGCCATTACTTCAACTTACGAAGCCTTATCTATTCCCTTTTTGCTGGAGTACTTGCAGGGCACACCCTGGTTGCCCCTTGCAATGCGCCTGCTGGGTGTAAAAATTGGTAAACGGGTTTGGATGAACACTACCGATATTACCGAGTTTGACATGGTAACAATTTGCGATGATGCGGCCTTAAATGCCGACTGCGGTCCCCAAACCCACCTGTTCGAAGACCGTGTAATGAAAGTAGGCTCAGTAAAAATAGGGGCCAGGAGCAGCATCGGCGCCGGAACGATTATTTTGTACGACAGTGAGCTGGGCGATGATACGAATATTGAAGCGCTGTCATTAGTAATGAAAGGCGAACGATTATCGCCTGGAACTGATTGGACGGGGAGCCCGGTGAAGCCGGCATGATTTTTTGGCTCAATTAACGCTAAACTGATACAAACCGGAATCAGAGGTATTGCCGTTTACATCCCTGGTAATTACATGCCAGTAGTAAGTAGTATTCGCGGCAACTGCTACATTATTTAAAAAACTATTGGTGATTGCCGACGCCGTTATAGCTGGTGAACTCGTAGTTCCAAAATAAACATCGTAATTTGTAATTACATCTGGACTAACCACGCTTCCTGTCCATGTAAGGTTAACTGTACCTGTTGTAGTGCTCACAACCTGGCCCAAGGTTGGTGCAGTGATCTCGGCCGGAAAGGGGGCATAAGTAACTATACCCGGCCCTGAATTATAAAACTTCCATACAGCACTTTGGGCAGTTGCGCTGGTTTTTGTCGATTGGGATACGACATACCAGGAATAAGGTGTATTTCTTAACAGGGTAATATCAAGTTGTGTCAAAGTAGTATTTTGTGTGGTTGAATCGGAGGTTAAAAGATTTTTAATAATTAGGTTATAACTATTGGTATTATCTGATGCGTTCCAGCTAAATGATATTGTACTCTCAGTAGCAGAAAGAATTGTTCCGCTTGTGCAAACAGAATTTTGGGCAGGGGCAGAAAGCGCAGCCTCCGTTGGGGTTAAAACTGGCGTCGGGGTTGGCTTTGGATTATCCTTTTTACTCCCGCACCCCATTAAAATTAAAATCACTGATACCATTAATAATCCCTTTTTCATTGCTTCAGTATTTTAAATATTTTCTCCGAACTATCCAAAGTAAGGTGAAGTGCATAGACACCACTATTAAGACTGCTAAGGTTTAGCTGTAATACGCCCGACTGGTTAACATATTGATTTGAAAAAACCAGCTTACCATCCTGCGCGTCATGTATTTCAACAGTTACATTATTTATATTGACATCCCCCAGGTTAAGATTCAGTATGTTATCGAAAGGAACAGGGTAAGGGCTAATAATACCCGAAGCATTAATTAATTTTTCTACCGTACCCTGGCATAGCTTATCTGTGCTTATTACAAGGTCATTGTTGCCGGTTTTTAGGGGTAAAGTAATCGAATTGCCGGTAGTAGTATAAAGTTCGCCATTAAGTTGAATATTGTACAGGGTGCCCCCGCTTAAAGCTAAATTAACGGTGTTATTTGAATTATTTACAGCGGCATAAACCGAAAGGGCCTGTGGCTGGGTGATAACTACATTATAGCATTGCTGGAAATCACTTTGCCCGGCAATGGTAATACAAACCGAATAGCTGCCGGCTGATAAATTATTAATATTTAGGGTATTGGTAAAAGGGTAAGATAAATTTAATCCGTTTCCGGTAATGGTGGCGGTATAATTAAAACTATCAGAGGCCGAAATATTTATTGATCCGTCATTGCTTCCATTACAGGTAGCGCCTGTGATTGTTATTTTAAAGTTGGTTACAGGTAGCGGAAATTGCAAAATATTAAAGGTAACTGTGTCATTAGGCGTAGCATTGAAATACGCATCTCCTGGCGAGTTTGCTACAATTTTTACTAAACCTGTACCATTAATAGTAACTATCCCATTAGCAAGATTTACAGGGCCGCTTATTAAATTGTAAGTAATTGGGTCCCCTGATGTAGCGGCGCCATTTAAAACAAATGGAGGATTGCCCAATATTTGATCAGTTAAATTCAACGTAATACTGTTAGCGAATTTTACTGCTTGAAGTAAATCAGGATTTACTGATACTGGAATTTTATGCGTAATATTTTGATTTGTTATGACAATGGTATCTGTTCCAGCTTTAACTCCGTTTACCTGTCCGTTTGAGGTAACTGATGCAATTGTATTATTTAATTGTGTTGAATATTGTGTCCCGGTAGCCGCTGATGTGATGTCCCGGTAAATAGTATCTTGTCCATTTGTAAACAACCCATTAACACTTAGGTTTTGAGTACGGGTTAAGCTATCAAGTTGTATTGGTGAAGGGCCTACAGTTATTGATTTTAGTGTATCAGATGATTGAATTGTTATGCCTAAAGTGTCGGCGTAAAGATTGCCGGAAGTGTCACTTGCCAAAGCTGCTATTTTTAGATTCCCGGCAGTAACTGTTTTCGGCAAAGCGATTTTTGTTGAGTACGGAGCTGTATTGGGAATTGTGAAAAAGCCGACACCTTGCACCATAAATAATGAGGTGGCAAGCGCCCCCGGATTTGTAAATTGCAATGTCAAGGTCAAAGAGTCCGTTCCATTATTCTTTAAGCTGGTTGCAGATGTTGGGCTCGTTATTTGAAGACTATAATTGGTGGTAGAAGCGGTCGACTTAATAATTTGACCAGTGTTTGCATTAATTCTTGCTCGGCTCGATTCCTGTTTTCCCAAAGACAGATGTGAATTCGCTAAATTAGCCGCTATACGGTTCAATGGATTATTGGAAAAATTATCGAATGGTGTGGAAATGCTATTTGGGGCAGGAAAACCTGTTGTGAACAGAGACGAATCATTGGTTAATAAGAGATTACTAACCCTCTGTTGGATAAGAGGGTTATTTGTTTCTGTATTATCTGATGATAAAAAGAAAATAGGTGAATGGGTGGTATAATTATAATGATCATTTAATGTACTACTTTGCAGCCCTCCCAATTGGCTATACTGTGGCACAACAACATCTGATGCGTTGCCTTTTAGAATATTATTCAGGCTTTCATTTAAAGCGCTGCCTAATTCAATTTTGGACAAAATGCCCAAAAATGTAGACCAACCGAAAGGAGTCACTACCGCACCTGGAGTATCGTATTGCGCTTCAACGGTATGAACTTTAAATAATGTTGTTGTTGTTAAATTTTTTAATCCTGTTCCGTCCATTTTGAAGGCAGGATCAAAATCCAAATGACAACTCCCAATTGGATGCCCAGTTGTATATAATAATAGATCTTCGACTGCAATTGCCCCAATTTTTACCTTAGGATCGAGTAATGGCAAAGAGGCTATATAATAATTCGAATAATAAAGCAGAGGCCCCCATTCTGAACCTAAATGTGGTGTGCCAATAGTTATGAGTTTATGAAAGTACCCTTTGTTATAATTTGCTGTTGGATTTAAAAATCGGCTATCCTGGCTGAAACCCCGTGCCTGTAACCCACCTAAGCTGTGCCCAACCACATCTACCTGGGTAACAATTATACCATTAGCCGCGCCATTTTGTATTGCTTGCTGTACTTCTTTATTGATTGCATCCCGGGCAGGCTTGCTTCCGGTATTAGGGTTATTATTCAATGGGTCAAAAGTATTTGCATTGTATTGGCTATAGTCTACCAGGTAAAGGTTTTTTTGGAACCCATTTGTGAAAAGATAACTGTAAAAGTTATCATCTACCCACTGTTGCGGCTTAGACCACATGCCATGGATCAATAGCACCGGGGGGGTGACCAATTTTATATTTACACTTGTAGTATCATTATTTGAATCTTTGGCATTTATAGTAATAGACTCGTTTGGAGGGGTGGTTGTACCATAGCCATCTGGTGGTGTATAAACTGCTACAGCCAAACCGTTTATAGGTTGCACCGTTAATTTTGTGCTATCAGCATTGGGTGCCACTAAAGTTGACAAAGTACCATCGCCGCTGCCATTTAATGAATAGGTAATTGGAACAGTAGAATTTGCAACCAATAAGATTTTTGAAACGCCGTCAGTTGATGTTCCTTTAACTACTGAATTCATGTTGATTTTGGTTACATCTGTTAGTAAATTACCGGTGGTAGTATCAATCATTGAAGGAAGGGGATTTATTAAACTGACATTTAATGTTCCATTAACCGTGTCGCTATATAAAGTTAGTTGAGTAGCTATCGAATTGGTAACGACGACTGAGTATTTTCCTATGCCTTTTGCTACATAAGTTGAATCTCCGACTTTCGTTGAATCCAACTGGGAATTTTTATACCATTTGTAAGTATTATTCGGGGGAGTTCCTCCGGCTGAAACACTCAAAAGGGCATCTTTTTTAGTAATTTTTATTGTATCCTGGGGGGTATAAGTAACAACGTTGGGACTAAATAATTTAGCTATTCCTTCCATTCCTGAAAAAGTAAATTCATTTTGTTGCAAAGTCAGGGAAGTCAAATGGGTAAGATTGCTTAAATTTGGAATTGTTCCACTTAATTGATTTTGATTTAAGATTAACTTATTTAAATTTTTAAGATTGCCTAAAGAGGCAGGAATATATCCACTTAGTTGATTTTGTGATAAAACCAAATCTGTTAAATTTGCGAGATCTCCTAACGAAGAAGGAATACTTCCACTAAATTGGTTTGAAAATAATTCTAGTAGATTTAAATTTGAAAGATTTCCCAAAGAAGCGGGGATACTTCCACTTAGTTGATTTTGATCTAAAAAAAGGGCAGTTAAATTTGAAAGATTTCCCAAAGAAGCGGGGATACTTCCACTTAGTTGGTTTGTACCTAATGACAGGTCGGTTAATTTTGAAAGATTACCTAAAGAAGCAGGAATGCTTCCGCTTAATTGATTTTGAACTAATGTTAGGGTGGTTAAATTTAAAAGATTACCTAAGGAAGCAGGTATGCTTCCGCTTAGTTGGCAATTTTGTAAAACAAGGATAGTTAAATTTGACAGATTTCCCAAAGAATTAGGAATACTCCCGCTTATTCCATCATTTATCCATAGTGTGGTTAAATTTGAAAGATTCCCCAAAGAGGCGGGTATACTACCTTTGAAATTATTAAGAGATAAAAAAGAAATGGAACTGACTCTTTCAGAACCATCTAATTTCACTCCATACCAACCAGATACCGGGCCATTAAGCCATCCAGAGGAATTTATCCATCCAGGGCCATTGGTTTGATTATAAAAATCAACTAATACAAGAGAATCCTGGACATTAGCTTGCCCTTTAACTTGCCTCATACAAAAACAAATCGTTAAAGAAAGAAATAGAATTTTTAATTTCATTATTACTGACTTTAAATAGTGATTTATAAAAACCAGGATATCAGTACCTAAAATATTTATCTAATAAAACTATAAAAAATTAATTGACAAATCCCCGCATTTTCTAACTATATTTTCATTTATCATGCTCATTTTCAATTAGTTTGTTATTTTTAATTGTAGAGATATTTGAGTCAAACAATAAGAAAATAAATTTCATAGATGAACCAAGCTATCTTTTAAGTTAAACTTACGTGGATTTGTAATTAGGTTCAAAGTGTTGGATCAGGCAGCCCGGTGAAGCCGGCATGAGGGGCGTTAGATTCGACAACTTTTTATTGAAATGGGGTGTTTTTGTATTGATGCCTTTCCGACAGTCCTGATTCAGCATAATCAAGTACACCTTCCTTCTCCAATTCGTCCAGCTTACGCTTGATAGGGATATAATTGGCCCGGGCAGGAATTTCAAGCGCGAAGTAATTATGATTAAGCTGTTCAGTCCTGCACCCCATGTACCTGAAAATTTTACAAACTTCATCAATATCATTTGCATCATTCATTATAATGGCATGAATAATTGAATTACCCGAATGCTGAATTGTTTTGCGATAGGTTAGCATTCCCTCGGCATCGCTGTACTCGGCCCAAACAATATCACCCGAAGCAATCTTAGGGGTGTAAAAAGGCAGGTCGATTATTTTATAATAGCCATATTCATTGTTCTCGATTTCAGCCAGCAGGGTTTCCGTGGTTTCTTCCTCGAGAATATCGCTGTAAAAGCGAAAAAAAATTTCTACCGATTTGTCTTCTGGCATGAGTTAAATTTTTAAGTTAAACATGACGTAGATAGTTACGAAGTTTAACTCGGTGTTGTTTGTTTTCAAAGGCCTCGTTGAGGGCTTCGCCGTTTAAAAACTTCGTAAGTCTTCCGTATTAATCAGGCATTTATTCCGCATTCCCTGCCTTAGTCCTTCGCTCCATTACTTCCCGCCACGTTGTTAAAATAAAACCGTTTTTCTTTAAAAATTCTTTCAGGCGTGGGTCGGTCATGGCCAGCATATCGCCTTTGCGTTTATTGCCTTCCTTGCAAATGTTTTTAAAATTGGCCGACGGGTTGGTGCAATGCATGATCACCATCGTTAAGCCAGGGCTTAACCTGCCGATACTTTCAATATAATGATCGGTGTACCATTTTTGAATTTCGGCATCTGTTTTATTGTCAACATCCGGCATATTCCAGTCATAGCTGGAGTTATGCAGGTCATCAAGTACCGGCAAGCCATTTTTCCACAGCATCTCCCCTATTTCCTTCGCTTTGCCTAAAGCCGCCGCCTCGGGGATCACCATACCTTCTTTATATTTTCCCTGCTTTTTCAAATCGGCTATCGTGGCTGCTTTTGCTTCCGAGCGGTAGAAAATATCATCCCCGCCGGGGAACATCACTGGGATCTGTTTTTCGATACCCAGCTTTAAATATTTATCCATATAGGCATCTTTGGCAAACAGCGTACCCATGTGCGAATCAAGGTGTGTAGGCTTAAACCCCATGCTTAAAGCACGATCGAACTGCGCCCTTATTTCTTTATCAATTTCATCAGGAGTTGCATGAAAATACACAGCCGCCACTGACTGATACAAACAGCCCTGTTTATCAACTAAGCCCGGTACAGCAGCTTTACCGGCCAGCGGCCCCCAACGGTAGTTGTCCCATTCAGAAGTTAGCGTTAAATGCAAACCGGCATCCATATCCGGGTGTTCTTTAATATATTTAACAATTTCGGGCACCCATGGACATGGCATCATCACACTGGTTGAGGTTGATACGCCCTGGCCAATAGCGGTTTCAACGCCTTCGTCCGATTCATGCGACATGCCCGCATCATCCACATGCAATATCAATACCCTGGCCCCTTTTGGCCAGCCCAGGCGCTCGGCGAAGGTTTTTGTTCGCTGGGCGAAGGCAGCAATGGTAAAGCTAATCAGCAGGGATAAAAGGCACAGTTTTTTCATTTTAGTTTTATTAAAATAAAAACACTTTTTACCCTCTTTGCGATTTATCGCAGAGAGGGTGGTCGGCGAAGCAACGACCGGGTGAGTCAATTGGCAAGCGGCATTGGCGTACATGCATGGCGGCGTCTACTCACCCTCCCGACCTTTGGTTGGGACCTCGCTCTCCGACCCTCTCTTCGCCTGCGGCGGAAAGAGGGTAAAAAAGATTTTTTTACAACTCAATCAACAACTCACTTAATCAACTCAATCAACCAACCAACTAAACTCTAATATATATCTTATTCTTATCCAATATCTTACCAAATACCCAGCACACCAGCATATAGTAAATGGCAAATAATAACGAGCCTATGGCCCCGGCTGAAATAACCTGGAAAACTTTTTCGCTCATCATCTCATTAAAATTCATCTTATTAAAATGAACCCAGCCAACCACGGCCCCAAAAAAGTCGCCGAAAATATAAATGGCCAGCGGGTTTTTGCCGAAAGTTTCAAAAAACGAGGTCCATTTGCCAGGGTTCCACGCCTTCATCTCAACTACGTATATCAAAGCGGAGATCAATACGAGATCGATACCCACGGTTAACAGCACAAATGAGCTTGTCCACAATTTTTTTGCGATGGGGAACGACATATTCCAGCATAGCGCCAGGAAAATAAACACAAAGCCAAATAACAAAAGCTTCGACACCGTCTCATAAGTTTTACCTTTTTCCTGGATAAACTTGCCCGCATAATAACCGCATATAACATTTACAATGGCAGGCAGTGTGCTCAAAATGCCTTCCGGGTCAAAAGGTACGCCTTCGCCATGGTATAGGTGGGCATCGCCCATGGCCCATTTGTCAAGATAGGTACCCGCATTGGTGAGCATGCCGTAGGGGTCGTTCGGGTCGCCGAAAATTAGCAGTATTACCTGGTAGCCCACTAAAAGCAATATGCTGATGACGATAATGGTGTTTTTTGATTTGATGAAATACACCATCAAAGCCGCAAACAAGTAGCAAAGCGCTATGCGCGGCAGCACCCCCAATATGCGTAGGTGACTGTAACTACCTATTGACCAGCTGCCATCAACATGGTGCTGAATGGATCCCAGCCATTCAAGGCCAACAAATACGAGATAGATCAATACCGACCGTTTAACAATTTTTAAAATAACCGACGAGTTGCTTAGCCCGGCGAATTTTTTCATCGCGAAACTCATGGCGTTCCCCATCGCGAACAGAAAGGAGGGGAATACAAGATCGGTAGGCGTAAACCCGAACCACTTAGCATGATCAAGCGGGGCAAATGACACATCGCTTCCCGGGTTATTTACGATCATCATAAAACAAATGGTCATCCCGCGAAATACATCGAGTGAAAGAAACCGGTTGGTATTTTGTTCCATACTTTATTAATATTAGAGATTAAGAGCCAAGAATCAAGATAAAAAAGTCCTGGCTCTTGATTCTTGGTTCTTGACTCTCGATTCGCGTTACACCCTTATATAAATCTTATTCTTATCCAGTATTTTCCCAAATAGCCAGCAAACCAGCATGTAGCAGATTGCAAATAGTAAAGAGCCGATGGCTCCGGCCGCGATGGCCTGGAAAAAGTTATGGTTTATCCAGCTTGAAAAATCGCTGTTGCCGATATATATCCAGCCAAGTACGACCACAAAAAGTTCGGAAAATAAATATATAGGCAGCGGGTTTTTACCCACGGTAGTAAAAAAGGCTGTCCAGTTGCCTTTGTTCCATAGCTTTATTTCAACCAAATATATTAATGCTGATATCAGCACCATATCTATCCCAACGGTTAATAACACGAAGGGGCTTGTCCACAATTTCTTGGAGATAGGGAACGACATATTCCAGCAAAGGGCAATAAAAATGAATAGGAAGCCGAACAGCATCAGCTTCGAAATAGTTTCGTAACTCTTCCCTTTCTCCTGTATAAACTTACCTGCATAGTAACCGCATATCACATTTACGATGGCAGGCAGGGTGCTTAAAATGCCTTCGGGATCAAAAGCAACTCCATGTTCGCCATGGTATAAATGGGCATCGCCTAAAAGGAATTTATCAAGGTAGGTGCCCGCGTTGGTGAGCATGCCATAAGGCGCCGATTGATCGCCAAAGAGGAGGAGCAAAAACCAGTAGCCAAACAGCAACAACAGGCTGATAACGATGACAGCGGTTTTGGAAGATATAAAATAGATGATGAGCGACGCAAAAAGGTAGCAGAGCGCGATACGCTGCAATACGCCAAAAATACGTGTTTGGCCAATAGAGGAAATTGACCACCCGCCATTAACATGATGCTGGATATCGCCAAACCAGTACATCAGGTAACCAAGCAGGAAAATAATGGCCGCCCTTTTAAATATCCGGTACACTACCGCACCGGTACTTAAATCAGCAAACTTTTTCATCGCAAAGCTCATGGCATTACCAACCGCGAACAGGAATGACGGGAACACGAGATCAGTTGGCGTAAACCCAAACCATTTGGCATGCTCCAGCGGGGCAAAAGCCGTAGCGCCGCTCCCGGGGTTGTTCACGATGATCATAAAAACAATAGTCATT
>Ga0206794_1225_pt1 | contig 12260 bp, 6 predicted proteins | sample Alteio_BWOrgCont_70_FD_152877 | JGI IMG/M metagenome (GOLD analysis project Ga0206794, IMG submission 152877) | Enriched cells from forest soil in Barre Woods Harvard Forest LTER site, Petersham, Massachusetts, United States -... | ecosystem: Environmental > Terrestrial > Soil > Temperate forest > O...
TCATCCGCCAGCTTGACGGTCGGGCCTGCGATCGCAGAACCGATGGAAGTGGCTTCCGATTTCGCGACCGGTTTCGGTTCCGGAGTGGCCGTCGCGGCAATCTTCTTGCCGTGTTTCGATGTTGCGGGAGGCGTTGGGGAAGCGGCGGCAATCGCGGCGGCCGTAGCGGCTGCTTTTGAGTGTTTTCCCGACGGTGTGGGCGTGGGAGTCGCCGGGGCAGCGGCAGCCACTTCCTTCTTGATGACAACCGGCTCAGGGGCGGGCGTGGGAGTGGCGGCAACCGTATAGGTTTTGCTCGTCCGAAAGACCGGAATGGGAACGCCCGGAGTCTGGGGCAACGGCGCGATCTTGGCCAGGCGCCCGGGAGAACCGGGTGGCGGCACCGACACGACGGGAGTCTCGACGTGCGGGCCGGCCAGAATCGGGGGAGGGACAGCAGCGAAGGTGTTGATCGGCACGTTCACCATGTGATTGCCCTTGGGGCAGATGTGGTGAGTGGTGACGAATTCGGTCGGCGCGTAGTAGTTGCTGAAGTCCCGCAGGAAGCTGCTGCGGTACATGCCGATCTGAATATTCTTGCGCATCTCAAAGTGGAGGTGCGCTTCGTACATGCCGAAGTTGTTGCCAATGCGACCGATCTGCTGGCCGCGATGGACCTGCTCACCCTCCTGGACGGTGAAATCGAGAAGGTGGCCGTAAAGCGAATCGCAGTATTTGAGTTCCGAGCCCTCGTAGTAGGCGTGGCGGATGATGACGACATTGCCCCAACCGACGTGGTAGTTCCGGGCAAAGACGACGATGCCATGGGCCGCGGCGTAAACCGGGTCGCCAAGGTCGGTATCGCCCCCGCCGACGCCATTCCAATCTTCGCCGAGGTGGCCATTGGGACGGTAGCCTCTGGCCACGTAATAGCCCGCGCCGGTGCCACTTGGGCCAACCGGGAGTTGAAAGCCATCGGCGGCATGCACGACCGCCATATCCTCGGCGCGGAGGGCCAGATTGCTGGCGATGATTGCGATGACGCAAAAAACGAGCAAACGCATGGAGGCGCAACCATAAACGCCTCTCCCCAAGGTGGCAACCCCTGATACAGGCATCGGACCCGGGACTAAATTTCCAGTGTAAAATGCAATCCGGCGACGACCGCGGCAGCAACGAGGCAGTAGAACCCGAAGAGTTTCCAGCGGCCGCCTTCGAGCCAGCGGGAGAGCCATTTCAGGGCGAGCAAGCCGACGATGAAGGCCACGACCATGCCGACGAGGCTCGGGGCGAGGAGATGACCGAGGGAAAGATGAGCGCCTTCCTTGTTGGCCTTGAGCAGGCGCAGCCCTTCCTTGGCGATGATCGGCGGGGTCAGGACCACGGCCAGCGCGAAGCTGAACTCCTCCAGTTTCTCCTTGGACAAGCCGAGCAGAAGACCGGTCGAGATCGTGGAACCCGAACGGGAAAAGCCCCGGAAGGGGAGGCATATACCCTGGACGATGCCTATCAAGGCACTCTCCTTGGGGCCGATCTTCCCGGTGGGCAGCCTTTTATCGGTCCGAATGCCAGCGTAGGTGATGAGCACCCCGACGGCGGCGAGGGCGGCGGCGATGAGCAGGGTATTGGAAAAGAGGAGCTCGATTTCCGCATGCTCCACCCCGCGCATGAAGAGTTTCTCAATCACGATCTTCAGTGCGCCGCCGACGATGCCGGTGCAAACGGTGGCGATGACGACCTGGATGAAAAAGTCCTTAAATGCTGCGCCCGAGGAAAATACATTACGCCCCCAAGCCTTCCAAAAGTAAACGATGACCGCGAACATCGTGCCCGTGTGGAGCATGACCAAGAGCATGGTCATCTCGGGGCTCGATGGGTCGAGGCCCATCAATTTTTCCGCGACAATGACATGGGCGGAACTCGAGACCGGCAGCAGCTCTGCCGCGCCCTGGACGACGGCCAGGATAAGGATCTGAAGCAAAAACACGCGTTAACGAAGGGTGAGAAGTCCGATCAAATGGCGGCATCGCCGCGCTCTTCGGTCCGGATGCGGATGGCGTCCTCGATGGGCAGGATGAAGACCTTGCCGTCGCCGATTTTCCCGGTCTTGGCGGAGCTGACAATGGCTTCCACGGCCTTGGCCACGCGATCTTCGGCCAGAACGATCTCAAATTTCACCTTGGGAAGGAAATCCACAGTGTATTCGCTGCCGCGGTAGATTTCCGTGTGCCCCTTCTGGCGACCGAAACCCTTCACCTCACTGATCGTCATTCCCTCCACCCCGATTTCCGCCAGTGCTTCTTTCACGTCCTCCAGCTTGAAAGGTTTGATGATGGCCTCGATTTTTTTCATAAGCGGTCATTGCTAGCGGCTGTTTTCCAATTGGCAAGCTTGCACCTCTGGGAAAGTGGGGCGTTGGGCGATTCACCGGGCATTCGGCGGGAATAACACGATTTAGCACGATTAGGCACAACCGAGCGGAGCGAGATGGCCTGCCGAAGGCAGCCCGAAGGGACGGCACGGAGGTGCCGGGCAATTTGCCGCCATTGCCGGCCCCTTCCAAGGTCCTGGAAATCTGTGAACATCGACTTTAATTCAGTGCGATTCACTGCGATTGGGTGCGATTGGGTGCGATTTCCGGGTTGCTAGCTGCCGCCGCAGCTACCGCCGCGAGGCGGGGCTGCCTGAGGCAGGCTATGTCGCTCCGCTCCATTCGCTGGGCTACGCCGTGACAAGGCTGGCCGTCGCCATGGCCTGCGCACGCGGGCTTGGGCTTTGCGGGTGTTTTGGGTGGGTGCGGTAAAGAGCCTGTTTGGGGGCGGTGAAAAAATTGGGAAGCGGGATTAAGCGGGATTAAGCGGGATTAAGCGGGATTTACCTTGATTCACTTGGTCTGCTCCAGTGAATGGCTGATGGGCGATTCGGAAAAAAGAGGCGTGATTGCTGGCCGTCGCCACGGCCACCCTTCGGGCAATCCCGCAGCGGGATTGGCTATGTCGTTCCACTCCAGTCAGCGTTAGAACAGGTGAAATTTTCGGGCGCTTGGCGGCCATGATTGCGCGGGGTGCGGCGGCGCAATGAGGCGTGCCTCCCGGAGGTTGAACCCGTTGGCTGAATTGCTGTGATTTTCCGACGCAGCGGTGCGACAGGGCGAAGACGCCCAGCGGAGCCGCAAGCCGGCAAACCTTCCCGTTGTCGCGAACCTGAACCATGGCTTGGAATTGAGTATCACATTTGTAGCAAAATGAACATGTAATGTCCAGCTTTATTTTCGAAAATTAGTTTGCGGGTTCAGAACAGGGACGGGGGCACTGGGGTCTAACCGGGCATTGGGCGAGGAAAGGTGGGCGCGGGCAGTGTCAATAGTAAGAACTGACCCCAAGCTGCTCCTCTCGTGTTGGCGATACCTCCCCATCCATTTGTAGCCAGTCTTCCGGCTGATTCCAAAGTCCCGGCACAGGCTTAAAATCTCAAATCGGCCGCTCTCGGCCAGGTTCACAAGTCGTAATCTTTGAACTATTAGTGACATCATCTTCCAAGGCATATCCGCCAGGTTTCGTGTCACCTATGTTCCCGGTCAATCTGTTACCCATGTCTCCGGTTCGCACCGCTGATTGTCGATGATGCCGACCGGCGGTTCCGCTCAGGCCCACACCGTCAGCGCGTGGGTGGCGGCGTCTTGAATGCTCCTGATTCCCACCCGGTGGTGCCATCATGCGGATCAACATACTGATAATACCAGCCGGTGGGCGTGGTCGTGCCACGCTGCACATAGATGCCGCCGTCCTCCAGCACACTGGCCGGGTCCCTGACCACCACTTTCGCGGCCGCCTGGTAATAATAGACCTGGTCGTCTTCATAGAGTGGGCGGTATTCGCCCGCCGGCAGAATCACGTGGGACGGAAGAGGCGAGAGCACGCCGACCCCCAACCTGACGTCGAACGGCGCGCCGAGCACAATCCTGGGCACGGGTGGTTTCGAGGAAAGCGGACGCAGCGTGGAACAACCGGCCTGCATGACCATAGCCACGCTGCCCGCCACGAACATCAGTCGAAGGGGAATGGTGTGCTTCATGGAGGGCGTCGATGCGAACCTCGTTTTCATTTGGGATTACCACAAAGGTTTATGTTCATGAGAAGGTGACGCTTTTGGTGGAATTTTCTTCTCTTTCAACGGTGCGCAAGCCTTTTCCAGTCGACACATCCATAGTATCTGGCATTTCCCGTTTGGCTTCATGTTCATGGTGAGTCGGGGTTGATTTGGCGATTTTCTCTTCGGTTATTGATGTCACGTTCTATGAGAAATGGGCAGCGCCCCGGTGACGTTGTTGAAGTAGTCGGATCGCGCAGTCTATTTGGGTTCTGGTCGAAGGCCAACGTCGCTCCGTTGCGGTATGCTTGTAGCGCTCGTGGCGGGAGAGTCTGGGACCCGCGTTCCAACGGCACGTCTGTAGTTTTGAACGGCCTGCAAAATGCACGCAGCGGTTTGTTGTCGATAAGCTGGTGTTGCTATGAGTCGTGCATCGTAGTCATTACTTAAAACCCCACCCTCGAACAGCACGCCAGGGATTGTGATATCGCGAATCACGGGGAATCGTGCCCGCTTTATACCACGGTCATACATTCGGGAACGAACGATGAGTGAGGCATGGACGGCCGTAGCCAAAGCAATATTTTGCGCATCGTTGATGTTGTTGTAACATACTTGTAGATCGGATTCGCTGGCCTTATCCCCCGTAGAAGGTACACCTCGGGGCGCTAACGCATACGTTTGGATGCCGGTTTCTTTCGAATCCTCAGAACTAAAGTGAATACTGATGAAGAGCGCGTTTGCATATAGATTGGCAATACGGATTCGCTCTTCTTCTGGAACAAGCGCATCGGCTGTTCGCGTCATCACCACCTTATATCCGTCTTGCAAGAGGAGCAGCCGCGTCCTATTGGCAACATCGAGTGTGAAATCCTTCTCCGCACCGTAAGCGGATTTTATGATCTCATCACTTTCGTCACCACCAGGATCTAGGATGATAGTGTCAATCTTTTCTGCATTCCCGATTTTTTGTGGTCTCAAAACGGGTTCGATGATCTTCGTCAGATCCATTCGCGAAATGCAAATGTGTTGGCGGTATTGGATCAGCGGATAACTGAGAATAAATTTCAGCCTGTTTATGAAGAACTCGGTTGATTCTGCTGCACCTTGCAAAGTCCTTGCGCCGAATTCAAATTTGGCTGTAGCGTTATCACGGATGACAGATCCCAACCCATAAAATGCGCCGACATTCTCTAGGGGCACGTAGTCACCGTCATCGAACTTGTAAAGTGTCCAATCCCCTTTAGCGTTGCTTGAATCGCCGTTGGTCGGAAGCGCGAAGCTGGCAAGAAAGGCCTTTTCGCGTTCTGCGGCAGCCTCGGCATTAGCTTTTTGCGCTTCGGCCTCCTTCCTTTCTTGTTCCGCTTTCTTCTCGTATTCCTGTGCTAGTTTGCGTTGCTCCTCGGTGCGCCGTCGTTGATCTTCGGTTTGCGCAGCTTCTAAACCAGCCCGTTGCTCGTATTTACGAACCGTAAACAATGCTGCGATAAGCGCGACGAAGATCAAAGTCACAATGGTTATCTGCCGATGATTGCGACGCCATTTTTTACCAGCGCGATATTTCCAATCCGGCTTACGGGCTTCGACGATCTCATCATTAAGATACCGCTCAAGGTCAGCAGCAAACGCTTCCACGCTGCCGTAGCGCCGTTCTCGTTCTGGCTCTATTGCCTTGAGCGTGATCCAATCCAACTCATGAACCAATAACGCTGCAAGATCCTCGGCCAGGACTCCACGAGCTTCTGCCAGTTTCGCGAGCTTTTGTGGATCCGTTTTCCCCACTGTCCGCACTTTATCACTTGGCGGCGTGCGTGTGGTGTTGGAGTGACGTTCCAAGACCTGGGCTTTTGCTTCCCGAAGCATGGCTTGAGCTTCTTTGATCGTCACAGGAAGAGTGCCACTGAGCAATTGATAGAGAATGGACCCGAGGGAATATACGTCGGTGCGAATATCAACCGGTTGAGTCAACAATTGCTCGGGACTGGCGTATAAAAGCGAGCCTATAAACATTCCCGTTTGCGTGAGCAGCGGGTTTATTTCGCTCACATCTCTCGTGCCGTCGGCGTCAACTGCATCACCCGATTCCATGGCTCTCGCGATGCCAAAATCAATGACTTTTGCCACCGCCCGCACACCGCCCTTCTCCTCCACATCAGTCACCAATATATTTGCTGGCTTAAGATCACGATGAATAAGGCCCTGCCCATGCGCGTGCTGGACGGCCTTGCACACTTGGAGAAACAGCTCCAACCGGCGGTGAACTGACAACTGATGTGTGTCACAGTAAACGTCGAGCGGTGCGCCGTCGACATACTCCATCACAAAATAAGGCAATCCAGTGGCAGTGACGCCAAGATCGTAGACCTTGACGATGTTTTCGTGACGGAGCCGAACCAGCGATTCACGTTCATGCTGAAATCGGCCATGAATTCCAGCGTCAACATGATCCGGCCGTATGAATTTTACGGCCGATTGAAGATTCTGGTTGTCAACGTGCTGCGCCAACCATACCTCACCCATGCCTCCCGTTCCCAATTGTCTCACAAGCCGGTAATTTCCAATTTGATCCAGTGGCGGTCTAGGAATGGGAACAGGTGTCCTTAAATCTGGCGGTGGCTCTCCTGTAGCCACCTTTGTAGTGGCATTCGTCACATCTTTGTTGGGGAGATCGCTGGACTCGCTCATCGCAAACTGCGGTTCACATTAAACTGAGACTGTTCTCATTTACGCCTTTATAAAAGTCTGAATATTTTACAGGTGGCCCGATGGTAACGATACTGAGGTAGTCCCTCCTATTCATCCAATCCGCTACAGAGTCCTCGGGCTTTTCTTGAGTAGGTTGCGATCTAGACAGAGAATCGGTGAACGCCATTGCCATCCGTCTGCGAAGGGCCGTAATTTGGTTGAATGAAGCCGTTTCTGCTACGCTGGATCGTCACCACTTTCGCCGTTGCCGTAGCCTCCAAACTCTCTACCATTCCCGCGGTTGACTCACGCTTTCAGAGAAGGCAACCATTTGTGACAGGATGTCAGAAAAGGTTGCCTGACCCCGATTGCCCCTGGAAAATTTCATCCCGCGTGCAGTCCTCTGGGCGGCCGGTCTGGATGGCATTTAGGGGGAGAAGGAAGTGGATGGTTGATAGTGGATAGTTGATAGTCCGCCGCGCTTCCGATGACTGCGGCGCTCCGCGCCGGTTCGGAAAGGTTGATCACCGCGGAGCGGTCATTCTGCCCACGGATTTCGCAGGATTTCGCGCGCGGTGGAAATCGGGGAGGGCGATATTTGCGGGGGACCGCACCGAAGCATCCGGCTGCGGAGGGGTCTTCTTTGTTTTGAAAGGATGTTGTTCAATGGTCGCCTGAGTCAGGGCTCCCTGGCGCACCAGCGCTGCCATATGGTGCGGTAGATGGTTTCGATGTTGCGGGCGAAGCGCGGCGCGTCCATGAGCGGCGAAGCCTGCATCCGTGGCCGCAAAGTCGCACGCAACTCCGCAAGGCGCGGAAGATCATGCGCCCACTCGGTCGCGATGCGGATGTAGTCCTCTTCGCTCTGCGCGATCCATTCGGGGAGCCCGACGGTGTGCAGCAGACTGCTGGCCGCACGGGAGACCGACGTCGTTCCCGTCCGCGTGACCACCGGCACACCCATCCACAATGCATGGCAGGTCGTCGTCATGCCGTTGCAGGGAAAGGAATCCAGCGCGATATCGATCCTCGCAAAGTGCCGGATATATTCCGGCCAGAGACAGGTTCCGACCAATTCCACGCGTTCCCGTGCGACTCCATGTGCGGCGAAAAAGGCGTGAGTACGTTCCCGCGCCTGCCCCTCCGGGCAGAGCATGAGAAGCCGCGAGCCGGACACCGCCCCCAGCAGCCTGGCCCAGCAATGCAGAAGCCCTTCATGGATCTTGGCGAATTGATTGAGGGAACCAAACGTCACGGTCCCGTTTTGTCCTGCAGGCAGTGGACCGACGGAAGGGGGGGTTCCGATGGGCGCATAACAGCACCAGGAATCCGGCAGACGCACCGGTTGTCCCCCGAGGTCGTCATCCTCTGGACCGGCTGGGTCGATGTGCGCGTCCGTCAGCCGGTAATCGATCGTTTCCATCCCCGTGCTTCCCGGATAGGCCAGCCAGGAAACCTGCACGGGAGCGGGCTTGCGCGCGAAAACTTGCAGGAGATGGCCCGCGGTGTGCATCGCCAGATCGACGAGGATATCGATTTTGTCGTTCCGAATGCACTCGGCCAGTTGGGCGTCGGAGAAGACGTAGGTATTCCGCCAGACGTCGACCGCTTTGCGCAGATGTTCCGTGACAGTATCCGGTCGGCGGACACTCGCGTAACAATAGATTTCGTATCGCCGATGATCATGCGCTTTCAACAGTGGTGCGAGGAAGATAGGCACTGGGTGAGAGAAGAAATCCGGGGAAACGTAACCAATCCTGAGGCGACGCAACGGATCGCGGTCGTTCCCGTGTGGCCGCCAGGAGGGCCGAAGTGGTTCGACGTGAAGACGGTTCCATCGGGTCTGTTCCTCCCGGATGGAACGTGGATCGCAAACCGGGCCAAAATGCAGCGCGTGAATGAGATTGCTCAGAAATGTGGCGTCGGTTGGTTTGAGGTCAATTGCCCGCCTGTGGGCAGCGACGGCTTCGTCGAAGTGACCCTGCCTGGCCAGCGCCAGACCCAGGTTGTTATACGCCTCCGCGTGATCCGGCTTGAGTTCGACTGCCCGGCGATATGCGGCAATGGCTTCGTCGAGCTGGCCTCGGTCCCTGAGGGCATTGCCAAGGTTGCTTTGAGCCTCCGTGAGGTCCGGCTTGAGTTGAAGTGCCCGGCGATACGCGGCGACGGCTTCGCTGAATTGGCCCCGATCCCGGTGCGCGTTGCCTAGATTGTTGTGGGCGGCGGGATCGTTCGGCTGGAGAGCGATGGCCCGGCGAATCCACTCGACGGCGAGCTCATGGCGGCCAGCCTGGTTGGCAATGACCCCGAGGTAATGCAGCGCGTCGGCATGGTTGGGCTGCGCGGCGAGGACTTGCCGGTAAAGCGCCTCGGCCTCGGCCAGACGCCCGGCCTGGTGGTACTGGAGTGCGAGTTCTAACGTTTGCTGGACCGCAATCGGGGACATGGTGGACATTCGGTAGCGGAACAAGACACCCGCCAGAGGTTAAATGTGAGCTTTTTACGCTGCCAATCGATTCCAATTTCGAGGTTCGTTGAGCCTTACCTTAACCCGCATTGGGATGCGGTTTCGCGGCGGATTTTCCTAGATATTGATGCGCGATTAGGGTTAGCGCGGGAGTGCCGTATTGCAGTGCAGATCCAGTGCCACGACAGGTTTCCGCAGATAGCAACACCGGGGCTATTGCGAAAACGCTCACTTCAAGCCGGAAGTCTTCCGCAGGCTCTACACCGATTTCGCCACGCAGAATCCGAAGTGGAACGAAATCCCCTCGTCCGTCGGCGAGGTCTATTCGTGGGACGAGAAATCGACCTACATCCAGGAGCCGCCTTTCTTCGAGGGCTTCGGCATGGAGCCCGGCCACATCAGTGAAATCAAGGGCGCGCGCCCGCTCGGCATCTTCGGCGATTCCGTCACCACCGATCACATCAGCCCCGCCGGCGCCATCAAGGCGACCAGCCCCGCCGGCAAATTCCTCCAGGAAAACGGCGTCACGAAGGACGACTTCAACAGCTACGGTTCGCGCCGCGGCAACGACCGCGTCATGACCCGCGGCACCTTCGCCAACGTGCGCATCAAGAACCTGATGGTGCCCGGCACCGAAGGCGGCGTCACCAAGCATCAGCCCGACGGGGAAGCGATGGCCATCTACGATGCCTCGATGAAATATCAGGCCGCCGGCACGCCGCTCATCATCTTCGCCGGCCAGGAATACGGCACCGGCAGCTCGCGCGACTGGGCCGCGAAAGGCACGCGTCTCCTCGGCGTCAAAGCCGTCGTCGCGCAATCCTTCGAGCGCATTCATCGCTCCAACCTCTGCGGCATGGGCGTGCTTCCGTTGCAATTCCCCGAGGGCGTGGGCGCCCAATCGCTCAATCTCGACGGCACCGAGACCTTCGACATCCTCGGCCTCAGCGACGACATCAAGCCGATGAGCGACATCACCCTCGTCATCCACCGCGCCAACGGCACAACCGACAAGCTCACCGTCAAGAGCCGCATCGATACCGGCATCGAAGTCGACTACTTCCGCCACGGCGGCATCCTTCCCTTCGTCCTCCGCCAATTGCTCGGTGCCTAGCGCCAGACCGCCGCGCATGATTGTGACCTGCTTGTAACTCGATCGCCACTCAGTGCTCCATCCATCATGGTAGGGCACTGACGTGCCAAAGGAACCATCCTCTTCGAGTCTCAAGCGTCGTCGGGTCTATCGCGTCCAATATTGCGGACGCTGCCGCTGCAACCAGCAATTCTCCCGCCGCGCCCTGGACCATGGAAGGTACCGTAGCTTGACCGCCGCGACGCTCGGCCTGTGGGCCTTCGTCTGGCTGGCCAGGACGATCATTAACGCACGCCGCTCATGGCGTTGCAGCGTATGCCAGTCGAGATTCATTGCCTCGGCCGCGCCGCGCCCCAGCCGGAAACGCCCCTCGGCAACCCGCGGGCAGCGCCCAGTCGAGGCCTGAAGCACCGCAAAAGGACGCGTGCCTCTCATCAACCGCTTGCGTAGACCGTAGAACGGTCTGTACAACGGTCGTGCAATGCTTTCGTTCTTTCGGCCGCGCTTGCTGCAAACGCTGCACGGCTACACTCGCGTTGACTTCCTCGCGGATATCATCGCCGGCATCACCGTCGGCATCATTGCGCTCGCCCTCTCCATGGCGCTCGGCATCGCCAGCGACCGCACGCCTGGCATTGGCATCGTCACGGCCATCGTCGCCGGCTTTCTCAACGCCGCATTCAGCGGCTCGAAGGTGCAAATCGGAGGACCCACCGCCGCCTTCATCCCCATCGTAGTCGGGGTTGCTCAGCACTACGGTGTCGATGGTCTCATCGTCTGCACCCTCATCGCCGGCGTGATCCTTATTCTCATGGGCGTTGCGCGGTTTGGGGTGATGATCAAATACATCCCCATGCCCGTCATCGCCGGCTTTACCGCCGGCATCGCGGTTTACATCTTCAGCACCCAGGTGCGCGACTTCCTGGGGCTGCGCTTTGCGGAAAAAGTGCCCGCCGAATTCGTCGGCAAAGTGCAAGTCATCGCCCGGCACCTCGACACCGTCCAATGGCCGACGGTGGCCGTCGCCGCTGCCTCGCTCCTCCTGATCAAATTCTGGCCGGGGAAATGGGCTCGACGCGTGCCCGGCACCGTCGTTGCGGTCATCGTCGGCACCATTGTCGTGACCGTGTGCCGCCTTCCCGTGGAAACCATCGGCTCGCGTTTCGGCATCGACGCCATCCCGCGCAGCCTGCCACCGCCGCATTGGCCGCAATTCGATTGGAGCCAGCTCGGTGGGCTCATTCGCCCCGCCTTTACCATCGCCTTGCTCGCCTCCATCGAGTCCCTGCTCTGTGCCGTGGTTTCCGACGGCATGATCGAGGATAAGCACGACCCGAACACCGAACTCTGTGCACTCGGCGTGGCCAACATCGGCAGCGCCCTCTTCGGTGGACTACCCGCCACCGGTGCTCTCGCGCGGACGGCAGCCAATGTCCGCAGCGGCGCCCGCACGCCGGTCGCCGGTATCGTCCACTCAATCACCATCCTCGTCATCGTCCTCATCGCTGCACCGCTCGCCCGCTTTATTCCCCTGCCCGTTCTCAGCGCGGTGCTCGTCATCGTCGCCATCAATATGGGCGAATGGCACCATTTCGCCCGCCTGCATCGCTGGCCGGCAAGCGACGTCGTCGTCTACCTCATTACTTTCATCCTCACGGTCTTCACAGATCTGACCGTGGCGGTGGAAGTCGGCATGGTGCTCGCCTCCATCCTCTTCATCCGCCGCATCGCCGAGACCACCAAGCTCACCAGCGTCGACGAACGCGATCTGGACTACGATCCCGAGCATTCCCTGCGCGGGAAGACGCTCCCTCGCGGCGTCGCGGCCTTCCAACTGCAGGGCGCCTTCATGTTCGGCGCCACCGGTCTCAACCGCCTCGAGGAATTCCATCACGATCTTCAGCGTCGCGGCACACAACTCATCATCGCCGGCGTTCACACCCAGCC
>Ga0206794_1226_pt1 | contig 12166 bp, 13 predicted proteins | sample Alteio_BWOrgCont_70_FD_152877 | JGI IMG/M metagenome (GOLD analysis project Ga0206794, IMG submission 152877) | Enriched cells from forest soil in Barre Woods Harvard Forest LTER site, Petersham, Massachusetts, United States -... | ecosystem: Environmental > Terrestrial > Soil > Temperate forest >...
TAGTCGGGTTGCCATTGGTAGGCGCCGGGTTGGGGCAGGCCGATGTGGGCGAGGACTCGATGAACGAAGTTGCGTGCCATGTCGTCGGTGGTCTGGGGGTGGTTGTAGAGCGTGGGAATGACCGGGAAGATGGTGGCGCCAGCGTCCGAGGCAAACTGCATGTTGCGGAGGTGGATGCGGTTGAAGGGGGTTTCACGGACGCAGAGGATGACGGGGCGGTTTTCTTTGAGGCAGACGTCGGCGGCGCGGTGGATGAGGTTCTGGGCGAGGCCGTTGGCGATGGCGGCGAGAGTGCCCATGGAGCAAGGGAGGATGATCATTGCATCGGTGGGGTAACTGCCGCTGGCGATGTTGGCTCCGATGTCGGTTTCGGGGTGTTGGTGGAGCTTGGGACAAGGTGCGCCGATGAGTTTTTCTGCGAGGTCGTTGCGGCCGCTTAGCTTTAATTCCTCGGCGAAGACGCGGAGGGAGTTTTCGGAGGCGACGAAGTTAATTTTTGTGACGCGGGTGTCGGCGGCGAGGGCGCGAAGGATCTCGGCGGCGTAGATGCTGCCGCTGGCTCCGGTGACGGCGAGGGTAATGTTGCGCGGAACTTGAGGGGGTTCTGGCACAGGAATGATTATCGCTCAGGCGTTGCGGAGGGCGTAGGCGATCAAGGTTTGGCCGTGGAGGTTGTGAGCGGCGTTGAAGGCTTCGTTGCTCGCTTCCTCCTGCGTGGGGATGGTGGGGTCTAGCTCGCAGGCGGCGATCTCTTCGGTGGTGGCGTGGATGAAGCAGAGTTCGCAGGTGGCGAGGTTGTCCTCGGCGGTGCGCATGGGTGGGCCGAAGGTGCGGCACAGGATGGGACGGTGTTCGTAGAGGTCGCAGGTGCCGTGATCGAGATCGAGGATGGGGCAGGGCTCGTCGTTTGCAAACTCTTCGAAAAGAATGGCGGCTTCGTGATCCTCGTTGAGGATGCCGGTGGTGCGATTGCCGGGAAACCAGGGGTCCAGGCGGGTTAGGGAGGCGGCTACTCTTTCGCGGACCCTTGCTGCTCTTTGCGGGTCTGTTTGTTCGAGTGCGGCGAGCCCTTCGCGGAGGCGGGCTGCGTCTTCGTGAGCGATGGGGAAGACGCCGATGCAGCATTGAGAGCAGCCGGGTTTGCAGACGAGATGAGGGCCGCCACGGCGGTAGGCGTCGGCTACTGCGGCATCTACGATTTGGATAAGGGTAGAACCGGATGGCACGGTGTCAGACCTTTGGACGAGGCGGGATTGCGTTGGTTGGGCTTATCGATGAGCCGTGCGGCTGCTCGAGGAAGCGGGAGAGGTAACGGAAGACAACGCACCAGACAAGGGCCATGAACTCAAAGAGGAAGAGGCCACCCACGGCGGATGAATCACTTTTGCTGAATTCAGAGATCTGAACTGCAACGAACAAGATCATCGACATGAGGCCAGCGTAGAAGAGGAGGCGGGGAAACCATGCCAACGAACGCTCGGGCCGATAAAGCAGCAGGATCTTGCGCCATCGGGACAGGACGTTGATCCGCTCGACGAATCTGGAGGTGTTTTCCTGTTGCCTGGAGATCTGGGTGTGGGCCAGAAGAGAGTCGTTTTCGATGATCTCGCCTAGTATCGCGAGTTCCTTTTGAACACGCTGGACGGCGGTTTGACCGGAGGGAGAGTCGACCTGCGAAGAGAGCTTGAGCCACTGATCCCAGAAGGCCACTCGCTTGGTCGCTTCGTCGATCCTGCGCTGGCGGGTGGAGGCGGCGTCGCGGTCGCGGCTCCAGGACAAGGCGACGGGGATGAGCGTGCCGGCGAGACCGAAGGCGCCGGCAATCAGGCCCTTCTTGACGTCAGCATCTGAAAAGAGACTCATTGTGCTCTCCATCGATTCGTGACGCTATTCTCAACGAGTTCGATGGACACAGCATACATTTCCGTTACGAAGAGAGCACGCGGGCGATGGGGAGAAGTCGCGCGCTTAGCTAGACAGCTTTGCGTTGGAAGGTCGTCTTCTTCGTTCCGGTGAAGGAATCTTTGGCCTTGACGGAAGCTGTGGACGCTTCGGCAACCGGGTTACCGCTGCTCTTTTGTTGAGCTGCCTTTTCGCGTGCTGCCTGGAGTTTCTGAGCTTTAGGGCCCAACCCACGTACTTTTATCTCAGCTGCTTTCGGAATGAAATCACTCATGACGAAATCCTCTCACGCTCCGCGCTCTTCGAACAAGAGTGGTCGACGACGGCGTCTACGGTCTGGGCCAGCGGTTGATGGTTGCTAGTCTGCGTGGTCGGAGGCACGAGGTTGTTCCAGCCAACGTGAGAGGGCTCTGAATGCGATATCGTCTTGATCGAGCGGCATAGAAGCCCCATTTTAGTCCGAAGGGTTCCCTTTCAGGGTTCGTTCGAAGATGGCGTCTACATTGGCTAGCTGGCGGTTGTAGTCGAAGGCGCGGGCTAGCTTTTCGGGGGTGAGGCGGGCGGTGATCTCTGGGACTTTTGCGATTTCGTCGCGGAAAATGAGGTCGTTCTTCCAGGAGTTCATGGCGTGGGACTGGACGAGGCGGTAAGCATCTTCGCGGGACATGCCGGATTCGGCGAGGTCGAGGAGGAGTTGGCCGGAGAAGATGAGGCCGCCTGTGGATTCGAGGTTCTTCAACATGCGGGCGGGGTAGACGAGGAGTTTGTCGATGAGGTTTTCGGTTTTCGCAAGCAGGTAGTCGGTGAGGATGGTGGAGTCGGGGAGGATGACGCGCTCGGCGGAGGAGTGGGAGATATCGCGTTCGTGCCAGAGGACTATGTTTTCGAAGGCGACCTGGGCGTTGGCGCGGATGACGCGGGCGAGGCCGGAGATTTGTTCTGACGTGATGGGGTTGCGCTTGTGCGGCATCGCGCTGGAGCCTTTTTGCTTCTCGGAGAAGAACTCTTCGGCTTCGCGGACCTCGGTGCGCTGGAGGTGGCGGATCTCGGTGGCTATTTTGTCTAACGTGCTCGCTAGAACTGCAAGAGTCGAGATATATGCGGCGTGGCGGTCGCGCTGGACTACTTGTGTGGCGACATCTACGGGTTTGAGACCAAGTTGGTTACAAATTGCTTCTTCGTGTTCGGGTTTGAGGTGGCCGAAGGTGCCGACGGCTCCGGAGAGTTTGCCGACGCGGAGGTCTTCGGCGGCGCCGTCGAAGCGGGTGAGGTTGCGCTGCATCTCGGAGTACCAGAGGAGCAGCTTGAGGCCTAACGTGGAGGGTTCGGCGTGGATGCCGTGGGTGCGGCCGATGATGGGCGTGTGCTTGAACTCGATGGCGCGCTTTTTGAGGGTGTGGGAGAGTGCGACGATGCCTGCGCGGATGATGGCTGAGGCCTCTTTGAGTTGGAGGGATTGTGCGGTATCGACTACGTCGGTGGAGGTGAGACCGTAGTGGAGCCAGCGGGAGGCCTTCTCTGGGAAATGCGGGGGGGAGTCGATGTGTTCGGCGACTGTGGTGGTGAAGGCGATGACGTCATGACGGACTTCGGCTTCGATTTCGTTGATGCGGTCTACGGTGAAGTTTCCGCGGTCGCGGATGGCGTCAGCGGCGGACTGCGGGACGAGGCCGAATTTTGCGAGGGCCTGGGAGGCGGCGATCTCGACAGTGAGCCAGCAGCGGTATTTGTTTTCGTCGGACCAGATTTTGCCCATCGCGGGGCGGGTGTAGCGGGCGATCATAGTTGTCCCTTAGGAACTGTTTTGTTTGGATACAGTTCCATTCTACCGGGATTGGTTTTATGCAGAACCGAAGTATCGTACTGCGATATATCGTGATACGATAGATATATGGGAAGCGCGAAGAATACGGGGAAGCAAGCTGCGGCAAAGAGGAATCTGCTTGTGGTGGCCGAGTTTCGCCATCATCTGAGAGCGTTTCTTCGATTCAGCGAAGTCGCTGCAGAAGAGGCAGGTCTGCGGGCGCAACAGTATCAGTTGTTACAGGTCGTGGGCGCTGCGCCGGGAGACGAACCGCCGACGATCGCCTATGTTGCCAATCGCCTTTTTTTAAGGCATAACAGCGCAGTGGAACTGGTCGACCGCACGGAGCAGCAGGGGTTGCTGGAGCGAGAGGTTGATGCCAACGATCATCGCAAGATTTTGCTCCGGCTGACCAGGCGAGGGGAAGAGGTGCTGGCCTCGCTGGTGATTCTGCATATGGACGAACTGAAGAAGTGGGGGCCGGAGATGATTGATGTGTTACGTAGAGTTACTGGCGAAGCCAATGGGGCAGCGACGCAGAAGCCAGTGTCGAGAAATTAGAGGCGCACGAGAATAACAGGCTCCGGGATGGAGCGAGAAAAAATGGAGTTGAGATGGGCACGACATCGCATAAGCGCGAGGTACAGGAAGAACTGGGAGACTACTCGGCAGACAGCCGAATGCTGCTTCTGGCAGGACTGGCTGCAGTTGTGGGCGCTGCCGGCGCGGGGTTTGCGTGGGCGCTGCTGAAGTTGATCTTCATTGTGACGAACCTGTTTTATTTTCACCGGTTCGCTGCGAACTTTGTCGATCCTGGAACGAATACGTTGGGGTGGAAGGCAGTGTTTGTGCCGGTGGTGGGCGGATTGATCGTTGGCGGTATCGCTCGCTTCGGTTCCGCGAAGATCCGCGGCCACGGGATGCCTGAGGCGATTGAGGCTATTTTGACGAGCGGCGCGAAGGTGGCACCGCGACTGACGATATTGAAGCCTGTGGCCTCTGCGATCGCGATAGGATCCGGCGGCCCGTTTGGTGCGGAAGGCCCGATTATCGTGACTGGCGGAGCGGCGGGATCGCTGTTGGGGCAACTGCTCCACATGAGTGACGCGGAGCGCACGGTACTGCTGGTTTCGGGCGCTGCTGCGGGCATGTCAGCAACGTTTATCGCGCCGCTTTCTGCGATTCTTCTCGCTGTGGAACTTCTGCTGTTTGAGTGGCGTCCGCGCAGTTTGATACCGGTTGCTGTTGCCAGCGTGACGGCGGCGTCGCTGCGTCGGCTGCTGTTAGGTTCGACTCCGATCTTTACGATGCCACTTACGACGGGCAGTATTCGTGAAGTCGTCATACCATCGGCGCTGTTGCTGGGATTGATTGCAGGCGTGCTGGCTCTCGTACTGAGCAAATCGATTTATTTCTTCGAGGATTTGTTTGAGAAGCTGCCTATTCACTGGGCGTGGTGGCCGGCGATCAGCGGTGTGGTGATCGGACTTGGCGGGCTGGTCTATCCGCCTGTGCTCGGGGTTGGTTATACCGTGATTCAGCGGCTGATTTCGGGTGAGTTTACCTGGCAGTTGATACTGGGTGTTCTGATTGTGAAGACCCTTATCTGGAGCTTTTCTCTTGGTTCGGGAACCTCGGGCGGCATTCTGGCTCCGTTGATTATGATTGGCGGAGGGATGGGGGCTGTTCTGGGACATGTGCTGCCGGCGATTGCTCCTGGGGCGTGGCCTTTGATCGGGATGGCAGCGGTGCTGGCTGGGGCTATCGGAGCGCCGCTGACTGCGGCGATGATGGCGGTGGAGTTGACGCGAAATAGCGGACTCATCCTGCCCCTGCTGATGGCGTCGGTGATGTCGTATGCCGTGACGGTGCTGTTGCAGAAGCGATCGATCCTGACGGAACGGCTGAGCCGTAGAGGCCTTCATCTAAGCCGGGAATACGGAGTGGATCCGCTGGAGCAGATGCTTGTGTCGCAGGCGATGCACACCAGCGTATTCGCACTGCCGGAGAATGCGACGCGAAGAGCTGCGGCGGACTGGTTCAAGAGAATGGGAGAACGCGGACCGGAGGCGTGGTCGCACTGGCAGCGGCTGTTTCCGCTGCTGGACGCGGACGGGAGACTTGTTTCGATCCTGACACGGTCTGAGATGATGGTTGCGGCGAAGCAGGCAGATCTCAGCCAGCCATTGGCTAAAGATGGCAATCTTTCGCCGAAGACGGTCGCTCCCACGGATACGCTGCGTCAGGTTGCCGGCGCAATGGCGGAGTCGCACCTGACGAGATACCCCGTTCTGGATGAGTCGGGCAAGTTCGTCGGAATTATTGCGATCGACGATCTGCTTTTGGCGCGCAGCAAGGAGAAGCAGCGAGAGAGCCATCGTACGCGCGTCTTACGGCTACGATGGCCGTTTGGCCGTGACAACGAGAGCAAGAGCACGGTGGAGGCTGTGGAGGCTCTGGACTCTGAGGTGGAAGATTTGCCTCACGCGTGAATTTACGCGGGGCTCACGCCGAAGAGGGTAGACATCTCCTCGTATAGGAAGCCGCGGCCGGGGGTATAGGGCTGGACCCATTTGCCGTCGAGGACAAACTGGGGAATGGCTCGCTTGCCGGTGTTGGCGATGACAAGATCGGCTGCGCCGGGGGTGTTCTCGATGTCGACTTCTTTGAAGGGGATGTTGTGGGTGGTGAGGAAGCGCTTGGCCTCGCGGCAGTCGCGGCACCAGTAGGCTGAGTAGACAGTAAGATCCATGCCTCTATTTTAGCGTTTTCGGAACGGACGAACTGTGCCACTCCGATAAGAAGACTCTTTGCTGAAAAGTCCTTTCTTTACTGCTCGTGGTAGTTGCGGATGAGGCCGCCATCGACGGTGAAGGTTGAGCCAGTGCAGTAGGCGCCGTCGTCGGAGGCGAGGAAGAGGGCGACGCCGGCGACGTCTTCCGGGGTGCCCATGCGGCCGAGGGGGATGTTGGCGAGGAGGGCGTTGAGTTCGGGTTTGTCGGCCATCATTGCGGTGTTGATGGGAGTGGCGATGGCGCCAGGGGCGATGTTGTTGATCGTGATGTTGTAGGGACCGAGTTCGACTGCCAGGTCGCGCATGACCATGCGCATTGCTCCTTTGGAGGCGCAGTAGGTGGAGAAGTGGGGGAAGACCATGTCTTCGTGGACGGAGCTGATGTTGATGATGCGGCCGGGCTGTTTGGCCTTGATGAGTGGGCGGACGAAGGCCTGAGTGAGGAAGAAGGCTCCCTTGAGATTGACGTTCAGGACGGCGTCGTAGTCCTTCTCGGTGACCTCCCAGAAGGGCGACTCAATCTCGATGCCGGCGTTGTTGACCAGGATGTCGCAGCGGCCTAGCTGCTTGTAGGTCTCGTCGATGAGGCGCTGCGTGTCGGCGAGGATGGAGACGTCGGCCTGGACGCAGCAGGCCTTTCCGCCTGCGGCTTCGGCCTTGGCTTTGGTGTCGAGAGCCTGGTCGGGATGGTTGCGGTAGTCGACGACGACGGTTGCGCCCTCGCTGGCGAGGCGGATGGCGATGGATTGGCCGATGCCGGTGCCGGAACCGGTGACGATAGCAACTTTATTTTGGAGGGTGGGCAAGGGGCTCTCCTTGGCTGGATGCTATTTGAGATGCCGCGTCGCGCGGGGCCGGATTGGTCTCTGTTAGCTATTTTTTCACGGCGGGGATCGAGACGGCTAGGCCGGGGGTGACCTTGTACTGTTCGGCAAAGTTGCGTTGGTTGAGTGAGAGAGCCACGCGTCCGCGCGAGTCGATGTACAAGAGAGGGCTGGCTACGGGTACGTCGCTGAAGGTCTTGACGAAGGGGACGGTGTAGAGGTGCCCGTCGATGGTGACGGGGACGGGGTCGCCGAGGTGGTAGCCGAGTTTGGCGAAGGCCTCGGACTGGACATTGAGGATGACGTTGCCGAAGGGGCCGTCGAGGCCGAGGACCTCGGCGAGCAGGCCAGTGGTATCGAGTGTCGCGCCGTGGATGTCTAGCCGAACTAATTTAGCGACGTCGATTGCGGGGCCGGCTTGGCTCCAGTTGTCGCCGCGGGCCAGGTGGGCTCCGGCGGGAGAGAAGATGTCGCGGCCGTGAAAGGTGGAGGAGAGGCGCGCGCCGATCATCCAGGCGGGGTTGGTGATCTCCCGGGCTTCGATGATCTGGCCTGGCCCATCTGAGGGCATGAGCGTGAGGAGGCCGTTGTCGGGAAGGACGAAGTACTGGCCGAGGCGGGAGTGGGCAATGATGGCTTTGCGGGCGCTGCCGACGCCGGGGTCGATGACGACGACGAAGACAGCGTCGGCTGGGAAGTAGGGCGCGGAGCCGGCGAGGAAGCGCGCGCCTTCGGCGATGTCGTAGGGCGTGACCTGATGGGAGATGTCGATGATGCGGATCTCCGGATCGATGCCGACCATGACGGCCTTGCAGATGCCGATGGCGTCGTCCTTGACGTCGAAGTCGGTCATGAAGCCGACGACGTGCTGGGTGGGTTTCGGCAGTTGCGCCGGGAGCGCGGTGGCTGTGAGAAGGACGACTGTGAGAAGGCGAGCGAGCTTCATGCGATGAGGATAACTTATGCTCATCGCTCTGCCGCCTCTGCATCGGGTAGTTCATCGACGGGCTTTTTGACGCGGCGAGCGAGGAAGAAGTTGCTGAGCATGCGGCCGCACTCTTCGGCGAGGAGGCCGGATGTGACTTCGACTTTGTGGTTGAGCTGGGGGTGGTTCATGACGGAGAGGACAGAGCCGCAGGCTCCGGCTTTGGGGTCGGGCGCGGCGTAGACGAGGCGAGTGATTCGGGCGTGGAGAATGGCTCCGGCGCACATGGCGCAGGGTTCGAGCGTAGCGTAGAGGGTGCAGTCTTCGAGGCGGTAGTTCTTGAGGGCGAGGCCGGCTTCGCGGAGGGCTACGATCTCGGCATGGGCGGTGGGGTCGCTGTCGCGAAGGACTCGGTTCTGGCCTCGGCCGATGATTTTGTTTTCGTGGACTACGACTGCACCTACGGGGACTTCGCCGTTGGCTTCGGCATCGTTGGCTTCGGCGATGGCGGCTCGGAGATGGTCGATGTCGGTCATGCTTGTTGCCGAACCTGCGGTTTGGCTTTGCGGCCGAAGAAACGGGCAAATTGTTCGGCGAGGACTTCGAGAGCGGGACGGCGCAGAGCCAGCTCGGCATCATCGTCGATGAAGTTTTTACGCCAGATGGCTTCGAGGATCGGAAGGAGTTTTGGGACTGTTAACTCGGCTGTCGGGAGATGCCCAATAGCTGAGAAGATATGCTTTCCTTCCGGCTCGTACTCGTCTGTTGGTGCACCGTGAATCTCGATTAAACCTTCTATGTCAGCAGCGCGTACGAGGCCTTGGATGGATTCGAGATCGGATGGAAGTGGCCAGAGGACACTCATGCCGGCTCCTGTTGGGAGAGGCAGTGGAGGGTGCCTAGGCCCCAGACGAGGTCTACGGCGTGGATGCCGATGATCTCGCGGTCAGGGAAGCAGCGGGCGATGATGTTGAGGGCGTGGCGGTCGTTGCAGTCGTTGAAGGTGGGGACGAGAACGAGATCGTTCGCGATGTAGAAGTTGGCGTAGCTGGCGGGGAGGCGCTGGCCCTCAAAGACTACGGGTGAGGGCATGGGAAGTTTGACGATCTCGAAGGGTTCGTTTTTGAGGTTGCGGAAGCTGCGGAGGCGGTCGAGGTTTTCGGCGAGTGGGAGATGGTTCTCGTCGTGGGTGTTGGTCTCGACGCAGGTGAGGATTTTGTTTTCGTCGACGAAGCGGGCGATGTCGTCGATGTGTCCGTGGGTGTCGTCGCCGGCGCAGCCCTTGTGGAGCCAGAGGACCTTTTCGATGCCGAGGTAGTCGTGGAAGGCTTGCTCGAGGTGGTTGCGGGTTTCGGCTTCGGTGCCGAGGCCGGGGTTGCGTTCCTGAACTTTGGAGAGGAGGCACTCTTCGGTGGTGAGGAGGAGGCCGGCGCCGTTGGTGTCGATGCTGCCGCCTTCGAGTACGAGGCGGTGGGATTTGCCGGTCGGGAGTTCGATCTCGGGTTTGAACTGAGGCATGTCGTAGTGTTTGGCGACGTGGTTGGGGATCTGGTCGTCGCGGCGGTAGTTGTCGTACTTGGCCCATGCGTTGAACTTCCAGTTGGTGATGGCGAGGTTGCCCTGTGGGTTTTTGATGAAGATGGGGCCGGAGTCGCGGAGCCAGACGCGGTCGGTCTGCCAGGAGTGGAAGTGGAGGCGAGCGAGATTGGCCCCGGCGCGGAGGAGATGGCCTGTGGCGCGGCGCTCAGCGTCTTCATTGTTGACGAGGATGTGGACGGCTTCGACCTGGGAGAGATGGCGGACGATTTCGGCGTAGACCCAGGGGATGGGCTGGAATTTTCCGGGCCAGTCGTCGGCGTTGTGGGGCCAGGCGATCCATGTGGCGCCGTGGGGGGACCACTCGGCGGGCATGCGGTAGTCGGTCGGCTTGTGGTCGGTGCTCAGTGGGTACCCCCTACCCGTACAAAAGTGTGCAAAGTCTTCTAATAAGGCGATTTAGGTCCGGACTTTCCTTCGCCTGAAGATCGTTGTGGCGCCGAAAGGTCCGGCGAGGGGACGGCACAAGTCAAGCGCGCCGGACCTCTTCGATGTCAAGTATAGCTATAGCTTTGGAACGGAACTGGCTGGGCTCGCTGGGCTGCGTTGCATGAATGCATATAGGATGAGTGCGAACGAGATTGGCGCTCGTAAATTAACTGAAAGGCCTTCTTAGATATGGTAATTGGCGTCAGCGCTCCCCGGAGCACCCAGCAGCTTTCAAATCAGAAGACGGACATCCGGGCAATGAGCATCGCAACGATGCTCTTCTTTATGTGGGGATTCCTTACCTGTCTCAATGACATTCTGATTCCGCACCTGAAGGCGATCTTCGACCTTAACTACGCGCAGGCGATGATGGTGCAGTTCTGTTTTTTCTCGTCGTACTTCATCTTCGCGCTGCCTGCTGGCAAGGTGGTGGAATGGCGCGGGTACAAAGGCACGATGGTGATCGGGCTGCTTGTGATGGCAGCGGGCGCGTTTCTGTTTCTGCCGGCTTCGACTGCGGCGTCGTTCGGGCTGTTTCTTTCGGCGTTGGTGATTCTGGCCGCGGGCATTACGAGTTTGCAGGTGGCGGCGAATCCTTATGTGGCTAATCTTGGGCCGCCGGAGACCTCGGCAGCGCGGCTGAACCTGGCGCAGGCTTTCAACTCCTTTGGGACCTTTGTCGCGCCATTTTTTGGCGGGGCGCTGATTCTGGGTACGACCCAGATTTCGCAGGACAAGCTGAACTCGTATTCGGCTGCAGCACTGCAGATCTATCGCACGCAGCAGGCCTCTTCGGTGCGGCTGCCGTACCTGGGCATCGGCCTGACGCTGGTGCTGCTGGCGATTTCGTTTGCGGTCCTGAAGATGCCGACGATGGACTTTACGAGGGACATACGGCCGGGCGATCTGCAGCAGGACACGACGGGCGACAGCGTGTGGAAGCATCCGGTGCTGCTGGCGGGTGCGCTGGGGATCTTTGTTTATGTGGGCGCGGAGGTTTCGATTGGAAGCTTCCTGGTGAATTATTTTGGGCTGCCGGATATCTCTGCCTTCCCGGAGAGGACCGCTGCGAAGTATGTTTCGTTGTATTGGGGCGGCGCAATGGTGGGCCGGTTTATCGGCTCGTGGTTACTGACCAAGGTGAGAACGAGCACGGTGCTGGGGACGGCGGCGGTGGTGGCTTGTGGGCTGGTGGTGACGTCGATCCTGACCCACGGTCACACGGCGATGTGGGCGATTCTTGCAGTGGGACTGTTCAACTCGGTGATGTTTCCGAGCATCTTTACGGTCGGGTTGTCGGGGCTGGGGCCGCTGACGAGCAAGGGCTCGAGCCTGATGGTGGCGGCGATTGTGGGCGGAGCGCTGATTCCGCTGGCGGAAGGGCATCTGGCCGATGCGGTTGGGGTGCAGCACGCGTTTGTCATTCCGGCGACCTGCTATATCTACATCGCGCTGTTTGGGTATCTAGGCGGGCGACGGGCAGAGCGAGAGGTCGGGTTGGCGGTTTAGGTCCTCCCCGGGCCTGCCTCGCTTTGCGGGGCGGATGCCCTGCATGGAGAGATGGGCGTCCACGCTTTGGTATCTCTATTTTTCTTTGACGATGAGGTAGGTAGTTGTCGTGCCGGGGGCGATTTTGACCCAGTGGGGGACGTTGGCGGAGATGTGGGCGATGTCGCCGGTGTGGAGGACGACTTCTTTGCCTCCTTCGATGCCGGGACCGCGGGTTTCTCCTGGGGCGGTTGTGTGTCCTGCTTGCATCGCTCCGCCGGTGACGAGGGTGATGGTTCCTTTGGTGATGATCATCTGGTCGGCCCAGTCGTGGTGGAGCTCGGCGTCGCCGGTGTGGACGCGGACGATGAGGAGGGTTTTGTAGGAGCCGAAGTCGTCGAAGG
>Ga0206794_1228_pt1 | contig 12053 bp, 10 predicted proteins | sample Alteio_BWOrgCont_70_FD_152877 | JGI IMG/M metagenome (GOLD analysis project Ga0206794, IMG submission 152877) | Enriched cells from forest soil in Barre Woods Harvard Forest LTER site, Petersham, Massachusetts, United States -... | ecosystem: Environmental > Terrestrial > Soil > Temperate forest >...
AGGAGCGGGCCAGGAAGGAAGCGGTTGCCCTAAGAACAAAAAACTTAATAAAAACTATCCAGGGAATAAGCTATACCGAAGTAAGCCGCAAATTTGATAATGGGCTTTCATTCAGCCCGGTAGGTTACCAGTTAGTACCTGAGTGGCGCATATCCTTCCCGACAGTTGATTCGGTAAATATCTACAGTCCTCAAAAGAAACGTTTTTTGAATGCCCCTGTGGTTTTCGACCACGACTCCATTTTTAACGTGGCCTGGGCATGGCTAAGGTTAAAACAGTTAAGTAAGGACAGTTTGAAATTTGTTGTATTACATGTGCACGACAACGTTATCCAGGACGAAAAGACACACGTTTTCATGACTTTTTATTCGAACAATTATATAAAAAATGTATTACATGCGGATACGACGGATATCTGGAAACCAAGCCGCAAAGACACCCTTTATATAAAAGCCAAAACCTTAAAGGCAAATACAATTTTAGACAGTGCTTTTGCCGGTACCGAGCCCCCAGTGCTGTTGTCAAAAAGCAAATTTGTTACCGTTAAAAAAGAGGCCGTGCCCGATGCGGTTGACGGGGGAAGATCGTATGATGCCTACCTTTCGCCCACATACCATATTGTGATCCACAACGCTTATGATGATTTTGCTTATACATATACTGCGTTTGTTGATGAAAAGGGCACCATTATATTTCGCAAGTCTGCGCAAGCCTCATATCCGGAGTTCGTGAAATCAACCACAGCAACTATGAAGGCCATTACCGATGGTTACCTTAAATTATATCTAAATACAACGCCCGGCAAAACCCTGGGCATTCCGCATACCTGCCTGATATTTTTGAATGTGGAGGGGGATAAGCAATAAATGGCGGGCAGAAGCATTTTTGAGTAATGGAAAGCAAACCGCATTTCGAAAAAATTTTCTTGAATTAGTTTTAGCCTAATAAAGAGTATCTTAGCATAAAACTCTTTGATTTGACAACTTTAAAAGGATCAAATCTTTTACCGCTATCCTATGCCAACAGACAAAAAACCAACCGAAACCATAAAAAAGGAGTTGTCCTACATCGAAAAAGTGTGGCATACAGTGGCGATAGCGGCATTGCTGGTGGTTTTTATTTTGGTTGCTCGGGTTGCGTTTAACGTATTGCTGATGGCATTGGCCGGTTCATTAATAGCCGTTTATTTTCATGGCCTGGGCGATCTCATCGAAAGTAAAACCAGGCTGAGCCGGAAAATGGCCATGATCATTTCCGTTTCTGTGAGTATTTTGATATTCGGCGTATTACTTTGGTTTATTGGTGCTAAAGTACAATCACAAATTGCCCAGTTAAGCAATTCTCTTCCGCATACCATTAATTCGGCCAAAGCTAAACTCGCTGAAACGCCCCTGGGACAAAAAGTGCTCGAATATTCTGCGGGCGATAATTCGAAGCAATTGCTTGATACGGTACAAACTTTTTTCAGCACCAGTTTTGGTGTACTGGGCGACATTTACATTATCATATTCCTGGGCATATTTTTTACGGCCAGTCCATCCCTTTATAAAAATGGCATACTGGCGCTGGTGCCTGGAAATAAAAAGGAGCTTGCTACATGTATTATGGACCGCGTTAGCCTGTCGCTTAAAGGCTGGCTCAAAGGGATGCTGCTATCTATGGTGCTCATCACCATTTTAATCACGCTTGGCCTAACCATTATCGGGGTACCCGCTGCCCTGGTACTGGGCCTGATCACCGGGATAACAGAGATCATTCCCAATATCGGCCCTTTGATCGCGATGATCCCCGGTGTTTTATTGGGACTCACCATGGGTACCGGCACAGCAATTATAGTGGCGCTGCTGTACATTGTATCCCAAACAATTGTCGCCAATATTGTGACCCCCTTAATTCAAAAAAAGATGATCAACCTGCCGCCGGCCTTAACGCTGATAAGTCAGCTAATTATGGGAACGTTGTCAGGCGCATTAGGAATCATTTTGGCTGTTCCGCTGCTGGCTATACTGATTATTTTGGTGGATGAATTGTATGTAAAGAGAATTGACCAGGCAAGCGCTGAATAACTTCACTGTATTACAAGTAACATTATCGCTAAAAATTTGCAACGGAAAGGCTCAGTTAATACCTTGTGATCAGTCCTCATTAAAGCAGCTTTGACCATGAAAATCAGCGGATTATTTTTCATTTCTTTTATAGCATTTACCAATACCACACAGGCGCAACAAATAAAATTGAGCAAAGAGGTTACGCTTGCATTAACGGTAATTGACACCGCGCAGATAAAAGCAGATATTAAATACCTTGCGGACGATAAGCTGCTTGGCCGTATGCCGGGCACACCCGGCTATCAAATGGCGGTTGATTATGTGGTTGGCCGGTTAAAAACGCTTAATGTTAAGCCCGCCGGCGAAAATAATACATGGCTGCAGCAGGTAAAGCTGCGGAAAGCATTTGTGCATGATGGCGTTATATCCATGAATAGCGGCCAGTATCACGATGTAGGAATCCGTGGTGGCGGGTATGCTATCTATCCAAATCCTGCCATCCCTCAAATAAAAATATCAGCAGGCCTTGTATTTGCCGGTTATGGCATCAGCGAACCGGGTTTAGGTTATGATGATTATGCCGGGTTAAATGCAAATGGAAAAATTGTACTTATTGTTCGGGGGGCGCCGGATAAGTTTTCTTCATCTGTTGCTGCCCATGTGATGAATTCCTCGCAAATATTAAAAGTAGCCGCGGAGCACGGGGCCGTTGGCGTTATGATGTGTTCAACCGATTCTACTGCCCGTTTGCCTAATTTTAACAGGGGCGTTTACAGTGTACTGGATAAGCAGGGAAATGTTGCGGTATCACGAAGCTATTATTCTGATAAGATCAGCGTATTCGGCGGTTTTAGTTATGGCTTGTTTAATATGTTCCTGAAGGATTCGGGGAAATCTATACAGGGCATTCTTGCACAGCTTAAAGCCGGTCATCCGGATTCATTTGCGATAGATGAAGGTATCAATGTTTCCTACAGTTCAACCTACCAGGATATCATCAGCTATAATGTTATAGGTAAAATAACCGGTTCCGACCCCAAATTAAGGAATACATACGTTGTGCATAGCGCCCACCTGGATCATTTGGGTATTGGCCCAGCCGTGCAGGGCGATTCCATTTATAATGGCGCACATGATAATGCTTCGGGCGTGGCAAGTGTTCTGGCAATCGCCAATATCTACAAAAACATCAAACTAAGACCGAAACGGTCCATCCTTTTAGTATTGCTAACCGGCGAAGAAATGGGCGACCTCGGGTCGGGCTATTTTGCCAAACATCCTACTGTGCCGGTTAAAAGTATCGTTGCGGATGTTAATACGGATATGCCAACGATAATTGCCCCACTATTGTCCATTACCGCTTTGGGCGCCGAACATTCTTCGCTATCCAAACAGGTCGATGAGGCGGCGGGCTATTTGGTTTTAAGCGTTGAGCCCGACCCTGAACCCAAGCAGGCCCGCTTTACCCGGAGTGACCAGTACAGCTTTGTTTTGCAGGGCATCCCCGCTTTACACATAAAATATGGTAGCAAAACCGCCGATGGCAAAAATAATATGAACGACTTAGCTGCAGCCTGGCGCGCCAAGTATTATCATAAACCACAGGACGACATTAACGGCATATTTGATTTTGCCGCAGGTAAAAAGTATGCGCAGCTTAATTTTTTAATTGGCTATCTGGTGGCGCAGGACAAGGTTAAACCTGCATGGAATGCGGGGGATATATTCGCCACAAAGTAATTCGCAAAATATTGATAAGTACCCGCAACTTATTGAACAAATTTGCAGTATAGATAAGTGTAATGGATGATCATATTGAAATAAAGGAAGGCTCTTTATTAACCTGTTTAAAGTGCCCCGCCTGTGGTACGCTGCACAATGCCGCCGTAATTAACACGGTTTGTATAAATGATGCCTGCCGGTCAACGCTGTTCGCACAATACAATTTACACAGTGGGTTAAGTAAACAAATACTAAAAGGGCGGGAAGCTACCATGTGGCGCTACAGGGAGCTTTTGCCCGTTATCGACGAAAAAAATATTGTTACACTTGGCGAGGGTTTTACCCCCATCATACCAGTTGAAAACCTTAAAAAATTTACCGGGGATATAAAAGTTTTTTGGAAAGACGAGTCCGGCAACCCTACCGGTTCGTTCAAGGCGAGAGGTATCAGCACGGCAGTGTCAAAGGCCAAAGAATTAGGTATCGCGGTGCTTGCAACACCTACAGCCGGCAATGCAGGTGGGGCGTTGGCCGCTTATGCGGCACGGGCGGGCATCAAAGCGATAGTGTATATGCCAAAACAAACGCCAAAAATTTTTAAAGACGAATGCCGATTATACGGCGCTGATTTGGTGGAGATTAACGGCAATATCAGTGATTGCGGTAAATTACTCAATGAACATGCTTTGCTGAACGACTGGTTCGAGGTATCAACCCTGAAAGAACCTTACCGGCTGGAAGGCAAAAAAACGATGGGCTATGAAATTGCGGAACAGTTTAACTGGCAATTGCCCGATGTGATATTTTATCCCACCGGCGGCGGCACAGGGCTTATCGGTATCTGGAAAGCTTTTGATGAAATGGAACAATTGGGGTGGATAGGCGGCAAACGCCCGCGTATGGTAGCCGTACAATCCCAAAGCTGCGACGGTATAGTTAAAGCCTTTAATGCCGGACAAATGGTTTCGGAATTTACAGACGGCGGATTTACCATAGCAAATGGCCTGCGTGTGCCCAAACCTTATGCCGATAAGATAATATTGAAAGTACTGCGCGAAAGCAAGGGCAATTCCATTGCCGTCAGTGACGAAGAAATGAATATCGCCATGAAAGAAATAGCCCGCAATGAAGGTATGCTAATAGCACCCGAAGGCGCGGCGCTTTGGCAGGCGTTTAAAAAGTTAAAATCATCGCAATGGATAAAACCTGAAGAAAAAGTGCTGCTGATAAATACCGGGAGCGGGTATAAATACCTGGAAAACCTTGACCGGGATTAAAAGATTTAGGGATTTACCGGATGAATAAGCTACAAATAGAAATCGAAGTTCTAAAAACCTCGTAAGTCTGATTGATCTTAAAAATCCCGCAAATCCCTTAATCCCGGTCTTATTTACCGCCGCTTACCTGCATCGGATTTACACCCGCTGTTTGGCCCCTGGCGGCGCCGGCTGCCACCTTTTGTTTAAATACCTGGAATTTTGATGGCTCGGGCAGCTTGCCCCAGTAGTTATTGCTTTCGTCGATATCGCAGGTTTCACGGTACGGATCTACCAGTATCGAGGAAACTTCTTTATCCTGCACGTAAAATTTTGATACATGCTTTTCGTTCAGCCGCCATATTTGTGCCGGTATGCGGTCGATCATTTTTGTGCCATCGACGTAGGTAAATTGTACGATGATCGGCATAACCAAACCGCCTTTATTGCTGAAGTTCAATTCGTAAAAAAACTTGTTGGCATATTTTGCTTTATCCTCGTCGGTAAAGGGTTCGGGGGCGCGGTCGGCCATGGTTTTGGCTTTGGTCATGTCCCTGAATTTGGAGCTGTCGACAGATGCAAGCCCCCTGTCGTATTTCCAGTAAAAATCACGCACTGTCGTGTCGCGGTCAACATAGAATTGTATTTTTTTATCCTCGCGGTTCCTGATCTTGGAGATGTCCTCATAATTATTCACTACCGGGGCGGCAACTTTATTGTTGTTTCCCGGCGCGCCGCCCCGGTTGAACTGGGCGGGAAGGTTACCTTCCAAATCGGCCCTGGCAACCTTTACCGAATCAAGCGAAATGTCGCAGGGATCGATACCATAGAACCAGCCTCTCCAGAACCAGTCGAGGTTCTCGCCGCTGGCGTCTTCCATCGTCCTGAAAAAGTCGGCAGGGGTAGGATGTTTAAACTCCCAGCGCCTTGCGTATTCTTTAAAAGCAAAATCAAATAACTGGCGGCCCATTATGGTTTCGCGCAAAATATTCAGCGCCGTGGCCGGTTTGGTATATGCATTTGGCCCGAATCTTACAATATCTTCGGAGTTGGTCATGATCGGCTCCAGCTCTTTTTTGTCCAGCTTCATGTAATCTATCTGGGTGTAGGCGGCGCCCTTTTTACTTGGGAACTTGTTGTCCCAAAGCTCTTCGGTAAGGTATTCCACAAATGAGTTCAAACCTTCGTCCATCCATGTCCACTGGCGCTCGTCACTGTTTACGATCATCGGGAAAAAGTTATGCCCAACTTCGTGGATGATCACGCCGATCATACCGTTCTTGGTGCTTTCGCTGTAGGTGCCGTCGGGCTGCGTGCGCCCGTTGTTAAAACAGATCATCGGGTACTCCATGCCATTCGAAGCTTCCACGCTTTGAGCCACGGGATATGGGTAAGGGAATGTAAAGCTTGAATAGGTCTTCACAGTATGCGCTACAAGCCTTGTGGAATATTTACGGTAAAGGCCGTAAGCTTCTTTGCCATAATAGCTCATGCACAATACATTTTTGCCTTCAACGTTCTGGCCCATGCCATCCCATATAAATTTGCGGGACGATGTCCAGGCAAAGTCGCGCACATTGCTGGCCTGGAACACCCAGGTCTTTTTTGCAGTGCTCGGGCTGGTTTCCCGTTTTTTTGCTTCATCCAAAGTAACTATCTCAACCGGCACATTTGATGTTTTTGCCTGGTTGTAACGTGCTAATTGGCCGGGCGTTAAAACTGCCGCATAATTGATACACTCGCCTGTGCCTCCAACCACATGATCGGCCGGAACGGTCATCTGCACCTTAAAATTACCAAAGGTTAAAGCAAACTCGCCCCTGCCGGTAAACTGGTGGTTTTGCCAGCCCTGGAAATCACTGTAAACGCAAAGGCGGGGATACCATTGGGTCATGGTAAACAGGTAGTTGCCATCGCCGGGGAAAAACTCGTAGCCCCCGCGGCCGCCCATGCTCAGCCTGTCGCTTATTTTGTAGCTCCATTTTACTTTAAATACAAATTGCTGACCAGGTTTTAAAGGCGCGGGCAGGTCAATCCGCATCATGGTTTTATTGATGGTATACGGGAGCGCCTTGCCTAATGCATCGGTAATACTTGCTATCTTATCGCCATAGCCATTATCTTCCGTCTTTATCTCTGCCCTTTCGAGCGCTGCCGTACCGGCTACCTTCGGCATGGTGGTGCTGCTTTGGTAATTGGCGTTATCGAGGTTATTGTGCTGGTTCTCATCCAGCTGCAGCCAGACATAATCCAGCGGATCAGGCGAGTTATTGTAATAGGTGATGGTTTCGGCGCCGGTAAGTTTCAGTTCCTTTTCATCAAGGCTGCATTTTATGTCGTAGTCTGCTCGTTGCTGCCAGTATTTTGCGCCCGGTGCGCCGCTCGCGGTGCGTTGCTCATTAGGGGTTGGCAAAATTGTGCCAAGCTGTTCAAACTTATTACCGTGATTGCTGCCCGGATTATTCTGAATATCCTGTGCAAAACCCGCGCTGATAAATGCGCATGCGGAAAATAATACTGCAAATATTTTTTTCATTGTATTGTTATTTTAAGATCAGTTTTCTTTTTTGTTGAGTCCGAAAGTCGGAAAGTCCGGAAGTCCGAAAGATGACTTCGTTTCTTTTTTTACTTCCGGACTTTCCGACTTCCGGACTTTCGGACTCCTTCAAAACGGAATTCTCTCCAAAGCCATTTTCAGCGAAAGCGCAAATACGCCGGCAGACAGGAAAAATATCCAGTCCCGCCTTTTTACTTTAATAACGTTTAAGAACAACAGGCCAATAACTAAAATTATGGCCACGCAAAATATCTGTCCTGCCTCTAAACCTACATTAAAACCAAACAGGCCCCAGCCGATGGTTTGGTCGGTGGCCAGCATAATACGGATGGCATTGGCGAAGCCCATGCCATGTATAAGGCCGAAACACAAGGCAAGGTAATAATTTATCCTTGCACTTTTACCTTCGCTGTCAATTTGAAATATATTGTTCAGCGCGGTAATAAATATGGTGCAGGGTATTAAAAATTCAACCCATTTGCTGCTGAAACGGATCACATCGTACACGCTTAAGGCCAGGGTTAACGAATGCCCTATGGTAAACGCCGTAACCAGTATCAGTACCCGTTTAATGTCCCAAATCGTATAAACACAGGCCAGCGCCAGGATAAACAGCTGATGGTCTAAGGCATCTTTGCTGACGATATGCTGCCAACCCATCTTAAAATAAAAAGCAAAGTCGGACATTATAAAACTAACAGTTGAAAGCACTAATTTAGGGCGTTTTTTCAAGTATTAAAACAACTGCATGGTATGGAGGGCTTTATTTTTAAACCGCTATTATATTGTTACATGTTTTTTGGCGTCATTGCCCCGGCAAAGCATAATGTAAAGGCGTTTCACCCTATCCATGTCAGCACCTGCAATATTGAATACAATAGCAAGGACAACAAGCTGGAAGTGATCTGCACCATTTTTACTGATGATTTTGAAGCCGCCCTGGCTAAACAATACCACGCCAACACCGACCTTAACAAACCCGAAATGCATGCCGCCATGGATGCGCTGATCAAACAGTATGTCGCCGCCAATCTGAATATAAAAACTGACAATGCTCCCGCAAAATTAAACTACCTCGGCTTCGAGATCAACCGCGAGGCGGTGGATATTTATCTCGAATCGGATAAAATACCCGCCGTTAAAAAAGTGGATGTGGATGTAAGCCTGGTGTACAATCTTTTCGATGACCAGATAAATATTGTGCACATCATTGTAAACGGCGTACGAAAAAGCGAGAAGGTGAATTACCCTGAGAAGAGGGTGGAGCAGGTGTTTTGAGGAGGATAGTGTATAGGGTTCTTTATAGAATATGCAAAATAATGCCTTATGAAAAAAGAAAAGCTACTTGAATTAATAGGCCCCTTCCCCCAAAAAGCTGCGCTTGAGGCAGTGGTATTAGGATCTGTTGATTGCGGTGCATACATACGCGAAAAAATAGCATATAATGCAGAGCAGGATGACCGGATCATTGCTTATATCCTTATCCCTAAACATATAACAGGTAAAACTCCAGCCGTTTTTTGTCACCATCAACATGACCAAAACTTTGACCTGGGTAAAAGCGAAGTTGTCGGACTATGGGGCGATCCGGACCAGGCTTATGCTGCAGAGCTTGCGGAACGGGGATATATAACTTTTGCTCCTGACGCAATTGCTTTTGAGGATAGGAATTGGAGTAAGGGTTCGGGTTTGGCCGAGTATTTCGAATTAGCCACACGTTTGGTAAACGGTAAAACTTTGCTGGCTAAAGTACTTAATGATGTATTGGCTGGCATAGATTATTTGGAAACAAGACCGGAAATTGATAAGGATAGAATTGGCTTTATAGGTCACTCCTATGGTGGGCGAATGGCAATTTGGGCCCCGGCTTTCGACAAAAGGATCAAGGTTTCTGTTTCCAATTGCGGCTGTGTGAATTATAAAAATTCGCTGACAAGGGAAGCCGGTATACAAATGGAGTTTTGTGTGCCTGCTATTATGCAGCATGGGGATATAGAAGATATTGTAAAACTAATTGAACCATCCTCGTTGTTTATTTCGGCTACTGACGATGATAAGTGGAGCAAGGGTGCTTTAGAGATATATAATTATGCTAAGCCTGCTTTCAAAAAAGGCGAGCTTAAACTAAAGATCAGGCCCGGCAAGCATACTTTTACGCGGGAAATGAGGGAAGAAGCTTATGCCTTTCTCGATAAGTTTTTAAAATAAATTTTTGGTTTCAGCAATGTCCTTCGGATAGAAACCGACGAACGGTGCTGTTTGTGACGAATTACAGTTTGCAAGCAAACAAACTAAAAAAAATGAACATCGCAAGGATAAATATCATAGCCTATAAAGCGGTATGTGCAATTTGTTGCCTGCTGCTATTTATCATTGGTCTCAAAATTGTTTTTGATCATTTATTTGTTAAGGGAATACTTTCGATTGTATGTTCAGCAATTTGCGTGCTGTTACTGTTCCAAAGGCCAGCGCTCAGAACATGGTTGCAAGTGATAGTTGTGATATTGATAGCTGTGATGATTATCGGGGAATTAGAAAGGATTTAAAATCCTCTATTTACCTTATCGTGATCGATATTTTATATCAATTGCTATCTTTAGCATTACCTAAGCAATGGGATGAACAAAATAGTAATATCTAAATTTAACTCTACCTTCTGGCTAAAAGCCATATTCTTTACTTTATTTGTATTTGGTTCTGTGATCGCTTGCATATCGATTTCAATTAAAGATTGGGACAGTTATAATTGGGGACAGCTAACTATCGTAGCGATATTTTCTGGTATTGTTATATATCTTTACCTTAAATTTATGCTTGCGTCCCTGATGACGATCACCGTTGCACCCGGAGGGCTTGGGATAAAATATTGGCTTTCAGGGAAATCGATAGTCATCGATTATGCTGACATAACACATGTAAGTAATGACAGGCTAACCAGTAACCGCGACACTGCATTTCAGTCAAGCTACCTCATGCTGACTATTAAGCTAACCACAGGTGAAGAAATCGTTTTTTCGGAAAACCTGTTTAATAATTACGATGAACTGAAAGACACAATAAGGGATTATAGATTCTTAAAATAAGCTATGCGTGCAAGTGTCACTTGCTGAAATATAATAATTAAGCTCATGAAACCACGATATAGAGCCCTGCTTATACTTTCATTAATTATCGCACCCGCAATTTGCTATTGCCAAAAAACAACCCATCGCTTTATTGTACAAACAGTAAATCTTACCGAAAACAACTCAGGTAAAAAAATAACAGTTTCAAAAGGAAGGCCCATTACTTTAACGTTATCAGATCAAGTCGACGGCGGGTACCGGTTTGATAGCGTAAAATATGATACTACCATTTTGCGATTGGAAAGACATACGCAAAGGTCGCCGGATGATAAAAGCCGCATGGGTAGTCCCGGTCATGATATATGGCAATTTACTGCAACTAAAAAAGGCAGAACAGCTTTAAAAATTACCGCCAGCCGCCCATGGGCACGCAGGGCCACCACCATAACTATATTTTCGAATATAATTGTGGTTAAGTAGGTTTAATTATAATAAATTAGCCTGCAACTAATGCAATTATTTTTATTGAAACCTCAATGAACGCTGATAAACTCAACCTCTTTGCATTCAGAATAGTCAGCGTACTCATTTGCGTTTTTCTGCTGATAGGCGGTGTCGGCGCATGTATAAATCATCAATATATGAAAGGCGTTGTTGGGTTTTTAGCTTTGCCGCTGATTATTTTCATCGGATTGAAACCTGCTTCTTTAAAAACATGGGGTTTAATGGCACTTGTGTTTGTGGTGACCATGTTTTTTGTAGGGGCCATTGGTAATCCATAAAATAATAACCAACTATCTGACCTCTGATTTCTGACTTCCGACCTCTATTCACTCCTCAAACTTTTAACAGGATTAACCATCGCTGCTTTTACCGACTGAAAACTTATAGTGACAAAGGCAATTAATACCGCTACAAAAGCAGCTATTACAAACACCCACCACTCTATAGCTATACGATAAGCAAAGCCCTGCAGCCAGTTGTGCATCAGCCACCAGGCTAAGGGCGAAGCGATAAGCGCCGAGACCAGCACCATTTTTATAAAGTCCATAGATAATAAAATCATAATGGTTGAAATATTTGCGCCAAGCACTTTGCGGATACCGATCTCGCGGGTGCGTTTTAGAGCAAGGAAAAACGCCAGGCTGAACAAACCCGAGCAGGATAGCATAATCGCCGCGAAGGCGAAATACCCTATCATCCTGCTAAAGTTCTCCTTGTCTTTATACTGGTTGTCAATATCCTTATCCAGGAAGCTGTATTCAAAAACACGTTCGGGGAATATTTTGTCCCATTCCTGCTTGATGCGCTTTATCGTTCCGTTCACATGGTCGGGCGCTATGCTAATGGCGAACTCGGTGAACCGGGGCGCATTTACATCCATAACCAGGGGCTCCATCGGGTT
>Ga0206794_1219_pt1 | contig 12032 bp, 7 predicted proteins | sample Alteio_BWOrgCont_70_FD_152877 | JGI IMG/M metagenome (GOLD analysis project Ga0206794, IMG submission 152877) | Enriched cells from forest soil in Barre Woods Harvard Forest LTER site, Petersham, Massachusetts, United States -... | ecosystem: Environmental > Terrestrial > Soil > Temperate forest > O...
CAATCAGTACATCATTAACCTGTATGAAGCGCCATCGGCGCCGGGAATTTTATGGTTTGACATTGTTGACGAACGGTTTAAACCATCAGGCTTATTTTCCTTTAATACCAATACCCATTTATTTAAAAAATATGTCGCCGATCCGCATGTATACGGAGCTATCGCTTCAGCTGATATTTATAATATACGCGAAGATGACCGCGGCCGGCTTTGGTTCGGAACGCTGGGTTGGCTGTCTCTTTTTGACCGCCTTAGCGGAAATTTTAAAAATTACGCCGCGCCGGAGCCATTGCCAGGCACCAGGGGAACTGTTATCAACAACATCGCGCAGCAATCTGACGGAAAGCTTTGGCTGTCAACTTTTGCATACCCGGATGGCAACGGACTTATTTTGTTCGATCCGTCCGATGGCGCTTTTAAGCGATATGCCCACGATGAAAGAAAACCATACTCGCTCAACTTAAACCGGGTATCGCTGCCGGTGGTTGATCGTACCGGCTTGCTCTGGGTCGGCATAGCCTGGGGCGGCGTCGACCGGGTCAATAGCTTGCGGTCTCAGTTTGAAAGTTACCTTCCCGGCAATGGCGACAAAACCAGTTATCCGGCCGGTGGCGCTAACGGCGTGGCCCAATCTGCGGATGGCTATTGCTGGCTTGGCTCGCAGGACGGACTGATCAGGTGGAAGCCTAATACGGATATTTTTGAACGGATTAGCCTGCCCGTTTACATTAAAAAAGATGGCCTGAAGGTTTTAACAACTGACAGCGAAGGTTTGATATGGTGTGGCTCAGCCAGTAATAAGCTGTTTACCTATAACCCGAAAACGGCCGGTGTTGATACCCTGAATTATCCCGGCAAATGGCCGGCAGCCGACATTACTGTAGTGTACCAGGACCGTGCCGGCTTAATTTGGATAGGCGCCACTGTAAATGGCTTGTATAGTTATGATAAGCACACCCACAAGGTTACCGCTTACCCTTACGAAAAAAGCCTCGATGAATACCGTTATAGCGGTAAAAAACTCGACAATAGCCAGGTGCGAAGTATTTATGAGGACAAGCGAGGTGTATTGTGGGTAGGCACCAACCTGGGTGGCCTTAACCGGTTTAATAAAAAAGACGGCACATTTACCTCTTTTTTTGATATGACCATAGGTTTAAATTGTGTAACACATATGGATGAGGACAAGGCCGGGCGTTTTTGGCTTGGCACTTATTTGTCGGGTTTATTTTTGTTCGACAGCAAAACAGGCCGGTCAAAGCAATTTACGATGCAGGATGGCTTGCTGGACGATGACATAAATGGCTTGCAGGAAGATGGGCAGGGTAACTTATGGATAAGCTGCCAGCGCGGGTTTACCAGGTTCAATCCGGCCAATAATACTTACGCTTATTATACAGCAAACAATGCATTGCCCTTTTCATTTGGAAAAATGCCGCTGAATTCATTTATTAAAACAAAGGACAATCAGTTTATATTGTTTTCCCGTGATGGCGTTGTCGCCTTTTATCCTGATAAGCTAACTAAAAATACTTATCCACCGCAAGTTCAACTGGAGACGCTTGAGCATAATGACCCTCAATCAACAAACGACAAGGTTGCCACCGAGGGTCTTTACGGTAAACAACTGGTGGAATTATCCCACAACCAAAACCGCATCAGCTTTAATTACGTGGCTTTGCATTTTGAGAACCCTGCCCAAAACCAGTATGCCTACCAGTTGGTGGGTTACGATAAAAACTGGGTTAGGGCCGGGCACCAGCGTAGCGTCACCTATACTAACCTGGCGCCCGCGACATATACCTTCAGGGTAAAAGCCTCCAATAGCGATGGTATCTGGAATGAGAAAGGCGCCTCTGTAATGATTATCATTCATCCGCCCTGGTGGCAAACCTGGTGGGCATGGATCCTTTGGATCGCATTATTCATTTCGGCGGTTTATGCTTTTGTTGCTTACCGCTCGCGCAAGTTGTTGCACGATAAGCGCGTACTGGAGGAAACCGTGCAGATCCGTACCCACGAGGTAATGGAGCAAAAGGAAGAGATAATTCAGCAAAAAGAAGAGATAGAATCACAAAGGGATAGCCTTGAAAAAACACTTGACGATCTCAAAACCACCCAAACCCAGCTTATCCAGTCCGAAAAAATGGCTTCATTAGGTGAGTTAACCGCAGGCATCGCTCACGAAATTCAAAACCCGCTAAACTTTGTGAATAACTTTTCGGAAGTGAATACCGAACTGATCGAGGAGATGCAGCAAGAGATTGATAATGGTAATTACGACGATGTAAAAGCCATTGCCGTTGATATAAAGGAAAACCAGCAAAAAATAAACCAGCATGGCAAACGCGCCGATTTCATCGTAAAAGGGATGCTGCAGCATTCGCGTTCCGGTTCGGCCGAAAGGCAACTAACAAACATTAATGTACTGGCAGGCGAATTTTTTAAGCTTTCGTTCCAGGGTTTACGTGCCAAGGACAAATCCTTTAATGCCGAAATGGTTACCCATCTTGATAAAACTATTCCTGAAATAAATATAGTGCAGCAGGATATAGGCCGGGTACTGCTTAACCTGTTCAACAACGCCTTTTATGCTGTAAATCAAAAGGGCAAAACAGCTAATAAAGCGTATAAACCAGAGGTTACAGTAACTACTGCTAAAGAAAATGGGCGGGTTATTATTACAGTAAAAGATAATGGCGTAGGTATACCCGATGCCATAAAAGAAAAAATAATGCAGCCGTTTTTTACAACCAAGCCTACGGGCGAGGGAACGGGATTGGGTTTGAGTTTAACTTATGATATGGTGGTAAAGGGGCATGGGGGCAGTATTGAAGTAAACACCAAAGAAGGGGAAGGATCGGAGTTTATTATTCAATTACCGTTAAGCTAAAAAAAGAACAGACTTACGAAGTTTTTAAAACTTGTAAGTCTTAACATACGATATTTATTATAGAACTGCCCTTAACCGTAATAATTTAAACCATGAAAAAATTATCACTACTGTTATTATTGCTTTTAACCATATTTTTTGCCGCCGCGCAGAAGAAACGAATTGATACCCTAAAGGTAGCGTTAAGCAAAGCCAAAACGGATACGATGCGGTATTTGGCTTTAATCCGTTTGAGCACCGCATACTATCTTCCCAAGCCGGATTCTGCCATCATATTCGCGCAACAAGGTTATTTATTGGCTGAAAAAAACAACTGGGCGATCAACCAGGCAACGTGCCTTAACGCTATGGCAAATGCCTATGCCAATTTAGGCGATTACGTTAAAAGCATACAATATTATTTTAAAGCCCTCAAAATAGCGGGGGAGTCAAATGATCTTTTCATGATGTCACTTTTGAACGACAATATCGGCGCTACCTATATCCAGGAGGAAGACTACAAAAAAGCCCTTCCCTACTTGCGCATGGCTCAAAAACAATCAAACGCCTTTGCTTTATCTCATAAATTGCTTTTTAGACATAAACAAAACAGGGCGGTCATATATATAAACATAGGAGAGTGTTACCTGGACATGCACCGGGCAGATTCGGCGGAATATTATCTTAAGGCTTGTTATGATGATTGCAAAAAATTAAAACTTACCGATGTGATGGGCGGGGTCCAGCGTGACCTGGGCGAAGTGCAGGCTGAAAAAGGGAATAAGGCCGGGGCGCTTCAATTTTTCAGGCAGGCAGTTATAAATGAGAAAGCAATTGATGATGGTGACGACCTGAGTATTGCTTACCTGAGTACGGCCAACTTGTACCATAAATACAAACAGCAGGATTCGGCAGAATACTATGCGCAAAAGGCCCTGGAAACTGCTGCCGAAGGAAAATATGTACAGGACGTTTTAAATGCCGGCAAAGCGTTATATACTTTTTATGACGAGGACCACAACCTGCCACAGGCCTATAAATACTTTAAAATTACCACCACTGCAAAGGACAGTATTTACAGCCAGGATAAGGTAAAACAACTGTTATCCCTTGATTTTGATGCGAAACAAAGGCAGGAGGAAATTGAGGCCGCCAAAACCGAAAACCGTAATACGGTACGTTTTTATGTGCTGCTTGCCGGCCTGGCCGTACTTTTGCTGCTGGTAATTATTTTTTGGTTTGCAAACAAACAACGAAAAAAAGCATATAACCTGCTTCAACGGCAAAAACAGGAAACTGATCTTCAAAAAACAAAGGTTGAGCATACACTTGGCGAACTCAAAGCCACCCAAACCCAGTTGATCCAATCCTATAACAGCATCTCCGTTTTAAGCCAGATCGGTAAGGAAATTACTTCGACCCTTAACCTGGATACCATTTTAAATACCGTATACCAAAAGGTAAACGAGTTAATGGAGGCAAGCGTTTTTGGGATCGGTATTTTTATACCCGAAGAGGAATCTATTGATTATCGCATGGCAATTGAAGATGGCAGGCGATACACGCCTTACCGCAGAAAAATGGATAATAAAAATCAGCTTCCTGTTTGGTGTATTGAGAACAATAAGGAAGTATTCATCAATAATGTACGGAAAGAATACACCAATTACATCAGCGAATATGCAGAAGTCATCAATGCAAAGCTGGATGATGGTTCAAGTTTCAAATCTCCTGTCTCATTAATTTATCTGCCGCTTACCGTCGAAGAAAAAGTTATCGGGCTCATTACGGTTCAATCGTTCAGGGAGAATGCCTATACGCTCCAACACCTGGATATACTTAAGACACTTGCTTCGTACACTTCAGCAGCCTTGTATAACGCCAACTCATTCGAAAAACTTCAAACCACGGTAAACGAACTTCAATTAACGCAGAAACAATTGATCCAATCTGAAAAAATGGCCTCGCTTGGGGAGCTTACTGCCGGTATTGCCCATGAGATACAGAACCCATTGAACTTTGTGAACAATTTTTCGGAAGTGAACCAGGAAATGCTGGAAGAACTGAAAGCTGAAAACAAAAAGCCTGAAGCTGAAAAAGATGAGCAACTGGAAGTTGAATTGATAAACGACATTATACAAAACGAAAAAAAGATAAACCACCACGGCAAACGTGCGGATAGTATTGTAAAAGGCATGCTCGAACACTCCCGCAGCCGCAGCGGGCAGAAAGAACCGACTGATATAAATACCATGGCCGACGAGTTTATTCGCCTCAGCTACCATGGCTTAAGGTCGAAGGATAAATCATTCAATGCAGAACTTACAACTAATTTGGACGCTGATTTGCCGAAAATAAATGTTGTGCAGCAGGATATTGGACGGATATTGCTGAACCTGTTCAATAACGCTTTTTATGCGATAAACCGGAAGAAAAAAACCGCCGGGGCAGATTATAAGCCGGAAGTAACAGTAGCTACATCATCCGGAAACGGGCAGGTAGTTATCAAAGTAAAAGACAATGGCATCGGCATCCCCGATGCGATAAAAGAGAAAATAATGCAGCCGTTTTTTACTACCAAACCAACGGGTGAGGGGACTGGATTGGGTTTGAGTTTAACTTATGATATGGTAGTGAAAGGGCATGGAGGTAGCATACAGGTTAATAGTATTGAGGGTGAAGAATCGGAATTTATCATTTCACTGCCGTTATAATTCGGCGCCAGCAGAATATCGGGCAATGAATTGTAAAATAATTAGCTTTAGTTTGTAACTTGGGACAACTTTAATTGTATGGATTTTTTTTCCTTCCTGGCTGTTTTTTTACTGGTAAGACGTTTACAAAAATCGCTTAAGTTTTCCCCCGCAAGGGGGAAATGGGTGCCACTATTCACGATGGCATCGTGGATAACCGTGGGGTTATATATTTTAGCCGTCATTTTTCTTCACGAAGGCCTGATAAAAATTTTTGGTGGCGGCATACTTTTGGGCGCCATAATTTTTGGCGAGAAAGAGCCTGATTTTCAACCACTCCTCTCTTTCATCAAAGCCCACTATCCGCTGGCTGCAGCAACGCTCCTGGCAGGGCTGGTACAAGTAGTTGCCATCGAATTTTTTGACAAGTACGATAACTATTTTGATTTTGCCATCTTAGGCGGGTTTATTTGGATATTTGCGCGATGGGCGACAACTAAAAAGCAACTGCAGGAGTTTAATTTAATCCAGCAGCAAAATTTAGTTTTGGACAAATTAGTCGCCGACCGTACTGCCGAACTTACCCAGCAAAAAAACGAATTACAGCAAACTTTGGAACTACTGCAAACTACCCAGCAACAGTTGATCCAATCAGAAAAACTGGCTTCGCTGGGCGAGCTCACGGCCGGGATAGCTCATGAGATCCAAAACCCACTTAATTTTGTGAATAATTTTTCGGAAGTGAGCATGGAAATGCTTGACGAAATGGAACAGGAATTATCAAAAGGGGATACAGCCGAAGCTATTGCCATTGCCGCCGACATTAAAGAAAACCTTGGAAAGATCATCCATCACGGCAAACGGGCCGATGGTATTGTAAAAGGTATGCTGCAGCACAGCCGGGCAAGCACAGGCGTTAAAGAACCTACCAATATTAACAGCCTTGCGGATGAATATTTGCGTCTCGCTTACCACGGGCTAAGGGCAAAAGATAAATCATTTAACGCGGAAATGATCACCCATTTTGGCGATAAGTTGCCTGTAATAAATGTAATCCCGCAAGAGATTGGCCGCGTGTTGCTAAATTTGTTCACCAATGCTTTTTATGCAGTACATGAAAAACAAAAAGACGGGGATGCTTCATATAAGCCGACAATTGAAGTGATAACATCTGCAAGCAAGGATTTTATAAAAATACAGGTAAAAGATAACGGATCAGGTATTCGCGACGAAATAAAACAAAAAATAATGCAGCCATTCTTTACCACCAAACCTACCGGCCAGGGCACGGGCTTAGGCTTATCGTTAAGTTATGATATAGTTGTAAAGGGACACAGCGGAAAAATAGATTTGCATAGCAAAGAAGGTGAAGGTTCGGAATTTATTGTTAAATTACCGCTTATTTGATAAGATAGTATTGATGAAAAAAATTGTTTTATTTTTTTTATTACTTTCTATAGCTGCTATGGTGAATGCCCAAAGCAAAAAGATCGACACGCTCAGGGTCGCTTTAAGCAAGGCTACGGCGCCGGATACCACCAGGCTGAACATATTAGAAGAATTAGCGCGAAATTATTTTATTTCCAAGCCAGATTCATGCCTGATCTTTGGGCAGCAGTGTTATGAATTGGCGGTGAAATTTAAAAGGGTGAAAGACCAGGGCCAGGCGCTAAATTTTATGGCCAATGCCTACTCCAGCTTAGGCGACTATGTTAAGTGTTTTCAACTTTTTTTTAAAGTAATAAGAGTTTTTGAGAGCATCAGTAATACACAGGGGGTAGTAGTAGCCTACAATAATATCGGCGCAGCCAATGTTCAAAAACAAGATTATTTAAAGGCGCTCCCCTATTTACAAACTGGATTAAAGAAATGGGATACATATTCTTCAACCCACAAATTAACAACATATAGTCAGAGGGAGCTAAAGGCTGTCTTTCAAATAAACATCGCAGAAGTTTTCCTGTACACACACAAAATTGATTCGGCCGATCATTACCTGCAGCTATGTTACGCGGATTCAAAGAAAAACAACTTCCAGGACCTGTTAGGTAACATTGAGCGTGACCTGGGCGAAGTTGAAAATGCAAGGGGAAATAAGGCAGCCGCACTTAAATATTACAGGGAGGCCGTCCCGATCTCAATTTCGAACGATGATATTGAAATGCTGAGCGTCACCTATCTGAGTGAAGCCAAATTATACCATAAATATAACCAGCAGGATTCGGCGATATATTATGCCCGTAAAGCACTTGACAGCGCTGCCTCTGAAAAATTCCTGCAGGACGTTTTAAACGCCGGCAAATTGTTATACACCTATTATGACGAAGGCAATAACCTGCCCCTGGCCTACAAATATCTAAAAATAACAACTGCCGCTAAGGACAGCCTTTTTAGCCAGGATAAAGTAAAACAATTATTATCTTTAGATTTTGACGAAAAACAAAGGCAGCGCGATATCGAGGCGGCCCAAATTGAGTACCAGGACCAGGTGCGCACTTACGCTTTAATTGCAGGGCTGGCCATATTGCTGCTGCTGGTAATTGTTTTCTGGCGTAATAGCAGGCACCGGAAAAAAGCTAACCTGTTGCTGCAGGAGCAAAAAGAAGAACTCCAAACAGCAATGGAAAAGCTTCAGCAAACGCAAGATCAACTGGTACAATCAGAAAAAATGGCTTCGCTGGGCGAATTAACCGCAGGTATTGCCCACGAGATACAAAACCCATTGAATTTTGTCAATAATTTTTCGGAGGTAAACATGGAGCTGATCAGCGAAATGCAAACTGAATTGGACAATGGTGATAAATCAGAAGTGATAGCCATTTTAGAAGATATTAAACAAAACCTGGAAAAAATAAGCCATCATGGCAAGCGTGCGGACGGAATAGTAAAAGGAATGCTACAGCACAGCAGATCTGGCGGCAATACAAAAGAGCCGACAGATATAAATAAACTGGCGGATGAATACCTGCGCCTGGCTTATCATGGCCTGCGGGCAAAAGATAAATCGTTTAATGCGGAACTTATTGTTAATTTTAATGAAAATTTACCTGCACTGAACGTTGTGCCCCAGGATATTGGCCGGGTGGTGCTCAATTTATTCACAAATGCTTTTTATGCGGTGCATCAAAAGCAAAAAAAAGCAGGCAGCACGTATCAGCCAATGGTGTCTTTATCAACCGATAAGGAGAATAACCTCGTCATCATTAAGGTTAAAGATAATGGCGATGGCATCTCGGCAAATATTAAAGATAAAATAATGCAGCCGTTTTTCACTACCAAACCTGCAGGTGAGGGCACAGGGCTGGGTTTATCTTTAAGCTATGAAATTGTAGTAAATGTCCATGGGGGAAAAATTGAAGCGGATTCGAAAGAGGGCGAATACACTGAATTTATTATTAAATTACCCATATAATTAACTTAAAACGAACATTCCCATGCACATGAAAATTTTAGTAGTTGACGACGAGGCTGATGTACAGTCGTTATTCGTACAACGATTCAGAAGCGAGATAAAAAAAGGTGAATTTGATTTTTCATTCGCCCTTTCGGGCGAAGAAGCTCTGGCCTACCTCGACAAAAACCATTCAGAGGTCATCCTTATTTTATCAGACATCAACATGCCTGGTATGACCGGTATCGAACTGCTTTCGCGCATCAGGCATCAATACGAAAAACCGCCGCCTGTAGTAATGATGATAACCGCTTACGGCGACGAAGAAAACCGCCTGCAGGCAATGCAAAACGGCGCCAATGAATTTTTAACCAAGCCGCTTAACTTTACTTTATTAAAAGACAAACTTCATACCTTTTTACAATAAATTTATGGCTAAAATTTTAGTAGTTGATGACGAGTCAGACCTCGAATTACTGATCAAGCAAAAGTTTCGCCGAAAGATCAGGGAAAACGTATATGAATTTGTTTTCGCGCAAAATGGCCAGGAAGCCCTGGACCGGCTGGCCGAACATCCAGATATGGATGTGATACTCAGTGATATAAATATGCCTGTTATGGACGGGCTGGTTTTATTAAGCAGGCTGCCGGAGGCCAACCCGATTGTCAGGGCTGTGATGGTCTCGGCTTATGGCGATATGCACAACATACGGATGGCCATGAACGGGGGGGCGTTTGACTTTGTTTGTAAACCGGTTGATTTTGAGGACCTTGACCTCACCATGGAAAAAACGGTACAGCATGTTATCCAGATGCGCGAAACTGTAAAAGCCATTAAGGAGAATAATATCCTGAAAATGTACGTGGATGAGAACGTGCTCAATTTTATGACGCACCAGGAGTTTGAGAGCAGCCTGGTGGCCAACGAGGTGCTTGAGGGCACCGTTATGTTTATTGATATATGCAGATTCACCGCCTTTACAGAACACGTTCCGGCAAATGTGGTGGTAACTTTGATCAATGGCCTTTTTGACAAAATAGTTAAGGAGATCATTACCCAGCAGGGCCATGTTGACAAATTTATGGGGGATGCTGTGATGGCCGTGTTCAGGGGCAAATATCATTTGGACAGGGCCATTGACGCAGCGCTTGCAGTTAGAGAACAGTTAAAATCCGTTGCGGAGACCGTAGTAGGCGATAAAGTTTTTAAGCCAGAGGTCTCTATTGGCTTAAATTCCGGCGAAATGGTGTCGGGCAATATTGGCGCTGCCTCATTAAAGCGCCTTGATTATACGGTGATAGGCGATGTTGTAAATGTTGCGCAAAGGCTGCAATCAACGGCCAAAGCCAACCAGATCATTATCAGCGAAGAGGTGTTTCACCAGGCGAAGGAATCTTTCCAGTGCGTAAGAATTGGCGAGGTGACCCTGAAAAACAAATCAAAACCTGTGGTAATTTACGAGGTTCTGGAGTAGGGATAGGAGGTGAAAGGTAAAAGGCGAAAGGTAAAAGGTTTTGCAAACGCAACTTAACATAATGTCCTTTCGCCTTTCGCCTTTCGCCTTTCGCCTTTCGCCTTTCGCCTTTCGCCTTTCGCCTTTCGCCTTTCGCCTTTCGCCTTTCGCCTTTCGCCTTTCGCCTCCTTAGTGCCTTGCCCGTTTCTTCAGCACACCGCCGGCGGCTTCTTTTATAGTACCGGTAAACATGAAAGCTTTAGGGTCAATACTGTACACTATGTTCCTTAAACGCCTAACCTCAAGGCGGGTTACTACCGTAAAAATAATATCAACCGGGTGGCTAACGGTAAAGCTTTCCTTTAAAAAGCCGCGTTCGCCTTTATAAATGGTGATCCCCCGGCCTAATTCCAACACCAGCTTTTCTTTAATTAATTCGCTTTGGCCGGATATAATAGTAAACCCGGTATATTCTTCCAGCCCTTCGATCACAAAATTAATAGTGTGCGAGGCGGCATAGTAAGTCATAACTGAATATAACGCTGTCGGCAGGCCCAGTTTAAAAGCCGCGATAGAAAAAATGAGCACATTTATGCCGAGTATAATTTCGCTTACCGTGAAGCTGCTTCTTTTGAAGGTGTAAAGGGCCAATACTTCAATACCGTCGAGCGCACAGCCGCCGCGTATAGCTAAGCCAATGCCCGTGCCCATAAATACGCCGCCAAAAATACACACCAGCAATTTATCGTGCGTCACAACAGGGGGGTACGGGAAAAACTGGAGGCATATACTGACACCGATAATTGCTGCGAAGGTTTTCCAGGCAAACCGGCTGTTCACCTGGAATACCCCCATGATAATAAAAGGGATATTGGCAGGTATAATTACGTACGCGATATTTTTGTGATACAATTCGGAAATTAGCAGGGATATACCGGTAACACCTCCGTCAAAAAAACTGTTCGGCACGAGGAAACATTTTAAGGCGAATCCGCAAATTAATATCCCCGCTATTATATAAGCTGTATCTTTTATAACAAATAAAACAGGCTTATGATAGGTGCTTATTGGAGATTTCATTTGAGATTTTTGATTTTATTTCCTCGATATATTCTTCCATTTTAGCCTGGCGCAATTTCCTCGAAGTTTCAGTAAAATAATGGTGTTCCCCGATAAAATCAGCCTGCTGCCTGTTCCACTCTTCCTCATCTTTCACAATATCCTCTGCCTGCAGCTCGGTAAACAACCTTTCGCTCAATATAAAAAAATCATCGCGACCCAAATAATCAAGGTCGGCATCGCATATTATTTCTTCCAAATGGTTTTGCGGCGACTGAGGTATTTTGGTTGCCATTATCATACCACATATTATTTCAATTTCTTCCGGCCCATAGTTATAGGCGGGCAAGTACTCGCGGGCGATGTTACATGAAATTGCTTCATGCCCGTCGCGCCTGATAAAAAAGCCATTATCATGGAACAGCGCCGCCGTGAGCAATAATCTTTTATCGTAATCATTAATATTTTCCTCAACGGCTATATTTTCAACAGCTTGCATAACATCTATCGTATGGTTAATATTATGATAAAATAAGTTCCGCGGCAGTTCTTTTTCTAATTTG
>Ga0206794_1204_pt2 | contig 12011 bp, 11 predicted proteins | sample Alteio_BWOrgCont_70_FD_152877 | JGI IMG/M metagenome (GOLD analysis project Ga0206794, IMG submission 152877) | Enriched cells from forest soil in Barre Woods Harvard Forest LTER site, Petersham, Massachusetts, United States -... | ecosystem: Environmental > Terrestrial > Soil > Temperate forest >...
TGCCGGAGATCGCCTTGCTGATGTCGGCGTCAGGGAACACGATGGCGGGCGACTTGCCACCGAGCTCAAGCGTGACCTTCTTCAGGTTGCCTGCAGCAGCTTTGACGATGAGCTTGCCAACTTCAGTGGAGCCGGTGAAGGCTACCTTGTCGACCATGTCGTGCGCGGCGAGTGGAGCTCCAGCTCCTTCACCATAGCCGGTAAGGACATTGACGACGCCAGCCGGGAAGCCGGCTTCGTCAATGAGCTCGGCCAGGCGCAGGCCGGAAAGCGGCGTCTGCTCGGCCAGTTTCAGCACAACGGCGTTGCCGCAGGTGAGCGCGGGCGCGATCTTCCAGGCTGCCATCAGCAGCGGGAAGTTCCAGGGAATGATCTGCGCCACCACCCCGATGGGTTCGCGAACGGTATAGGAGTGGAAGTCATAGCCGGCGGACAGGGGCAGGGTTTTGCCGGAGATCTTCGTAGCCCACCCGGCCATGTAGCGGAACATGTCGACGGTGAGGGGCACGTCGGCGACACGGGCTATGGCAACGGGCTTGCCATTGTCGAGGGATTCCAGTTCGGCGAACTCCTCGAGATGGTCCTCGATCAGGTCGGCGAGCCTCCACAGTATGCGTCCGCGCTCGGAGGGCGCCATGCGGGGCCACGGGCCCTCGTCGAAACCCCGTCGCGCAGCGCGCACGGCACGATCGACATCTTCGGCTTCGGCCTCGGGCACATGGGTGATCACGTCGCCGTTGGCGGGGTTATAGACGGGGAAAGTCTTGCCGGCGGCCGCCGAGACAAAACGCCCATCGATGAGCATGCGGTGAGCTTTTTGGACGAAGTCGGCGGTGCGGCCGCTGACGCGGGGGTCGATGGTGACGGTAGCCATAATTTGACCTCGATGTGCCTCCGGGCGCCATGAGCGCTCCTTCGCCCCCGAGCCGACAGCGAGCAGGAAGATCGGGAGCCCAGGGAACGTGCCGGAAATGCACCAAGGAACACTACCACCGGCGAGTGTGGATTGGCCAGTGCGAGTGCCGTTCAGGATGGAAGCTTCATCCTGCCTTTCCGGCCTGCGTGGCGCCTTCGACTTCGATCAGTTTTCCGGTCTTTACGTCGTAGACATAGCCGTAAATCGGAATTGAGCGGGGAACGAGCGGATGATTCCGAATCCGCGCCACATCGTCGACGACGGCTTGTTTCTGATCGGGGATGGTGAGCCACTCGATGAACTCGCCGGCCCGCGAGCCCGGCCCTTTGCCCACGTCGCGAAAGCCTTCGGCGGTGAGTGCCGCGGTCTCAAGGCTGCTGCTTAGCAGGCCGCGCATGACTTCGTTGGTAAAGAACTCCATACCACAATCGGTATGGTGGATTACGAAGAACTCGCGCGTGCCGAGCAGCTTGTAACTGATGACCAGGGAGCGGATGGCATCGTCGCTCGCACGGCCGCCGGCGTTGCGGATGACATGGGCATCGCCCTCCGCCAGTCCGGCATATTTGGCCGGGTCCAGGCGCGCGTCCATGCAGGTGAGGACCGCGAAGTGACGGGCCGGGGGCAGGGCGAGGTTGGCTTTCTCGCCAAACGAAGCGCTGTACTTCTGATTTGCTGCTAACACCTGGTCAACGATTGTGCTCATAGTTACCTCCTGTGGGGATCATGCGATGGGATCTGTTGCTGACTTGTTCGATGGGCCGGAGCCCGACCGCACGTCGGATTCTCCCGCGAAACGCAGCGCAGAAACGGCTCGCAGCGCTCCGATTGATTGCAAGGCAATTGGTCAGGAAAGCGGCACTGCGGAAAGCTCTTCAGGCGAAGTGCGGTTGCTCACCCAATCAGGCGCGGGAGCGACAACAACAGCGAAGAGACGCAGTCAGCATGCGTACGAGGGTAATTGCAGTCTTGGCGAGGCGTCAATCGGTGACGATACGTTGAAAACGAGATGCGGAGTCGAACGCCCTGTTTGCCCTTTAGGCACGCGCGGTTTTCAACGAGTGAGGACCCGCCTGGGTCGCCCCTGGACGAGTCGCCCTCTCGAATTCATCCTCCGAAGCCCGATACAAGCGCTCGGTTCGTTCAATGAGCCTCAAGGCTTGTAGGTGTTGGTGTACAGAATGTTGGTCGTATAGTCCGAACTGTATCCGTGAAAGACCACAGCCGCCTGGCCTGCGCTGTCGACAGCGACGCCATCGGGCGTTCCGGCGCCTTCAAAGGATGTGCCCGCGGTTGCGGGCGCGTTCCACGGTTTACCCGCTCCGGGTCGCGTAATGGCGCGCCAGGTGGTCGTCCCGTTCTGCCCCAACAAGGGGTAAAACGCGATGGCGGCTCCCGAGGAACTCATGGCGAAGTCGAAGTAGCCCGGCTGTGGGTCCGCTCCGGAAATCGTGGCAGGCGAGCCCCAAGTATTGGTGGTGAGATTGCCGTCGATGGCGGCCAGGGTGCTGAGCTGTATGTTCCCCCACCCAACGATGGTCGCGTGTCCGGCCGAATCGCTGGCAAAGATGCGGTTATCGCGGCCTGTCCCGGTGTAGTACTGGAATGTTGAATCCGACACGACGACAACGGTAGAGCTCCATGTGGATCCGTGCCTGACCTTGGAAACGATATTGCCGGATTGAATCGAGAGCACTCCCAGATCCCCCACTCCATCGGCGGCAAGCTGGCCAAAATGTTGCGTCGCATCCGGCCCCAGCAGCGCTCCCGAATCCACCCAGTTCTGCGCCCCGGCGGCGCGGGTTGAGACATGCAGGACCCAGTTGGACGTCTTGCACGTACGCGAGCCGCAAACTGAATCGAAGCTTTCCCAGGCCACTGCCATTGACCCGTCAGGAGCCACAATGGCACCGTCAAAACTGAGATGGGGCGCAGCCGCAAGGGTCGCAGGAGCACTCCATGTGCCGCCCGCCGGGCGCACGATGGCGACCACGGTGGAGGACGTCGGACGGGCGCCGCCTGTGCCCCAGGCGAGGCCTTCAACTCCAATGTCGTTGCTGACGAAGAACTGGTTGACTCCGTTGGTCGCGCGAGGCGTCCCCCAGCTTCCTCCGGCCGGCTTATCGATATAGGCTGCTCCAATGGTCGGGCTGGTGTAGATGGCAGTGGCGTTCCCGGACGCACTGGCGCGCACGGTGGGGTTGCCGGACGCAACGCCGATGTTTCCAGACAGATCGACGGGCGCTGACCAGGGTTGGCCGAATGCGGCGCTGCTGGCCCAGATTTCGTTGATAGCCGTTCCGTTCGGCGCCGCGTTCTGGTACCAGACGCTGGTCATGTTGCCGGCACTGTCGAGCGCGATCGTTCCCGAATACGCGTTGTTGGCGAGGGTGGCTTGTGTCGACCACGACCCTGCGGATGCACTGATAGCCGCACCCATGGGGAGGACCAGCATCAGGCTGGCGAGGCTCTTGCATTTCATCGCGTCTCCTTTGGGATAGCAAGCACACGCAATTCGATTTGCTGGGCTTGCCGGTTTATGAATCAGGGGACCAGCGTACGACAGGCCCCCGGACCTGGGCCCTCAACGTATGGTTCCGATTTCATGAATTTTCGCAATTGGCCCCTGCGACGCGCGATCGGTGGCTCAAAATCGTACGATGCCTCAGCAACTCGCCAAGTTAGCAATATAGGATTCGCCGATTACTCAGGCGTAAGGAACGCGAGTTCGGTGCTCGATCCTCCGCCCTTCTTCGTTACGCGAATGGAAACACCGGCGTGCGATCGGACTCCTTGCGCGCGAGCAAACTGAATGTAAAGTCTTGTAAAGCCACATTTCCCCAAAGCGCTCGGTGACGCAAGTTGTTGCCCGTGCGGCCCGCGTTTTGCGCGTGTTTGTCCCCCTTGACCTGTCTATAGCTATAGGGTTCAGCATAGGAATGGACGATGTTAACGGTGACCAAACTCGCCCGGCGGTGCGGTGTGAGCCGGACTGCCTTGTTGTACTACGAATCGATCGGTTTGATGGCCCCGCCCCAGCGCACGGGCGGCAACTATCGCTGTTACTCGGAGGCGGATGCCGAGCGGTTGCGGGCGATTCGCGCCTATCGCAACGCTGGGCTGAAGCTTGAAGACATTCGCGCGATCCTGAAGACGCATTCCGGCCGTCGCCGCGGCGATGCCCATGGAAACGCGCCTGGAGATGCGTCTGGGATCCTTAAACGGCGTCTGGTGGAACTGGACGCCGAGATCGATGCGCTGCGCGCCCATCAGCACGCGATACTGCAACTGCTGGGGTCGAAGGCGCTAAGGAAGGCAGAGATGATCAGCAAGGAAAAGTGGGTTTCAATCATGCGTTCGTGTGGGTTCAGCGAGGAACAGATGCATCGCTGGCATGCTGAATTCGAACGCTCCGCGCCGGAAGAACACCAGGAGTTTCTGGAGTTCCTTCACATTCCGGCCGCGGAGATCAAAACCATCCGCAAGCAGAGCCGGGCAGGCGTGTAAATGCGGAGCGGAGACTTGGGAGGGCGCAGTCATCAGGCGCCCTCCTGAACCGCAGACACTACTGCTGTTCGATATAGGTTTGCAGTAATGCGACGATGACCGGCCAGCCGGAATTGCGCGCACGCAGGCTTTCGCTCACCAGGCCGGAGTGAGTCACGCGTACCGTGGTGAAGCCGCCCTTCTCTTCCAGGTCCCAGCGCACCAGGGTCTCCGGATAGTCTTCGTGTTCGCGAATCCATGTATAGGTGAGAACACGGGGCGGGTCGATGGTACGGTACTCTCCGTATACCGTTGAAACGGTCGCTTCGGTGGCGCACCTGCCGGCCACCTGCATGCGCCACTTGCCCCCGGGTTGCAGATCGCATTCCGCATGCATGATTTGAAACTTGCCTTCGGCTGCCCACCATTTCAAAAGCTCTTCGGGCCGGGTCAGGGCGGCAAAAATCCTTTTTGCCGAAGCCTTGATCCTGACTTCCTGAACAATCCTGTCGTCGCCCACGCTGATGGGACTCATGAATTCTCCTCCATGTATTTCTTGAGGCTGTGGATGGCCTCGCTCCAGAACGTTTCGTAGTCGTGCAGCCAGTCGTCTACCACGCGCAGGGGCTTGGCATCCAGGCTGCAGAGACTCGCCGTGCCCTGCTTGCGCGTAACCACGAGGCCGGCCGCGTGCAAGAGCCGCAGGTGCTTGGAAATCGCCGGCCGGCTCATACGGAAATTGCTGGCAATCTCCCCGACCGTGTGCCGCCCACCGCGAAGGATGCCCAGGATTTCCCTGCGGGTCGGATCGGAGATCGCCCGGAAGACAGCTTCATGTCGCTTTGTTTTATGTGTAACCATACGGTTACCAATAACCGTAACCAAATGGTTTCCAACTGTCAAGAGTGTTGCAGGAATATTTCCATCCTGCTGAGGTTCGGTTGGTAAGCGTGCCGGCTCTGCGCGTTCCACTGTAATGTCGGGCTGATTTGCTTTGAAACGCTGAAGATCGTTCGGTCACATTGCCTGCAGATGGCAATTTGGTCATCTTGAAAAGATTGTGAAGAGAGGACCACTATGGCTTCCCCATTTTTTATCAAGAGCAAACTAGGCGATCTCGTGATCGACATTCAGGGAGCGAGTACCAAGCCCGGGACACCGCTCGATGCGTACACCAAGAAAACCAAGAGTCCAGATTGGAATAATCAGCTTTGGGAATTCGTGGCGTCCTCGTTTGCAGGCTATTCCCTACTTCAAAACCCGACCAGCAAGCTGGTCATCGACGTCTCGGGAGCAAGCACCAAACCCGGGACACCGCTCGATGCCTTCACTGTGAACACGATCGGCAAGCCTCCTATCGTGACCAACTCGGACAATCAGATGTGGACGTTCGTGCCGTCCTCGGAAGCGGGCTACTATTTCATCCAGAGCCGGCTCGGCGACCTGGTCGTCGACGTCGAAGGGGCGAGCACCAAGGCGGGCACACACCTCGATGCCTACACCAAAAAGACGAGTAGCGCGAACTGGAATAACCAGCTGTGGACATTCATTGACGAGAACGGCAACAGCGTCACTCCGCCACCGCAGTACACGCCTCCGCCTCCGCCCAAGTAACCAGCGCAACCCTTGAACCGGCCTCAGTGACGGCTCGCCGCCGTCGCTGGGGTGTTCTGTGCCGTCCGATCGTGGCGCGCTCATCGCGCGAGACTATAATTCCCCCAAGATTTAAATCACAATCAGGGAAGTTCAATCCACTTTCTGGAACGGAATCTGTATGCCTGCATTGCCTCGTCTTCTTCTCGCGGTCGCCTTTGCGATGGCCGCGCTGCCTGTTCACGCTCAAGTGAAGGAATCGAAAATCGTCGACCAGCTTAAGAGCCTTCGCGCCGTGGCCCCCGATCAAAAGGGAGCCGCCATCCTCAAGATCGCCGGAGACATCAACACCCAGCCTGCCGGCCTTCAAAAAGTCAAACTAGCCGATAGTTTCGTCCACCTGGTAACCGAGGGAGATCCCGGCGCCGAACCTTTGCAGGCTGCGGCCGACACGCTTGCCAAGGCGTTGGCCGAATCACCCGTTGCGCCCAAGAAAGACGAGATCCCGCCGCCCTATATGGACCTGGCCAAACTGGCCCGCTATGAAGGCGCCCAAATCAAGATGGACGCCCCCTGTACGCCAAGGCCAGCCAGAAGCTGATCGACGAGGAAGCGGAAATCCAGAAGGTGGACTTCACACTGTGCGACCTGAAGGGCAAGAAGGTCACGCTATCGGAGTTGCGCGGGAAGATCGTGATGGTGAACTTCTGGGCGACCTGGTGCGCGCCCTGCCGGCTTGAAATGTCCGACCTGGACGTGATTTACAACTACTTCCAGTCTCAAGGGCTGGTGGTGCTTTCCATCACCGATGAAGATCTCCTCAAGGTCGGCCAGTTCCTTGCGTCGGGGACGACCTATCGCCCCACCGTGTTATTCGATCCGGACCAAAAGGTACACAAGGAATTCCACATCGATGGGATTCCGCACACATACCTGTTCGGCCGTGATGGAAAGCTCCTGGCAGTGGCGATCGACCAGCGCACCCGGCGCCAGTTTCTGCAGATGCTGGAAAAGACGGATCTGCATCCGTAAAGCAAAATCACGCGACGGAACTTCCTCGCCTCTTACTGGTGCCGGCGATCCTACGGTTGCTGCGCCTTCGCGAATGTGAACTGGTGCTGGTTGGCTGGCCGATCGGGATAGGTGTTGGAAACAGTTACGGCCAGCTGGCCGTTGTCGGGCTTGATGACGATGGTGGCGGTCCGCTTGGGATCGCTGCCGACTGCAGCGGTCCCAAGCTGCCATGCGGCGTGGGCCTGCGGGCCATCCACTGTAGCCGGCTGAGCGCCCCAGTCGCACTCTAACTGGCCGCATTTGCCCCACGCGTGCATCGTAAGTGCCTGGCTGCCGGTCGAGATTTCCAACTTCTCCAGTCCGTTCTGCTCAACGGGTGTCGAGTTGGTCCATGTGCCAAGAAGGGCGCTCGCGGGGTTGGGGCGGAAAAGGAAAAAGGCCACAATCCCGAGGGCCAAAATAACCGCAGCACCGATCCCCAGCATGAGGGGGATGTTGGAAGGACTGGATCGGCCTTTTTGCCCGGAACTGGTGGGCGGAGGCAATTGCACGGCGACTGTGGCGTGGACCGGGGCGGTATCGGTAGCGGCCGCGGGCGCGACGTAGCGGCCCAAGGCCTCTGTCAGCAACTGCACGTCGGAATTCCAGCGCGCGTGGGTGACTTCCACGCTGTTACGAAAGGCAAGCTCCTTGAGGTTTTCGGGAAGATCCTCAGGCCGGGGCATCTTGGCATCGTGGACGAGAACCGGAATCACGGCGACATCGCGAGCCAGGGCGGAGGCGACTTCAAGCCGGACGAAGTCGTTGGGATCGTCAAGGCGGCGCGCGCCATCGGCGTTCTTGATAGCGCTCCACGCCGGACCGATCATTGCCAGGAGCACCCCGCAGTGGGCCACGTTGTCATCGATCGCTTTGCGGAAATCCATGCCCGGATTGATTCCCGCGACGTCCATGAAAACGGCGTCTTCGCCGAACTTACCGACAAGGTCATCAAACAGTCGGCCAGCTTCGCCTTCGGTGTCATCCCTGCGGTAACTGATAAAGATAGCGCGCCCCATGGCCTCTCGATTTGAAGATTCAGATGGATACGAACGCTGCCAGAATAGGCGGAAGGCGGGGCTTTGAGCAAACCAAATCCGGATGACGCGACCCGGGACTCATAGTCTCCTGCGCTTTTCGCAGCCAAGAAAGCAAGGACCGGGTTCAGAATTCTGCTCGGAGCAGAGCGCCGAAATCAGGTACCCGGGGTTGGTAAACTCGAACGGTGAGCTTCCGGGAATTTCTGGGGAATGCGGCGACCGTCACGCGGCTGCGGGAGAGCGTGCGCACCGGCCACTTTCCGCAGGCACTGCTGTTGGCGGGGCCGCGCGGCGCCGGAAAATACACGCTCGCGCTGATGCTGGCCCGGACCGTGAACTGCCTCAACCCCACCGAATCCGACGGGCTCCCCGATTTCTGCGGGCGATGTCGCAACTGCGAACGGATTGGCGATGCAGCCGATCTGGATGAGCGGGTGGCAGAAGCCGTGGCCGCGCGGGAGGAGATGCGGGACGCCGACAAGCGGGAGACGCGGATTCTGATCCAAACCCACCCGGATGTGCTCATTGTGCCACCAGACCCGCCACAACTGCTGATCAAGATGGGGCAAGTGCGGCAGGTGATTCATGTGGCCTACTACCGGCCCCCGGTAGAAGCGCGCCGGTCGTTCTCGATCTTCACCAGTTCCGCTTTCATGAAGGAGGCGGCCAACAGCCTGCTGAAGGTGCTGGAAGAACCCCCGGAGCATACGTCACTGATTTTATTGACGGAGAATCTACAGGAACTGTTGCCCACGATCCGCTCGCGGGTGATCACGCATCGGCTGGGCGCGCTGCCGGCGGCGGAGTTGGAAGCCCTGCTGGCTGAGCGCCGGCCCGAGCTGAAACCGATGGACCGCGGGCTGGCGGCGCGGCTGGCCGAGGGCGCCGTAGGACGGGCGCTGACCTTCGATCTCGGCACGTATCTGGCCAGCCGTCAGGATGCGCTTCTCATTCTGAAGACCGCGTTGCGCGAACCAGATTATTCGCAATTGTTTCAGGCCACAGAGCGGTATCGGGGCGGCGCCGACGGGCAGGAAAAGACCGTAAACCTCCTCCGGGCATTGGGAAGACTGCTCGAAGACCTGCTGCTGGTGGTGGCGGGGGCGCCACAACTGGTGCGCAACATCGACCTTGTCCCGGAATTGGAGCGGATGGCGCAGGGCCTGACAGCGGACTGGATCGACGGCGCGGCCAAGTCACTGGTCGATGTCGAGCAGGGCATGAGACGCAATCTGCTGCGCTCGCTCTCGCTGGATTCGATGGCGATGAGCCTGGAAAGCCCGTAACAGTTTCTCGCCCGTCGCTGTCTCAACATGAAGAAAGACGCGGGCCGGTTTCCCCGGGAACGGTGAAAATCAGATTGCTGGCCGGGGGTTGCACGAATTTTACACACCGAATTCGAGCAACTACGGTTAGAATCCAAGCATCTTTGCAGTTACAAGCAATCAAGGCGACTGGTCAACAGCAGACAGATTGCGCATTCTCTTCCCCGCGCGGAGCTGTACCCGGTTTGTCTTCAACGCGCCTCCTGTGACTTCCGGCAGTTGAGTTCGGGTTTCGAACTTGAGAGAGGCGCGGCGAAACATATGTTCTGGCGGTGATCCGGAGCCCGGTTGCCGCACACCATGCTTCCATGGCAGTTACCGGGTCTTTTTCCATCGGGTGTTCGAGGAAGGACGGAGACGGATGAGCGGCCAAGTGGTAATCCCTTCAGTTGGCAATAGGACGAGCGCCGCGGCAGCTCTCGGATCGCCTGTCCCGCGCAAGCACCGGCATGCCGGCCCGCCGTCGCCCTTCCGATTTCCGGCCCAGGCGCCTGACGGAGATATCGCGCAACGCCAGGCGGAATTGTTTTACCTGCAAAAGCAGATTCAGTCGCAGACGCCGATGGTGATTGTGCTCGAAGGCGGAGAACTCGTTGAGGGCCACATCGAATGGTATGACCGGAACACGCTCAAGGTGCGCGGCCGGGCGAAAACGCTCATCTACAAGTCGGCGATCAAATACATGTACAAGCTGGGCGAGGGCGGGCAGTGAGAGCGAAGGCGTTTGCCGTTTCCCGGTAACGTTACGCCTCCTTACCTTGCGATCGTCTTATTTCTCCGCCATGCTTTGTCCACCCAGAACCTTGTGCGCGTGCGCAACCTCGGGTAGTCCGGCATCGGCAGCCGGCCATGCTTTGAGAAAACTCTGATATCCCAGCCTTGCGCCCGCCGCATCTCCCGAAAGCTCCTTCACGCGGGCAATGCCATAGAGGCCGAATCCCGATCCCGGCCGCTCCTTCAGCGCAACCTCGTAGGCCGCCAGGGCGCCCGCATAGTCTTTCGCCTTCATGAGCGCCGCAGCCTCGGTTTCACCGACGGGCCGTATGTACATCGGCGGTTCGTGATAGCCGAGTTTCATTTCTTCGATGACCGCTTGGCTATACATTTTCTTGGCGTCGTCCAGCTTTCCTTGTCCCGCCAGAATTCCGGCTCGCAACTCCAAAGACTGGATGCTCAGGCTTTTGAGCAGCGGCGCACTCAAAGCGTCCGGCATCACCGGCACCTTCGGCGGCTCGGCTGCTTTCGCATCCGGGTTGTCTTTCTTGTCCTTGTCCTCGGCGGCTTTGGCGGCCGTTTCTGCTTTCTGACGCTGCTCGAGCCGCCACAGTCGGGCGTCCATGCGATCGCTGGCCGCCGGCGCTCCGGCCAGGTCGCCGGTCTCGAGCGCCTTCATCCCGGTAGCGTAGTCGGTCAGCTCGTCCGCCAATGCGCGGAGGTTGGTCGTGTTTTCGCCCTCAAAAGTCACCTGGCCCACCATCGTCAGCACCGCGTCCCAGTCGCCCACCCGCAAGGCCACCGGGAGGCGCAGACTTACCCGCGAAACCTGGTCGCGCGCCGACCAGATGTAGAGAGAATCCGAGAGCTTGCCGCGCGCTGCGGCCAGGTGGTCGCTCAGCGCGTTGGCGTCGGCCAGCCTTCCCTGCTCCATCAGGTTGGCGATGGCGTACATCATGTTGTGCACGTAGTTCCAGTCGTTGTCGGGGCCCACATGCTGCTCGCGCATGTAGCGTTCATCCGCAGTCATCGACGCGGCAAACCAGCGCTCCGCCTCGGGATAATTGCCCAACCGGTAGTAGATATGTCCCGGCATGTGAACCATGTGACCCGACGTCGGCGCGAGGCTGGCGAGCAGCGCCGCGCTCTTGAGAGCTTGTTCGGGATGGTTCCCGGGCTCAATGGCGTGAATCCAGTAGTGGTTGGCCGCTGAATCATTGGGGAAATCGCGAAGCACGCTTTCAAGAATGGAAATGCATTCCTTCTGCCCGGCTTTGGGCTCGCCTGCATCGTCATACCCGTCGCTCAGGGATTCGGCCAGGAAGATCCGCGCCTGCGGATCGTGGGAATATTTCTTGACCAGCTTGCGATAGATCGCTGTCGCCTGACCGTGGTCGTCGTCCTTGGCGGCCGATTCCGCCTGCGCGGCCTCAATGTACAGCTTGTCGGAACCGCGGGCCTGAACCCTCAGCCGTGCGGCCTCGGCGAGCGCCGTCTTGGCATACGTCCAGGCGGGGCTGTGGTGCAAACCCTCAGCCTGGGCAAGACCCCACCAGCACATCGCACACTGCGGATCGACCCGAATACTTTGCTCAAAGCCCTTCTGTGATTCGTAATCCCAGAAGTCATGCAACAGGTTCAGTCCCTGGTCAAACCATGCCTGCGCCTCCGGGGTCGCCTTGATGGTGATGTGGCTGTTGCCGATGCCCTCCATTCTGACCGGAACCGGAAGCTGTTCCGGAGGCGGAACGGGCTGCATATCGGCCATGTTATGCGGAGCCTGGGGGGAGGCCGCGCTTCCGGCAAGTAGTCCGGCAACGAGAAGCGCAGAAATTCGTAGGAAGGGGAAACGGGGGATTCGGTGCGACATCGTTTTACAGCCAC
>Ga0206794_1229_pt1 | contig 12010 bp, 14 predicted proteins | sample Alteio_BWOrgCont_70_FD_152877 | JGI IMG/M metagenome (GOLD analysis project Ga0206794, IMG submission 152877) | Enriched cells from forest soil in Barre Woods Harvard Forest LTER site, Petersham, Massachusetts, United States -... | ecosystem: Environmental > Terrestrial > Soil > Temperate forest >...
TTTTCCAGGCGCCGATATTGAAGTCAAAATCATGCTGGCCATCGCGCTCTATTGGAGAATTTTGCTGAGCTAAGCAATTGATTGAGAAGGCAATAAACACCAAACTAAAAAATAATACCTGGTATAAGTTTTTGCTGTGATTTTTCATTGTAATTGATCTTTGATTCTGTTTTAATTTACGGGTGCAAGGTATTTTTAAAACAATTTGGAAGATTGTATAAAATCGTCATCCGGAAATTTCTTACAAGAATTGTCAAGGCAAATGGCGTCCAATACCGTCGGCCTCGTTTTAGGGGCGCAGCAAAAGGCTTTAATTCCGAAGGGTCTTTTGAATAGAATTTCGTTACACGAACCAACCGCAAGGCAGGTAGCCATCGAATTGGCGTTGTTTTGCGGCGTTGCGAATATCCTTGTCAACTTTTTGAAAACTATTGTTTTCCTGGTCTGCGCGTTTAAAATATTGAAGCGGCTGCACCCCCGAAAATTCTTTAAACTCCCGGTTAAAGTGCGGCTGATCATAATAATTGCAGGCGTATGCAAGGCTGGTCATCGATGCGTACCGGCCCAAAGCGTAGCTGTCTTTGACGGCCTGGAAACGGACGATCCGCGTAAAGTATTTTGGAGGGAACCCGGTAATGGCTTTAAACCTTCTTTCAAATTGTTTAACGGATAAGCCTGATTCGTACTGCATTGACGGAATATCAACAGAGCCTTTGTGTGTGATGACCTGGTCAACAATATATTTCACCGGGTCCATTTTTTTACCGGATGCCCTTTTTGCAAGATAATCTGAAACCCGCGCTATGCGCTCGGGTGCGCCTGCAGCGCTGTATACCTGGTCGGCCAGGTCTGATCCCCCCTGCCTGAATAACTCGGAGAAATCAAAAACATGGTTCACCACTTCATTTGCCGGCATATTTAATAATTGGTTTACAGCATGCGGGTACAATCGCACACCAAAAAAGCCGACTTTTTTCCCCACAACAAATTTATCGCTAATAGAATGCTGGAAGCGTATCCGGGCGCTTTGTGCCGAATAGGCCCGGAACCCCTCATTATATTGAAAAATAATTTCGGGGCAACTGTCGGCCATCAAAAAATAGTTTTCAGGGATAGGTGCATTAGGGTCGCTTTCCAGCGTCCAAAAACATTGCACTAATTCCCTCAACTGTTCGGGTGGTGTAAATATTTGGTAGTCCATTTAAAAAATCATTTACGCAATAGTAGTCCCGTTTTATTTATCCCTATGCATCTTTTAGTGTTCGGTTACGTTATTTGCTGGCACAAAAAGGAACGCTATGGCACATTTGCAGTGCCTGGTACAAGTTTAACAAAAATTGATAGGATATTTGTTATGTACTACAAAAATCAGCAAAGTTAAGCGAAACGATTGAACGGGCTAACTTTATACATCCTTTTTGATATTACCTGCGTTTGGTGATTTTTTGCGTTAAGCTTTGGCTGTTAGTAGCGTTCTCCATGATGCCAAATCCGGTATTGACCGGTTTTATCCAGCCATTCGCCGAAACTCGCTGGGTATGTTCTGTCGTGTAACTTATTTTCGCTTTATGATCAATTTTATCGCATTAGCCTTGTTGCTGCTAACCATCGTGCTGAGTACCGGCGGTGGCCTTTTCGAAATATTAGTGGTATATCCAAACTGGAAACATAGCGCCAACGCCGCAGAACTGAAAGAACGGCTGCATTCTTCCGGGCAGGTAAATGCGGGAACCCGTTTCTGGCCACTGGCCTCACCGGCACAGGGCCTGCTCGCGATCGTTAATCTAATACTGACCTGGCGTTATGACGGCCCGGCACACTCCCTTTGGCTGACCGCAGCGATCCTTATTTTCGTTACGCGTGTGATCACTTTCAGTTACTTTATTCCCGTCATGCTGAGAAAACTGATGCAGGCTGAAAAGGTGCCGGTTGGGGAGCTTCCGGGTATCATCAAGCGTTGGACAACACTAAGCCCGCTACGACTGATCAGTGAATTTGCCGCATTGATCACCGGGACATGGGCGCTTTTGCTGCTGGCCGTTGCTGCGGGTATTGCTTAGAAGGTAATTTTTTAAAGATATTTTACCTCTTATAAAAAAGACCTGGTCGGGTACTATCATAAAGCTCATCTAAAAGCCCGGATAGTGTTTTTAATCGGATATTACCCCCCCGACGAAGTTTAACTCCAATTTCAGGATCAAAAACCTGCTTTTTTTTAAAAATCACCCTAAAGTATGATGAAATTGAGCAACAAATCACTGAATTTTGAGCGAGATTAAAAATCATGAAAAAGTTTACACTAATCGGCCTGCTTTGCACGGCCTTTCTTTTGGGTTATGGTTTCAGCCGTTTAACCAACCCGGTCAATAGCGGTCCGCGTGTGACGGGCCTCGGCGGTATTTTTTTTAAGGCTAAAGATCCCGCAGCGCTGAAAGCCTGGTACAGCAAGAACCTGGGCATTCGCATTGGTGGATTTGGTTCAAATTTTGAGTGGCGCCAGGGCATGGACAGCACAAAAAAAGGGTTTACTATATGGGCGCCTTTTAAGGAAACCACCAAATACTTTCAACCCTCTGAAAAGCAATTCATGATCAATTACCGCGTAGAAGGATTGGACCAGCTTTTAGTCCAAATGAAAACGGCTGGTATCCTCCCGGTTGACAGCGTCCAAAAAACCAGCTATGGTAATTTTGTACACCTGATGGACCCGGAGGGCAATAAGATCGAATTATGGGAGCCTAACGATGTGGAGTTTGCGAAAATGGGGAGCATCACAACCAAATAAACAACAGATATCTTTATTGATTTATCTTCTATAAAGACTTAACAAGCGCCAACAAATATTTAAGTTCAGCTTCACTAATATTATCCTGGTCGGCTTTGTCGTAAATTTTTAGCAGGTAAAGTGTTTCATTTTCAAGATTGACAATTAAATGCGTAATGACTCTTGCACCCCCGCTTTTTCCTTTGCCTTTACTGGCAATTGAAAGACGTATTTTGTAACAGTTTCTGCCTATTGGAGTACCTAATTTTGGGTTAAGTTCTATTTCGTCTAACAGATCGGCATAGTCTTGCTTTAAAGACGAGTATCTTTTTGCCAGCTTTTTTAATTCCCTATCAAAACTGCTGAGGGATATAATATTAAAGCTCATCAAGCAATTCCCTGGCTGTTTTTAATTGGATCTTACCTTCCTGGTGAAGTTTAACTTCCTTAAAAGCTGCCTCCAAATCCTTCTTCATTTTTTTTGCAGCGGGGGAAAGCTTATGAACGCCCGTGGGAGTAACTGATTTAACCTTACCGCCTAATTTTGATATTACCTTCAAAATCATTTCAGCGTCTTTTTCGGGCAGTTTAATTTCGGCAGTGATCATAAAAATAAGTCTTTACATATTGGAGAAAGACTTACGAAGTTTTAAAAACTTCGTAAGTCTGATAAATTTTCGGGTAAATGATGGGGCTCGAACCCACGACCCTCGGTACCACAAACCGATGCTCTAACCAACTGAGCTACATCTACCGTTTTGCCCGAAGGGTTCCTTCGGAGGAGATTGCAAAAATAGAAATCTCCGGCCGATTTCCAAAGTGTTTTTTTTGTTTGTTGCAATGTTGTAACGTTGAAATGTTGGAATGTTACTATAGGTAACCCGGCAACTCGCTATAAACTTTAACAACGTTGCAGCTTTACAGCATTACAACGTTACAACATTCCAACATTACAACCCTTAAAATTACAATAGCCTTACCCTCCATCCTTTACCTATAGGTAACTTTGTACTATGGCAGAACAATTGGTTGAACTAAATGTGACAGGGATGCATTGTAACAATTGCGCCCTGTCGGTTCATAAGCTTTTGGAGAAAAAAGGCTTGAAAAATATTTTGGTTGATTTTGCCGGCGAAGAAGTTAAATTTTCCAATAATAATGGCGCCGACCTTGGCGATATTGTAAAAGGTATTGAAGGTTTAGGCTATAAAGTGGTGGATGACCCGGCAACACAGGTTACTCCATTTTATGAAAAGGTGGAGAACAAGTTTATCTTTTGCGCCATATTAACCGCTCCCCTGCTGCTGCACATGGTTTTGCCCTGGCATTTTCTGCAGCTGCCCACAGTGCAATTACTATTATGCCTGCCGGTTTTTTTGGTGGGATGCCTGCATTTCGGAAAAAGCGCTATCAATTCCCTGAAGGGTGGCGTACCCAATATGGATGTGCTGATCTTTGTGGGATCATCCGCCGCATTTATTTACAGTCTTGTTGGCACTATTGAAAACCTGGGCGAGCATTACCAGTTTTACGAAACCTGTGCCACCATTATTACGCTGGTACTGCTAGGCAATGTATTGGAAAAACGGTCGGTTACCCAAACCACTTCGGCGGTGAAAGACCTGATAAAAATACAGCAGGTAAATGCCAACCGGGTTGTTAACGGCGGCGTTGAAGTGATCAGCGCTAAAGAAGTGCGCCCCGGCGATACGCTGCTGGTAAACCAGGGCGATAAGATCCCGGTTGATGGGGAGGTGCTTTCGGGCAATGCGTCCGTTGATGAAGCGATGCTTACCGGCGAAAGCATGCCGGTTGAAAAAGAAAAATATGACAAAGTTATTGGCGGCACTATCGTGCAAAACGGCAATATCAGGATGCTGGCCACCAAAGTAGGCGCAAACACGGTATTGGCGCAGATCATCGAACTGATGAAAAAAGCCCAGGCCGCCAAGCCGCCGGTACAAAAATTAGGTGACAAAGTGGCCGCTATATTTGTCCCGGTTGTTATACTGATAGCGCTGCTTACTTTTGTAATCACTTATTTTGCCGTACATACCGGGCTGCAAATTGCTTTGATGAATGCCATAGCCGTATTGGTGATCTCCTGCCCCTGCGCTATGGGATTAGCCACACCTACTGCCGTAATGGTTGGCCTCGGCCGCGCGGCCAAAAACGGCATTTTGATAAAAGGCGGCGATACGATCGAGGCTGTTGCCCATACCAAATACGTAGTTTTTGATAAAACCGGCACCTTGACCACTGGCAAATTCAGCATCAACGACATTAAAGTTGAAGGCGATGCAAGTGTGGAACAGATCAGGGGAATCATTGTGGCTATCGAAGAAAGGTCAAACCACCCCATCGCAAAATCGCTGGTGAATGGGTTAAAATCGCTTCCGCAAACAAAATTGATATTAAAATCGGCCCAGGAAGAAAAAGGCCTGGGCATGCGCGCCGAGGATGTTGAAGGGAACCATTATTTTTTTGGCACAGGTAAATCGGTTAAGGAAGAAGATTTTAATTTATCACTCTATAAAAATCAAAAGCTGCTGGCGCAGATAGCCATCGACGACGAAGTTAAACCTGAAGCTGCAGGGTTAATAGCCCAACTTAAAAAAATGAACATCATCCCCGTGCTGCTTAGTGGCGATAAAAATAACAGGTGTGTAAAAGTGGCTAAACTTATCGGCATTGATGATGTTTACTCCGAACAGCTCCCCGATGGAAAACTGGCTGTTATTGATATGTACAAACAAAAGGGCAAAACCATCATGATAGGCGACGGCATTAACGACGCCCCTGCACTCACCAACGCCGATGTTGGCGTATCAATGAATGATGCCAGCCAGGTCGCCATACAATCGGCCAGGGTGATAATGCTAAATACCGACCTCAACTCTGTAGTTAAATTTTTACAGATCAGCAAGCATACCCTCATCACCATAAAACAAAACCTTTTCTGGGCATTTGCCTATAATATTGTCGCCATACCTATAGCCGCCTTAGGATTTCTAAACCCGATGGTTGGCGCATTTGCCATGGCATTTTCGGATGTGGTGGTGATTGGAAACTCGTTGAGGCTGAAAAGCAAGAAGATCGGCCCTCCAGCCCCCTAAAGGGGGAGCAATGGTGTTTATATGGTAGTTTATTATTTATTTTGCAGCTTAATTTTACTCCCCCTTTAGGGGGTAGGGGGGCAAATGATCGAAATATTTACAGACGGTGCATCAAGCGGTAACCCGGGCCCGGGTGGTTATGGGGTGATATTGCGCTCGGGCAAGCATTATAAGGAACTTTCGGAGGGTTTTCGTAAAACCACCAATAACCGGATGGAGCTGCTTGCAGTAATTAAAGGCCTGGAGGCTATAAAAAGTCCTAACCAAAATGTTACCATTTATTCAGATTCGAAATACGTGATCGATGCCATCGAAAAAAGATGGGTAAACGGCTGGCTGCAAAAAGGCTTTGCCGGCAAAAAAAATAAAGACCTATGGCTCCGTTACCTCGACATAAGTAAACTGCATAACATAAAATTTGTATGGGTGCGCGGCCATGCCGGTCACCCTGAAAATGAGCGCTGCGATGAGCTGGCAGTAGCCGCCGGCAGGCAAAGGGATCTGCTTATTGATTCGGTTTTTGAGAGAGAAAATGCCAAGGTAAATCTTCTTTAGTTTGCAGTTTTAAATTTGTCGTTTGCTAACAAATTAAATATCAACCCATTAACTGCAAACTGCCTACTGCAAACTGCTTACTGCAGCTCCACCACTCCTTCAAAACTCCTTTTCAAAAGCTGGGGCGAAAAAAACGACATCATTTCTTCAGCCTTGTGCACCATATTCTCCGAGCCTATAAATATTGCTGACCGCTGGTGCAGTTCGTTCACATTCAGCTCCAGAATCCGCTCGTAACCATTGGTAGCTTTGCCACCGGCCTGCTCGATAATAAACGCCATGGGGTTACACTCATAAACAAGGCGCAACTTTCCGTTTGGGGCGCTTGCGGTTACCGGGTAAATAAATATGCCCCCTTTTATCAAATTGCGGTGCACGTCGGCAACCATTGAACCGATATACCGCGAGGTGTAAGGCCTGTTAGTTTTTGCATCTTCCACCTGGCAATACTTGATATATTTTTTTACCCCGTCCGGGAAATGCGAGTAGTAGCCCTCGTTTATAGAGTAAATAAGCCCGTCTTTTGGTATTTTCATATCAGGGTGCGAAAGGCAAAACTCACCGATCGACGGGTCTAAAGTAAAGCCGTTTACACCTTTGCCCGTTGTATAAACCAGCATGGTCGACGATCCATAGATCACATATCCCGCGGCAACCTGCTCTGTGCCGCGTTGCAAAACGTCATCCATAGTGGCTTTCCCATGGGTTGATCTACGATGGTAAATTGAAAAAATGGTGCCGACTGCCACATTTACGTCAATGTTCGACGAGCCGTCCAACGGGTCCATGGCCACAATGTATTTGGCATCTTTAGATACTTCCGATTCTATCGGGATAAACTCATCGTTTTCTTCGGAAGCTACGATACAGCATTCGCCGCCGTGTTTTAACGCTGATATAAACTGTTCGTTGGCATATACATCAAGTTTCTTTTGGCCCTCGCCCTGGATATTGGTTGTGCCGGCCTCGCCCAAAATATCTGCCAACCCGGCTTTGTTCACTTCGCGGTTCACAATTTTGGCGGCTATGCCTATGTCGCGCAGGAGCCTGGATAATTCGCCTTTGGCGTAGGGGAAGTCGGCCTGTTTTTCAAGAATAAATTGACCTAAAGTTTTTGCTATCTTCAATGACTTAGTGTATTTAATACAGGTTATTTTTGCAGTTCAATAAGGTCGAAGGTATGAATTTTTTCTTCAGAAATGCAAAATCTAACTAAAGTGCGTACTTGCTGCCAGCCCTGTTTTCCGGCTGCACCGGGGTTTATGTGTAGACAATTGATCTTTTTATCATAAATAACCTTCAAAATATGCGAGTGCCCGCATATAAACAAATTGGGAGGCTTAGTGTATATTTCACGCTTTACCGCCGGGCTATATTTGCCGGGATAACCACCAATATGTGTCATCCACACATCTACGTTTTCACAATTAAATCTTAAGGTTTCAGGATAAACCAAACGTACATCGGCGCCGTCGATATTGCCGTATACGCCTCTTAGCGGCTTAAAGGCGGCGAGCTTATCAGCCAGTTCGATATTGCCGAAATCACCGGCATGCCATATCTCGTCGCAGTTTTCAAAATGCTTAAAAACTGCATCATCAAGGTAGCTGTGGGTGTCAGAAAGGAGGCCTATTTTAACCATGTACCCCTGATAAAATTAATTGTAAAAAAATAGATCAATATCAAACAGCTGCATAATACGATGTTAATTATGAATTTCCCTTTCCTGTTTAACAACATGGATAAGATAAAAAAAATCAGGTAGCTAAGCGTGTAAACAATCGAGGGAGTTGCTATTGATAAAGAAGAGCTCCCTGGTATCAGCGGCGAATGAGTTTGATAGAACATCTGAAAAATTGCAACTGCACAAACTCCCACAGGAATTAACAATGATACCGTTAAAATAATTGAAGCGATTTTCATATTAAAAAACAACAAAATAAGATTGGAGCAATTTTACATATTCCTCCGAATAAATCTTCTCCTCCCTGTAAATTGTTAATTTAAATATTTCCTCAGGAGTTTTTTTAACGCCGAAGCCCCAAATTACCCGGTGCGCAACTGAATGCGTATAGGAATGAACATTAATTACCTTTCGCGGATAAAGCAGGTATTTGGCAGCCAAAGCAATGATCATATCAGACATTGCTACCGGCAATATCAACCAACAATAGCCGTTTGCCGATAAATGTGTTGCAATACTCCCGATTAGCTTTTCAAAAAAATCTATATCGGTATGTTTAGCCAATGTTTTTTTAGCGCCGGGAGATTTTAGGGAATCAATATAAAAAGGCGGGTTCGAAACGATAAGCTCATATTTCCTTCCGGGAAATTGTTCGAAATAACTTTCAAAACCTAAAGCATATACCAAAAGGCGATCTGGAAATGGTGATGCTTTAAAATTTCGTTCTGCCGTTTGCGCGGCATCTGCATCAATCTCAACAGCCTCAATCTTGGCATCTGCAAACCGCTGCGCAAGCATTAAGGCAATTACTCCTGTCCCCGTACCAATATCTAAAATTGTTGCAGGTCTATCAGCATCCGCTATCGCGCCAAGCAATACACCATCCGTATTGATCTTCATGGCGCAGCCGGTTTGATCGACACTGAATTGCTTAAACTGAAACATTGATGCGAATTTATTATTTAATGCGTAAATTTGACTAACAGGAAGGAAACATTATCATGGAAACAGCAAGCGTTAATAAAGTTCTCCAATTATTCAATATGTTATCAAAATCGGAACAACTGGCAGTTGCTGATAAGATTGACATGCAAACCTTTGAAAAAAGATGGCAAATCGCCGATGATTTATTGCCGGATTCGGGATTTGATGAAGATGATGTAATGGAAGAAGTTAAGGCGGTACGCTATGGAAATAAAAAAGATTAGCGCCATCCTGGATACCAACTGGTATGTAAGCGCGACAATCAATAAAAATTCGCGACGTGTACTTTATAAATTATTAATCAACAAAAACCTGACTATTCTATTTAGCGACGAAATTTTAAGAGAATACATGCAAGTCATTGCGCGTGATAAATTCAAAAAAATCATAAAAACAAAACAAGTGACCAGGTTTATGAACCTGGTGATGTCGAAAATAAAAATCATCGAACTAAAAACAAATTTAGAGGGTAGCAGAGACCCAAAGGATAACTTCCTCCTGTCTTTATCTTTTGACAGTAATGCTGATTATCTGATCACCGGGGATTCGGACCTACTAGTTTTGCAAACGACCGGTTTAACCAAAATAGTCACGTTACGTGATTTTTTGGAGATCATTTCTGAAAAAACTCCATAGACGGCCGGTCGATCATATATTAATGACCAAATGACACCAAATAGCTAACCGCATATTCCGAGGGATAGTTTTTTGACGGCTCAATGATCAGTTCATCATCCTTTTGTTTCCATACTACTTTTTGGTCGCTGCCAAGCATCTTTACATTGCCTATTTTGCCGTTGCCGGATTTGACGGACAAGGCTTTTATCCCCAACGGTCCATCAGGCAAACCTAATGATGTAACATACAATGCATCCCCTTTGGTGGTAAAGCGTACATCGCGCCAGGTAAACGGTTCTTTCTGATCAGCAAACGAGCCGCTGGCTGATTTTGTGGGGCCTTCGCCATAGATTTTCCATGGGCGGGTTGCGTAAATTGCATCGCCGTTTACATCAAGCCATTTGCCGGTGCCGAGTAAAACAGCCGTTTCCTGGTCGGTAATGGTGCCATCGGATTTCGGCCCAATGTTTAATAACAGGTTGCCATTTTTACTTACGATATCTATCAGGTTGGTTACTACGTAACGGGCATCTTTAAAGGTATTGGTTGTTGTATATCCCCATGACTGATTGCCGATGGCATCGTCAGTTTGCCATGGCAAAGACCTTATATCGCCCTGCTTGCCGCGCTCAATATCAAGTACCGCGACATTATCGGGGTAGGCATTGTTTTTATAATTGATCACAACTTCCTTGTTCCAGTCCTGCCCTTTGTTATAATAAAAGGCAGCGAAAGATTTTTTATAGGGCGCAAGAGCCGGCTGTTCGATCCACCAATCGAACCAAACCAGTTGGGGTTGGTAGTTATTTACCAGTTCCATATCGCGCATCATCCAGTCGTTCATATACTCGGGCGACATGGTTTCGCTTTCTTCGTGTGCCGGGCCGTAATAAACGTCATATTTCGGGTCAAGCACATCCGAATCAAACTTTTTGCCGCCGTTAAAGAAAAACCAATGCTCAATACGGTGCGAGGACAAGCCAAATATCAGCCCTTGTTTTTTTATTTCGGCGGCCAGCTCACCAACCACATCGCGGTGCGGGCCCATATCAAAAGCGTTCCATTTAGAGAGCGAGGTTTTGTACATGGCAAAGCCATCATGATGCTCGGCCACCGGCACCACATATTTGGCGCCCGCCTTTTTAAATAAAGCCACCCATGCCTGGGGATCAAATTTTTCGGCTTTAAACATGGGGATAAAGTCCTTATAGCCAAATTTGCTTTGGGGACCATAAGTTGCAATATGGTGCTTGTACTCATCCGAGCCAACCTGGTACATCTGCCTCGGGTACCATTCGGACCCAAAAGCCGGCACCGAGTAAACACCCCAATGTATAAATATCCCAAACTTGGCATCGCGGAACCAGTCGGGTATTTTATATTTTGATAAGGATTCCCAATTGGCCTGGTATCTATCCTGGGCACGTATGTTTGTTTCTAACAAAAAAACTGCAAGGCATACTATGATGAAGGTCTTTGCTGCTCTCATAAATTGGTTGGGTTTTTAGGTGCTTTTTCGGGCGCTGTTTTTAACAGCCGGTTATCGTACTAATATAAAAATAATTAACTTACAATATGTTTTTTAGCAGCCGGGCATGATTAATGTTCAATTTATTGTGTTAAAAAGATTTCCACCCTACCTTTTTACCCTCTTTTTCCGCCTGCGGAAGAGAGGGTGATCCATCCGCCAGCGGGCGGAGCAGATCGGGTGAGTCAACTATCGAAGCGATATTGGCGTTAATGCATGACGGCCGATTTACTCACCCCGACATCGCTTCGCTCGTCGACCCTCTCTTCGCTGCGCGGAAAGAGGGTAAGCGCTTTTTCTTCCAGTAATCATCCCGGTTTATAATTGATTGACATTTTGATTTATATCCCCCAATAATTAACTTACAATACCGCTGTAACAAATTTAAAAAGCCGATACCTATTGGATATTAAAGCAAATAACTGTTAGACGAACTTTAAACATGGATACAAAAGAAACCCGCTTTCTGCAACTGATAGGAGAAAACAAGGGCATCCTGTTTAAAATATGCAAGATTTACCAGGACGACCCGGATGACCGTAACGACCTGCTGCAGGAAATGACATTGCAGCTTTGGCTGGCTCTCGATTCATTCAGGGGCGAGAGTAAATTCAGTTCGTGGATGTACAGGGTGGCGCTTAATACGGCTATCGTATTCTTTAAAAAACAAAAACGCCGGCCGGATAGTGAACAATTGCCTCACCAGTTTGACCAAGCCGAAGAGCAATCGGCTGCGGGAGAAAAAGAGGCACAGCTAACGA
>Ga0206794_1222_pt3 | contig 11947 bp, 12 predicted proteins | sample Alteio_BWOrgCont_70_FD_152877 | JGI IMG/M metagenome (GOLD analysis project Ga0206794, IMG submission 152877) | Enriched cells from forest soil in Barre Woods Harvard Forest LTER site, Petersham, Massachusetts, United States -... | ecosystem: Environmental > Terrestrial > Soil > Temperate forest >...
CATGACAAAAGCCTCTGGGGCAAGGGCACGACTGACGACGTGCTGACCTTTCCATGACCGCCGAGCACGAGCACGATGCAGGCGCCGGACGGGAGATTGAGGCGGTAGGAGAGCAGCAGGCCTGTGCAGGAGCCGAAGGTGCCGATCGCTCCCCCACCCCAGAGCATCGCGGGATAGGAGTCGCAGAGCAGATAGACCGTGGCAGCGGGGATGATGAGCAGGCCGAGCAGCATGATGACGCCGATGGCTTGCAGCGAAGCGATCATGGTCAACACGAGGCACACCATGAGCACGAAGCTCAGCGCATTCACGGCCACCCCCTGGCTGGCGGCCACGGTGGGATCGAAGAGCGTGAGCAGCAACGGGCGCTGGAGCGCGGCGAGCAACGGCACGACGACGAGGCTGATGGCGTAGACGAGCCACAGGTCCGAGTTGGAAAGGCCAAGGATGTTTCCGAACAAATAGTGCAGCAGATCGACGCGCACTTTGACAAAGGCGATGAGGACGATGCCGAGGGAGAAGGCAACGGTGTAGAGAGCGCCCAGGGCGGTGTCTTCCTTGAGTCGCGAGCTGCGGGCGAGCAATTGCGCGCCCAGCGCGACGATCAACGCCGCGACGAGGCCGCCGATGAAGAGCGCGCTCGGGACGAGGCCGCCGGCGATCATCACGCCGAGTGCAAGGCCTGGCAGCAGTGAGTGGGAGAGCGAATCGGCCATCAGCGCCAGCCGCCGCAGCACGACGAACGCGCCGAGGAAGCCATTGGTGAAGCCCACGAGGGCGCCGCCGACGATGACGCGCCGCATGAATTCGTGGTGAAAAGGTTCGGTGAGCCAGTCCATGGGGATCAGTGCTTAGTGGTGATGGGCGTGACCCTGCCGCGGTGGACCGGCGAAGGGCGTCGTCTGATACGTTTTGTCGATATTGGCTTCCGTAAATACCTCCGCAACCGGACCGGAGGCGATGAGTTCGCCGTTGATCAAGATTGCCTGGTCGAAGAGTTCCGGGACGGTCCGCAAATCGTGATGGGAGGCGATGATGAGTTTGCCCTGGCTGCGCAGGGTGCGGAGCATCTCCTTCAGACTATCCTGCGAGGGTTTGTCGAGGCCGGTGAAGGGTTCATCGAGCAGGAAGACGTGGGCTTGCTGGGCGAGCGCCCGGGCGAGAAAGGCGCGCTGCTGCTGGCCGCCGGAGAGGGCGCTGATCTGCCGCCGTTCCAGCAGTTGCAGGTGCATGGCGGCAATGGCTTCGTCGACCGCCACGCGATCCTCATCCCGAAACCGCCGCCACCAACCGAGCCGCAGAAAGCGTCCCATCTCGACCAGGCCGCGCACGGTGGTGGGGAAATCCCAATCGATGTTCTCCCGCTGCGGGAGATAGGCAAAATCCTGCGTCGCACCCGAGACCTCCCGATTGTGAAAAGCGATGCTTCCCGTCTCGCGCGGGAGCAACCCCGCCAGGGACTTGAGGAGCGTGGATTTGCCGGCGCCATTCGGCCCGAGCAGCGCGACGCTCTGGCCGCACTGCACTTCAAAGGCGATGTGGTGCAGCGCCGGGATGCGATTGTAGCTGACCGTCAGGTCCCGCACCTTGAGACGATGACCGTTCGTGGAATTGGCAGTGGCGGGCTGGGCGGTCATGGAAAGGTCAGCACGTCGTCAGTCGTGCCCTTGCCCCAGAGGCTTTTGTCATGCGTGTCGCCGACGGGGTCGGTCAGTTGCGCCCGCATGGCCGATACCGGGACGTCAGCGGGCCACTCGATGTGGAACTGAAGATCGACGCCCTCCGGCGGGTACTCGAGAGTCACGCTTTTATCCATGTCCGCCTGGGGTGCGGTTTCCTTCCACACGTCATTTTCCAAGTGGCGGACGACGAAGCTCTTGGGCACGGTCGTAAAAGTCAGATGCAACTCAATGGCCTTCTTTTCCGGGGCGGCAGCCGGTGCGGGGGCCGTCGCCGCCGCCTCCTCCGGGCGCGTGAGTTGCCACAGCGGCCAGCCGAGCGAGGCGATGATGAGAAAGGCCAGGAGTGCCCGGACGAGCGGTGAACCTCGCATTACTTGAGCGCGTCGACGATCGTGGTGACGTTGTGTTTATACATGCCGATGTAGGTGGAAGCATCCCCCTCACCCAGACCGTCTGCGTAGAGTTCCGGCGCGGTTTTGACACCGGTTTCGCGCGTGATTTCCTGTAATACCTTCGGGTTCTCGATGCTCTCAGGGAAGATCGCTTTCACCCCCTGAGACTTAATCACCGAAATAATATCGCCAACCTTTTTCGAAGAGGGCTGGTCGGCGCTCGAGATGCCTTCGATGGGATAAATCGTGAAGCCATTGTCCCTGGCGAAATACTGGAACGCATCGTGCGAGGTCACGAGCTTGCGCTTGTCGCGCGGCAGCTTGGCCAGCTCGCTTTTCACCCACTTCTGCAGCTCATCCAGCTTGGCCAGATAGTTGGCGGCGTTGTCCGCAAAGGTCTTCCCATCGGCAGGGCTGATCTTCGTGAGTTCGTCGCGTACCACTTTCACCGCCTTTTCCGTATTCGCGATGCTGTGCCACCAGTGCGGGTCTTCGATCACTTTGTCCGGGTCCTTTTCGGATTTCATCTTCAGCGAGGCAAAGTTGTCCCCCACCTCCACGAGGTTTCCCTTCGTGCCCGTGGCCTCCTTCAGCTTGCCCACGTAGCTTTCCATATGTTTGGCGGAAAGCAGGACGAGTTGCGCATTGCCGATGATCTTCAGGTCTTCCGGCTTGGGTTCGAATTCATGCGGATCGATGCCCGGCTTCACATGCCCGGTCACGTCCACACGATCGCCACCCACCAATTGCGCGATTTCCGTGAGAATTGTCGAAAAACTCGAAACCCGAATCTTGTCCGCCGCAGGCGCGCTGGCCGCGATGGCGAGAAGCGCGGCGAGGGAGAGAAGAAACGTCTTCATGCGGGGAAACTAGATACCCTTCCCTGAAACGCAAGGGATTTGCATCAGGTAAAAAGTTTCTCTGTCGCAAATAAGCCCGGCGATTGCAATTTCCCGTCCGCTCGTTAGTTAACACGGCGCATGCGTTTTCCACATCCACTCCGCCTCCTCCTTCTTCTCCTGCTCCTCGCGGGTGGACACCTCCACGCCCAGTTGAAGTGGGACGCGCCGACCCAGTCATTTCATCGCGTGCCGGACGACAAGGAAATCTGGGCGCACTACACCTTCCACAATACCGGCACCACGCCAGTCACCATCAAGTCGCTGCGCTCCTCCTGCGGCTGCACCACGGCGCACCTGGAAAAGAAAACCTACGCCCCGGGGGAATCTGGCGAGGTGCTGCTGCACTTCATCTTTGGCGACCGCAAGGGCTACCATCGCAAAACCGTCTCGGTCACCACCGATGACAAGCCAACCGAGCCCCTCGTGCTCAACCTGCTCATCACCATTCACGATCCCGTAACGATCGCGCCCGCGCTGGTGCTTTGGAAGACCGGCCAGCCAGCCACGCCGCAGACCGTCCAACTCACCGTAGACGATCCCGCGCACGTCCATGTGAAGAGCGTCGCTTCCTCCAATCCGCGGCTACTCGCGAAACTCGAACCGACCAAGCCCGGCGAGCCGAGTGTGATCACCGTGACGCCAGCGGATACCACGCAGAAGGAATCCGCGGAGATCAGCGTGCAGACGGATTACCCCGTCGACTCCCCGCACGCCTACACGATCCACGCCCGCATCAAGTGAAGCGCGCCCTGCGCCAGCTCGCCATTGTGCTCGCGCTGGCCCTCGTGCCCGCACTGGTCTCGGGCGCGATCCAAGTCCAATGGAACTCCGAGACGCCGACCAGCCATGGCGAAGTGACCCTGGCCATGATTCACAACTGGGGCGACAAAGTGCTCTGGGTCGATGCCCGCACCCGCTCGAAATACGACCACGCCCACATCCCCGGCGCGATCCTGCTGAATGAAGACGAGTGGGACAGCCTCATCAGCCCCTTCCTCGATGCCTGGGATCCCGACGTGCCCGTGGTCGTCTATTGCGACGGCGGCAGTTGCGACGCAAGTCACGCGGTAGCCGACCGCCTGCGCAAGGAATACCCGCAGGTCACCAAGCTGCACGTCTTGAAAGGAGGCTGGAGCGCATGGTCGGGAAAATAATCGTCCTGCTCCTCCGCCTCGTCGTTGCTGGAGTATTCCTCTACGCCGGGGTGATGAAGATTTGGGACTTCAAGCATGGCCAGTCCGCCACGCCGGATTTCACCGTGGCCATCCAGCATTTCGAGATCCTGCCCTATCCCGATCTGGCCGTGATGCTGGCCTTCTATCTGCCCTGGCTGGAAGCGATCTCGGCGCTCGCGCTTTTCGTCCGCCGCCTCGCCCTGGGCGCCGCCACGGCCATCACCGGCATGACCGCAATTTTCCTCATTGCCCTGGCCAGCGCCTGGCATCGCGGCCTTGACATATCGTGCGGCTGTTTCGGCAAGGACGAGGTCTCCACCAATTACCCGACCCTGCTGCTACGAGATGGGCTTTTGCTCGCCGCGGCGCTGGTGCTCGTCTGGCGGGAATGCAAAACGGCGGCCCCGGCGCGCGACGCTTGAGCGCGGCCGGAACATTTACACTTCCTTTACAACAAACCGCTGGCAGGATCATACGACCTTTACAGGTTGCAGGCAGCATCGCCCTGTGGAATCGGCGAAGCCTCGACGTTTCCCCAATCACAAACCCTCCGCTGCCTATGAAAACCTTCGGCCTTCGCAGTCTCGCGCTGCCTCTCTTCACCTTGATGGCCGTCAGCGTGGTCGTCGCCCAGACCCTGCCGGAATCCAACGCCGGCAAGGCGCCCGCCCGCCGCCCGGTCCATCACCACCTTGGTCCACCGCCACATGCCGGCGGCCGCCTGGGCGATCCCCTTCCCAACCTCACCCAGGAACAGATCACCGACTTTTCGAATGGCCTCGACGAGTTTGAAAACGTCGAGACGGTCGCCAGCGGCCTGGGACCGATCTTCAACAATACCTCCTGCGCCAATTGCCATTCCAATCCGGTCGTCGGCGGAGCCAGTGCCGCGCTGGAAACGCGCTTTGGCCGATCGGACGGCAAGAACGACTTCGATCCCCTCACCGAGGAGGGCGGCTCACTGCTCCAGAGTCAAGCGATCGATCCCGCCTGCCTCGAACGCATCCCCACGGATGCCAATGTCATCGCCCAGCGCAAGACGGGGCCGGTATTCGGCCTCGGGCTGATTGAGGCCATCCCGGACTCCGATATCCAGGCGCTGGCCAAAAACAATAGTAAGAAGCCCGACGGCGTCCTGGGCCGGCCTGCGATTGTCCAGGACGTGGCCTCGGGAGAGTCGCGCGTAGGCCGCTTTGGCTGGAAAGCCCAGCAGGCGACGCTGCTCGCCTTTGCCGGCGACGCCTACCTCAATGAAATGGGCATCACCAATCGTCTTTTCCCGACCGAGAATGCCCCGAATGGCAACCAGAAGTTGCTCGCCCAGTTCGATCATGTCGCCGACCCCGAAGACACCACCGACCCGTCCACCGGCAAGGCGGATATCGATCGCTTTGCCGATTTCATGCGCCTGCTGGCGCCGCCTCCGCCTCCGCGCGTCACGGCGGAAACCCAGTCGGGGCTGAACATGTTCACGCGTCTCGGCTGCGCCGTGTGCCATGTGCCCACCCTCTACACCGGTGCCAACCAGATCCTCGCACTCGACCGCAAGCCGGTGAATCTCTTCTCCGACCTGCTGCTCCACGACATGGGCAGCCTCAACGATGGCATCGGCCAGGGCGACGCATTGCCCAATGAAATGAAGACCCCACCGTTGTGGGGACTCAAGTTCCGCGCACCCTACCTGCACGATGGCCGGTCGCCGACCCTGGCCGATGCAATCCTCGCCCACGATGGCGAAGGCCTCACCGCCCGGAATCGCTTCAACCAACTCTCCGCCGCGCAGCAGAAGCTCTTCGTCGATTTCCTGAATAGCCTCTGACGGAGGCGGCTTCTCTTAATCATAATCTTACTCTTAATCTTAATCCCTGTTCCCGATTCGAGGAGCAGATTAAGACTAGGATTAAGATTAAGAACCCGCCCTATCTCGCCAGATAGAGATCCCGTCCTTTGACGAGCGCCTCCAGTTTGCGGTCGACGACGCTGCGCTTGAGCATCCAGAAGCCGCAATCCGGATGAGCCCAACCCACGCGGCCCGGGCCAAGCGCTTTCTCCGCGGCCTCCAGCCGGCGGGCCACTTCGTCGGGCGTCTCCACCTGATTGACCTTCACGTCGATCACGCCGATGCCGAGGCTGATTTTCGGGTCCACGTCGCGCAAGGCCTCAAGATCCTCCGCAGGCCGATGCGCCACTTCGAGTACTAGATGATTCGTCTTCAGCTTCGAGAGAAATCCCGTGAGCTTCTTCCACTCGCCCTTTTGGATCGTTTGGCCGCCGTAATTCCCAAAGCAGAAATGCACGGCACGTTCAAAGGACACGGCCTCGAGCACGCGATTGATCGCCTCGGCCGCGAGATCGGCATCCTCGGGGTTGCCGGTGACGTTGGCCTCATCGACCTGCACACAAGCGCACGGTAAATCGCGCACCTGCTCGGCCAGCAAATCGGCCAGCGCGAGCGTGAGCCGCTCGAAATTGTGGTAATGCTCATCGAGCAGCGTGCGGGCCAGCATGTAAGGGCTGGTCACGGTGAACTTAAACGGACCCGGCGCAACCGAAGCCGCCAGCAGGCAATCGGCGAAAAGATTGAGCCCGCCTTCATCCAACGCCGCAGTGACCACGCCCGCCGGCTTGCGCCGAAAGCCCATGTTGGCCGTGCCGGCAAATTTGCGCCACGCCGAGGCGCCCACCTCCGTGCTCACGCCGGCGAGCGGACGGATGAAGTAATCGATCATCCCATTGGTGTCGGGATGATTGATGTCGAAGCGGTAAAGTTCGCCATCCGTCGGCAGATCGATGCCCGCTTGGTGCTGGATATTGAAGATCACGCGCGTGGCGTCGAGACGCGCCTGTTCGCTGGGCAACGCGGCCAGCCAATCGGGAACCGGGTACGAACCAACGGTCGTGGTGCGGATGCGGGGGGACATGGTGGGGAAAGGATGAAGGATGAAGGATGAAGGCGAAAGGAAAATGACGCCTCCACGAGGGACCGTCCGCCCATTCCCCTTGCCCTCTGGCGCGCGCCTCCTCAAAACTTCGACCCCCATGAAACTGCTCCCCCTATTCCTCGCTCTTCTCCTCTCCACACCGGCCCTCTTCGCCGATGATTGGAAGCCCGAGCCCGGCTTCCTCAGCCTCTTCAACGGCCAGGACCTCACCGGCTGGCATTACCAGGGCGAACCTCCCATCGAAGGCAAGACCGAGGCCACCGATGGGCGCTACTCGGTGGTCAACGGGATTTTCACCGTGCATCCCCACGACCCGGCAAAAGGCCCGCGCCTCCGGCAACTCTGGACCGTGCAGGAGTTCCCGCATGATTTCATCCTGCGTCTCCAGTTCCGCTCCGCTTACAATGCCGACAGCGGCATCTTCCTGCGCAAGCCCCAGCTTCAGTGCCGCGACTACCCGGTGGCCGGCCCCTACAAGAACCTCACCAAATACAAGACCGGCGACTGGAACGACATCGAGGTGGTAGTTAAAGACAACGTCGCCCGCTGCACTTGCAACGGCGAGGTGCTGGAGGAAGCGTTCAAACTGCCGGAAACCGGCCCCATCGGCCTGGAGGCGGATCGCGACCAGATGGAATACCGGCACATCGAGCTCAAGGAACTACCCGCCGGAAACTAAGAAGTTGAGAAACTTCGGGTCCTCTCTAGCGTTGCAACACCTGTGAACTCGCCCCTCCGCCATTACGCAGGCGGGGCGGTCACGGATCGAAACAAAAAAACAATCACCACATGAAGAAATTCCTCACCCTGCTCGCAGCCGTTGTCCTCGGCGCCGTCACCCTCCACGCCGGCGAATATCCCGACATCAGCATCAACGAACTCAAGACCGCCATTCAGCAAAAGAATGTCACGATCATCGATGCCAATGGTTCGGAATCCTACAAGTCCGGCCACGTCCCGGGCGCCATCGACTTCCAGGCCGAGAAGGCCGATCTCGCCTCGAAACTCCCGTCCGACAAGGGGGCGCTCGTCGTCGCCTATTGCGCCAACCCACAGTGCGGCGCCTACGCCGCCGCCGCCAAGGCTGCCAGGGAACTCGGCTACACCAACGTGAAGCACCTTTCCGCGGGCATCATGGGCTGGAAGGATGCCGGCGCTCCGCTCGAGAAGTAATTCCGACTCGAACCTGATTCCCAGCGCCTCCCGTCACAAGCGGGAGGCGCTTTTCTTTATCCACCAGGCAGAGGGATTTTTACCACGAAGACTCGAAGGCTCGAAGAACTGGAGAGAGCCCTGTCGAGCAGTTTAGGTAAAACTGTGACCGAAGCGTGCCGTGTGAACCAAGGTCCGAGGAAACGCAGAGGGCGCGGAGAGAAGTGAGAGGGCCGCACAGGGATGGGGTTGAGGATACGCCTTCGGAGAGGCCATTCCCTCCGCGATCCTCTCACTTCCCTCTGCGCCCTCTGCGTTCAAAAAGACGGCTCCGTCAGTCACGGTTTTATTGGGAACGCTATAGCCCCCCTCTTCCTTCGAGTCTTCGAGCCTTCGTGGTATCCTACCACCCCTGCGGCAGGTCGGTGAGCGTCGCGCGCAGGATGTTGCGGATGGTCTTTTTCTCGTCCGGCGGGAGGTAGGCGTATTCGGCATCCGGGCGAGTAGTGTCGAGCGCTTCGCCGAGGCGGTGGAAGACCCGCTGCTTGAACTCCGGAGGTAATCCGGTAAAGGCTGCTCCGTAGATCATGTAGCTGCACCGATAGCGGAAGAGGCGGGTGCGAAGGTCGAAATCCTTGAGCGCCGAATTCCCGGCATCGCAGCGTCGCGTGCGGAGAAAGTCCGCCTTGAAAGCAGCCTCGCCTTTCACGCCGCCCGACGGCAGGGTCACCTCATCGGCGAAAAGCAGGTAGCGCGTGAAGTCGCGCGCCATCTTGTCGAGGTCAGCCTGGCCAGCGTCGTCCAGAGGCCCCTTCGCTAGCAAGGCCCGCGTGTGATACGTCGCCGCCACCGCCCGATTCACAAAACCAATCTGGTGCTCGTGCAGCAGTTGCGGCAACACGTCGCTGTTCGCCATGGGATAGTGCGCGAAATCGAACAGCGCGCCAGGCACGAGCGGAAACTTCTTCAGCCCATCGGGCGAGAGCTGGCCGACGGCATTGCCGAGATGAGGCGTGAAGTTCGCCGCGCCCGTGAGATACCACCCGCCGAAACGCTCCGAGAACGGCACTTCATGGCCTGTCTCGCTGTGGCGGAAAGAATCGAGGCTGCCGCCGCGCAGGCCGGGAATGACGGACTTGATGACCAACCCCGGCACAAAGCCCGTATCCTCCGCGGCATGGCAGTTCATGCAACGATTGGAGCGATCCGCGTTCATCCGTTCGGCGCCGCGCGGGATATCGAAGATGTAGTAAATGCCGCCCAGCGCCGGATCCAGCGACACCACCTCGATCCGCCCGCCCGGGATGTAGCCGACGTAAACGTCCTCGTTGAAAAAGAGCGCGCGTGGGTTGGACGGCGTGATCAGTCGCAGTTGCAGGCTCGTGGTCGAAAAGACCAGCATTTGCGAACTCGCCGGCACATCGAGCGCCTTCAACAAACTAAGCAGGAACGACTTCTCCCCACTGCCATCCAGCACCACCCGCCCTGCCTCCACGTTTTCCTTCAATTGCGTAAACCGGTCGTGCAAAGGCCGCTGCCAGTAATCGTGCGGCGGTTGATCAAACGCGGGGTCCGCCGCGGCACAAATACCGGCAAAAAGAAGCAGGGGGACCAGATGGCGCAGCATGGGGTGTCATGGACTATGTCGCGGAGATCAACCGAAACAAGCAGCGAGGTGCAGCCAGCACCGCCAAGCCTTCACTTTTCCTGTAAGAAACGCTCGCTGCCCACCGTTTCAGCAGGAAGAAACGATGCCTATCCGGTTTGTTCCCAGATCTTTTTCTTTATCTTGTTCTTCTTCTTTTTCTGCCCCGGCGGAATCGGCACAAAAATGCCGCTTTCCCCACCAAACGTTAAAAATAGTTACGGTGAGTGCGGTGAGTGCGGTTGAGTGCATTCCCTTTCGCTTCGTAGCATGGCATTCTAGTGGGCATGAACGCAGACGTTTTTTCCGCACAGTCCGCCACCGGGGTTTCCGAGACTGAGGCACCAGCAACCGCCTCCGTGGCGTTTTTCCATCCGGCCGCCCTGCTGTGGAACAATCCATATTACTCCATCTCCCCCGCCGAAACTCCGCTCCGGCGTAACACTCAATCGCAGTCAGTCGCACCCAATCGCACCTAATCACAGTCATTCTTTTCTTAATTTTCGCGTGGAACAAATCCGGATTCACACAGTTTGACTTCCCTACCCCGTTTCCCTAGTCCTTCCGCACCTTGAATACCGGCGCCAACCCTCCTGCCGTGAAATCGATCTCATTGCTTACGGCAACCTGCATCGTGGTTGCCAACATGGTGGGCACGGGCATCTTCACCAGCCTTGGTTTTCAGGTGGGCGATCTGTCCACCGGTTTCTCGATCATGGTCCTCTGGTTCATCGGCGGGATCTGCGCCCTTTGCGGCGCGGTCTCCTACGCCGAACTCGGTGCCGCGCTCCCCCGCTCCGGCGGCGAATACAATTTCCTCAGCGTGACCTACCACCCCGCCGTCGGCTTCCTCGCCGGCTGGGTTTCCGCCACCGTCGGCTTCGCCGCGCCAGTGGCCATTGCGGCCATGCCGTTTGGCACCTACCTGGCCAACATCTGGCCGGGGACAAATCCGCTCGTGCTCTCCATCTTGATCGTGTGGCTCAGCACGCTCTTTCTCCTGCGCGATGTGAAGGTCGGCAGCGCCTTTCAGGATGCCTCCACGATTTTGAAAATCGTGCTCATCCTCGTCATCATCGCCGCGGGCTTTTGCCTGAAGGCCACCCAGCCGATCTCGTTTCTTCCCGCGAAGGGCGACGCCGCGCTCATCGCCAGCACCCCATTTGCGATCAGTCTCTATTACGTGATGTATGCCTACTCGGGATGGAACGCCTCGACCTACATCGTGGGCGAAGTGCGGAACCCGGGGCGCACGATTCCGCTGTCCGTCGGGCTCGGCACGTTGCTCGTCATGGGACTTTACCTCGGGGTCAACGCCGTGTTCCTGCGCTCCACTCCCATCCCGGAGATGATCGGCAAGCAGCAGGTCGCGCTCGTCGCCGGCAAATACCTCTTCGGCGCAGCCGGAGCGAAGGTCATGGCGATCTTCATCTGCATTGGCTTGGTCTCGACCGTGAGTTCCATGATGTGGATCGGCCCGCGCGTCACCATGGCCATGGGCGAAGATCTGCTCGCGCTCCGCTGGCTGGCGCGGAAAAGCGCGCGCGGCATTCCCGTCACAGCCATTCTCACGCAGTTCGTGATCGTCAACGTGCTCCTGCTCACGGCGACGTTTGAAAAGGTCATCAATTACGTGCAATTCGCGCTCACCCTCAGTTCCGCACTCGCGGTGGCGGGCGTGATCGTCCTGCGGTGGCGGCAACCCGATTTGCCGCGGCCCTATCGCGCGTGGGGCTATCCGGTCACGCCGCTCATCTTTCTCGCCATCAGCGCTTGGATGCTCTGGCACATGCTGGCGGACAACTCTACCCGGGGCCCTTCCCTGCTCGGCCTGGCGACCATCGCGCTGGGGCTGATTGTCTATTATCTTTCTCCGAAGAACCCGGCGCCCCCCGGCGTCGAAACGTCCCAATGAAATCGCTTCTCCTCTTCTCCCTCGCCTGCGCACTGGCCGCGCCGCTCCTGGCCCAGGATGCGGTGGCCCCCAATGACACGGCCCACTTCCTCGCCGGCCTGCCCGTGCGCGACACACCCCTGGAAGGCCTCAGCCGCAATCC
>Ga0206794_1231_pt1 | contig 11945 bp, 13 predicted proteins | sample Alteio_BWOrgCont_70_FD_152877 | JGI IMG/M metagenome (GOLD analysis project Ga0206794, IMG submission 152877) | Enriched cells from forest soil in Barre Woods Harvard Forest LTER site, Petersham, Massachusetts, United States -... | ecosystem: Environmental > Terrestrial > Soil > Temperate forest >...
GGGGGAATTCGAGATTTATAGGGAGCGTGGAGTCCCCGAGCGAAGGGTTTTTCACGATATCGATCCAAATGATCTCAGTGACTTCGGTCAAGTTGACGTCATTAGCGGCCATTCGCCTTGCCAATAGGCCAGGACAAAAAGCTCTTCGCTGAACGTTGGATCAAAGTTCTTCAGCGAGATGGTCCCAGTGAGTGACAGCGCCTCGGCTGGCGACTTGGCGCCATCGAGTACGTGATACATGGTAAGAAACGGCGGAAAATTGGGTGCCGCCGTAGTTGTAGATTGTTGCATGTGCAAGACAGGCGGCATAACGGCGTTTTCCTGCGCCTGCAAGTCGGACATTCCAAGGCCAGCGAGCATGAAAATCGCTGCGCAAAAAAACTACTCTGTAATAAGCCTTCATCTTCTCCCTCTTTGCTTGAGTTAGATCTGTTGAGATGGATCACGCTTTGCGAGACTGAATGGAAGTACAACCTGATTCCGTCTTTCGTAAGTAACCCTTTGCATTGGTAAAAGTCGCACGGGGCATTGGTTCAGCACGATTCGACGCACTACACCCGCAATGCCTGAAACTGAGTGCTCGCGGAATTATTCCAGCTAAAGGAAAAATTTCTGACCCGCACGCGCCTGTTCCAGATCGACGACAGAGCTTCGTCGTTGCTCTTGCAAACGGAGCTCACCCGACCTGCAAACCTCCAATAAAACGTGAACCAGCTCAGCAGATGACAAGTCAGTTGGTTCCAAGAAGAGTGCTATAGCGGTCAGCGGCGACTCCTATCGCCCGCGCCAGACTGAGTTTTGCGATGTTGTGAGCGAAGAGGCTGTTGATTTAGTCGAGCTCTGCCGAGGCCACAGCATCCTGGGCTTGGACCACCTCGACATTGTCGGTAACGCCGGCCTCTTAGCGTTGACGCGTCAGTTTTAGATTTTCCTGAGCTACGTCACTGTTCTTCTCCGCGACGCCTAACGGCGCTCCAATCTTTGGAGCCCGTAATCACGCAAACAGCAATTTCGTCTACAGCCCACGACAGGTCCAGCTGGGACTGCGTGTCAGCTTTTACGGAATCACAGGAAAAGAGCGAGGCGTAATCGCGGATCGGATTACGCCTCGAGCAATAGTGCCTCACCCCGATGGGGATATTGCGAGTTAGGTCTGCAATGAAGGCGGATTATCGTATTTAGATGCTTTTTGAAAAAGGGCAAACATGCGAAAAATCCGATCATCGAGACCCCCGCCCTATCCAGTGGAGCAGCGCTGAAAAACTTAGAGTCAATCTCCACACCGCCCGGGTCCGTCTTGCTCTGATGATCACCGACGCCACCGAAGAGATCGGAGTCCGCGCGTCGTCGCCGACGTTGAACAGGGCAAGGCATTTGCCGATATTGGAGTCCGTACCGCGTTCCGTTGGCTGTACGATCTCCTCGCGTCAGTTGAGGATCGAGCCAATCCCTTGAAACATGAGCAGGGCCTCGTTCTACAGCACTTCGGAATGATAAATCCCGAATTATCTGAACAGTGAAAGATCAATCGCATTTGCCATTGCCTGGTATCCGGCATCGTTGGGATGGAGATGATCTGGCGAGGCGAAACGCGACAAAAGTCGGCTGGGATGATCCGGGTCGCGCAGCACGCGATCAAAATCAATGACGCCATCGAACTCGCCGCTGTTCCTGATCCATCGGTTGACTGCCTGGCGAGTAGCTTCTTTGGCGTCCGAATAGTAGCCGGAAATGCTTACGCCCTCAAACGGATTGATCGTCGCGCCAATCACTTTGATGCCATGCGTGTGAGCGCGCGCAATCAGTTGTTGATAGGCGCGGATCACGTCCTCGGCGCTGCGTACATCAGCAGGGCTTGCAAGAGAGACATCTCCCAATTTGGCACCTGGAAAACAGATATCATTCAGCCCCTCGAACAGCACGATATGCGTGACTCCCGGCTGACTCAGCACATCACGGTCGAAGCGCGCCAATGCACTGACTCCCAGAATCGCCAGGGGCCCCTCACTCAGCAGACGATTACCGGCTATCCCCTCGTTCACAACCGCCGATTGCGAGCCCGCACCCGCGCTTTCGAGACGCCGAATCAGGTCGCTCGGCCAATTGCGGTCCGCATCGACCGTAGACTGGTCGCCATCCACGATGGAATCCCCAAAGGCGACGATCAGATGCTGGGACGGCTGAGCGGGAACAAACACCCCGGTGATCGCAATGGAGCTCTCTGAATCTGTGCCGCCTTCGATTGTCTCGTCACGCGTATGATCGCCGCGAGTGGAGACCACAGCGCGCTTGAGCGCAAGCGAGTGCCAGGTTACCGTACTCACGCGTTTGGGGAAATAAAGGCTAATGCTGATCTCTGCTCCCTGCGCTGCGGAAAATGGTATAGGGTCGCTGAGGATCGGCGCACCGGCGGGAATGGTAACGGAAGTACCTTTGTTAAAGGTGACACTGCGGATGGAAGCCGATTGAACGCCTGCCGGGCCGTTCGGCATCGCCACGGTGACAAAACCGAGAAGAAGTGGAGAGGAGCCGTACTCGTTTGAAAGGCGGAGCCGAATTTGCGAGCCACCAACCGACACACGCACTCGCTCCCGCACTGTCTGATCTTCGATGTTAAGCAAAGGCTCGCTCGGATCAGCGTCCCCAGCTGTAGGACTGGCAGTCCAGGTAGCAACCCACACGTTGCGCTGCGGCATCGCGAATTGAGGGGCCAAAAGCAGCAAACTGAGGAAAGCAGCTTTCCCGTAAGAATCCATTCGCACTGGCAGCTCCGTTCCTCTGCTTATTTCATCCGAGAAAAGTCGGAGGGACGCATAAAAATTTCGTCGACCCTGTAGTCGCCGTTCACCTGCTGAATCAAAGGCGCAGCGGCAGCGCGAAGTGGGGGAAACGCCGGATCGGCATGAAACGCTTTCCAATGCGCGTCTGCTTCGGCACGGCTGGGATGCGCGATGAGATAAATGAATGTATCGTTCCAGGCGGGATCGTCGTTCGGCACCCAGTAGCCGATGACATCGAGACCGTATTTAGCCTGGAGCTCATAACTTTTGCGAAATACGGCTTCGAGAGCAGAGGCTTTGCCGGGAAGCGTGTGGTAGATCATCAATTCAAAGATGCGATCGCCGGCGGCCTGCACCGGTTTAGGGCGGAAAACATGGGAGGTGAAAAGCGCTCCGGCGAGGAACGAAAATAACGCAGTAACGCATACAACCAAGAATCTCGATCTCCAAAAACTATGCCGGCTTACGCCGGGCTCGTGGCGGGTCTTCATGCAGGACTTTCCTCCTTACAGATCACGGTCGTGGTTTCGTCGCCCTCACAGCTTCTCTCAAGACAGGTCTACTCGTATCTAAAGATAACTAGCCGTCCAGCCAATTTATTCGCTTGACGGTCGATTTTTTTTTTGAATTGTCCCAGTTCAAAGTTCGGTCAAGCCCCGACCGTGAAATTAATATCGACCACTGGAGTCCGCGAGTGACCTCGAAGCCAGTTTGACAGCTCGGACGCAACGGCGTAGGTTCCATACAGCCGCTACCCCTTCCACTGATTCACCAAAACCTCTCGGCAAACCGAGGGACTTTCGTGCGGTTGGAGCCTGCGTGAAAGGATTGGTAAGCTGCTTGCCGAACGGTGGCATTGTGAGCGACTCCTGTGTTCGTGACAGCGATCACCTACGCAAAGCTCGGATGATGCGAAAATCTGCAAGTGATAGTCTCTGTCCGCGTAGTTGCTCGTAGCGGGAAAGGGGAATATCTGTGAATCGAGATTCATTCGCAGCAGACTGCAAATTGATTCAAGCGTTGGCGGATCGATCCCAGCCGATCTCTTGTGGGGAAGGGCGCGTTTTCTTCAGACAGGGTGAGGCTCCGACAGGCCTCTACGTTCTCCAAAGTGGCGAAGCCACCCTCATGAGGGAAACAGCATCGGGCAGGGCGGTAATTTGCCTTCACGCGGGTCCCGGCTCTGTGCTTGGCTTGCCGGGAATCGTTGCGAATGAACCGTACACTCTGACTGCTATGGCTCGTAAAGGTTCAGAGGTAAGATTCGTGACCCGCAGCGATTTTGAAGACCTGCTTCAAGCGGAGCCGTCATTAAACTTTAAGGTGTTGCAGGTACTCGCGGCCGAGGTCCGGTCCGCGCGCCAGGTGATATCCGAGGCCTGAAAGCAGATCAGGCGCTCCGCAGCGGGAAGGCCCCTCCGAGTAGCGCAACGGAATTGACGTTCGGCCGGCGTATACCCCCGGAAGAACCTTCGGCCTTCTGGGATACCTTGCCACAAGCCCACTTTTGAGGTTGCATTTGAGTTTGCCGGATTCGAATTGCCATGAACTTGTCCTGGGTGCGGGCTATCTTGCCGAGACTCGGAGAGCCGGGTACGCCGGAGCGTCGGCATTACCTCTAAACTACGTCCTCATCGCTCCAGATCGTTTCGAGGGCGTCCCCGCAGTGGCTTTCCTGCTCAATGCGTCTGACACGGCGTAGACCGCGCACGGAGTTGCAAACGTAAACCGCCTCTGCCCCAAGTAGATCGGGGAATTTCAACACCCGTTCTGAGAGCCGCCCCTGCTCCAGCAAGCAGCGACGATAAACCCCGGGCAGCACTCCGCTCGCCAATGGCGGAGTGAGCCATTCTTTGTCAATTGATACGATCACATTGTGGATGGCGCCCTCTGTTATCTCCTCGCGCACGTTGCAAAACAAGGCATCCGCGCAGCCGTGCGCCTGGGCATAACGAAAGGCATCGTCATAAAGAGTACGGCGCGTAGTTTTGTGTCGCAAAAAGACGTCCATGGGATCAGTCCGCTCTTGTCTTAGAATGAGGTCCTCGGGGCCAATATCGTCCGCTCGGATTGGGGACGCTGTACACGTCACTATGCCGTCCCGAGCAAGGAGCAGCCGCACTCGGGTGGGCCCACTCTCTGTATGCGTTTGCGCCGCATTCTCCAGAGCGGCTTTCACGCGGTCGTCGAAGACCATGTCAAAGTATTCCGCAGATTGAGCCATGCGTTCCATGTGCTCATTCAGCAGCGTGTAATTTCCTCGTTGCAGTAGCAGCGTTTCGATGAGTTGGAAATCCTGTTCCGGCTCGCGTGTAAGGAACGAAGTTTTGGTTCGGCATTCTGCATATTCCAGCGCGGCTTCCGAGTCATAGACGATCCCCGACCCGACGCCCATTCGCGCCTCTCTTCCGCGCAGGGAAATAGTCCGGATTGCAACGTTAAATTCTGCAACATGATCCGGGCCGATGTAACCAATAGCACCGGCGTACACGCCCCGCACCCGTCTCTCCAGGGCATGCAAGAGGCGCATGGTATGGATCTTCGGTGCACCAACAATTGAACCCGATGGAAACAGGGCCCTGAACAGTTCCGAATAGCCGATGCCCTCACGCAGCTTTCCCTCCACGGTGGAGGTCATCTGCAGTACCGTGGGATATCGCTCGACTTGGAAAAGATCTGTGACTCGCACTGAACCCGCCTGGCATATACGGCCAAGATCGTTTCGCAGCAAATCGACAATCATTATGTTCTCGGCACGATTCTTCTCGTCGGCCCGCAGCCATGCCGTATTGACGCGCGTCTCGGCTGCATCCAGCCCCGGTGAGGCTGTACCTTTCATCGGCCGGGTAACGATTATATCTCCGTCGCGCGCAAAGAACAGTTCGGGCGACAACGAAAGCACGTGCCAGCCAGGCATCGGATGCAGAAGCGCTGCGTGTGGAACCGGCTGCGCCTGCAGGAGACGCTCGTACATCTCTTCGGGGTGCTCAGTCGTGCTCCAAGCTACCTCCAGCGTCAAATTGGCCTGATAGGTTTCTCCTGCTGCGATCAATTTGCGAATTTCTTCCACATTGCGGGCGTACTCGTCAGCCGAAAGAAGAAATCGCAAATTCATCGGTGTCGTCCGCGGCTTGGCCGCAAAACTCGGGGCGGCTTCTTCGCAAGTCTCCGGACCGCGATAGCAACCTAGCCAAAGCAGCGGCTCGCCGTTGTACACTTTCGTGCTCAGGTCGGCCAAAGATGGTTCCAGGGCAAAGCCGGCCTCGTAGCTTATGTAGCCGGCGACAAAGAACCCATCTGCAAGCGCCTCTTCCACTGCGGAGAACGCCTCGAGAACTCTCGCGGGCCGCCTCACTATAAGAATCTTCGTCGGATTACGAAACAGCATGCTGCGCCGCGAACGTGACCGAGCCCGCTGCAGCAGCACCGACCCCGGATTGCTCGCCGCAACCATACTCCACTTGCATGGATTGTGAACCAATTCCTCCATCTCACTAGGGTACGGCAATCGGTGAAGCGGTCTGGGGCCCAAAGCGATCAAAGCCTGCCTGCAATTTGGATAGGTCCTTCCGGTGGGTACGGCTTCTGAAATTAAGCAGGGCTCTCGCTCTGAAAAGCTGCCGCAAATCGGACATAACAGTAGTAATCTGCAGTTTGTTGGTCATACGCCGGTCGACGTGGAGACTGAACCTATGAAACCCGTGTCTCGGAGAGCGTTGATAACGTCGTCCGGTCGCGCCGCGATCGCCGCAATCGGGCTACCCTTGCTCGCCGAAGGGATCCCTCAGACGGCGGCTTCTCGCAGGCTGAAGGTCATAGTTGCCGGAGCCCATCCGGACGATCCGGAATCTTCGGCTGGCGGGACCATGGCTCGCTATGCTGATCTTGGCCACGAAGTTGTGGCGCTATATCTTACCCGCGGCGAAGCCGGAATCCCTGGCAAATCTCATGCGGAGACAGCGCGCATTCGAACTGCAGAAGCGGAAAAGGCCTGTGCGATCCTCAAGGCGCGGGCCTTGTTCGCTGGGCAGATCGATGGCGCCAGCGAAGTGACCAATGCAACCTACCAGCAATTCGCCGACCTCCTTGCCGCCGAGAAACCGGACATAGTCTATGTGCCGTGGCCTGTCGATTCCCATCGCGACCATCGTGCAACGTCGCTCCTCGTTTATGACGCTTGGCTGAAGATGAACAAGGGATTTGAGCTTTACTACACCGAAGTCATGTCCGGCATCCAGACTCAAACCTTCCGGCCCACCAGACTGGTGGATATCACCACAACAGAGGCGCGCAAGCGCCAGGCTTGCTACGCCCATGCCAGCCAGGAGCCGAAAGAGTTTTACGGCGTGCATGAATTGATGAACAGGTTCCGCGGCTCAGAATTGGCTGTGACATCTGCGGAAGCCTTTGTGCGCCACAACCAGGACCGCCCAGAGTCACTGCCGATGGTCCCATAAGGGGCGCCCTTCAAAGATCCGCTTTGGCAAGACCCAGCGAACAGCCGACGCCAACTTCCGAAAAACTGATCAGAAAAAAGCCGACATATGGGTAGTAATGTGCTACAGTGACTGACTTGGTGATAATGCGCTCAACCGTATGTATTCTCTAAGCGTCCAGTGAGCCCCTGCGAACGCTACCCCCACACCCGCAGTATTTCCAATTCAATACATCTTCTCCGAGTCACAGACCAAACACGAGTGCTCCATCCAGGGCCGTAAAGGAAAAAGCCACCGTCACAGCATCCAAATCGACGACCGCCGTCATCTCTACCTACAAACAGCAGACGCCCGTGGAAAAAAGGTGGTCGATATGCAGTCAAGATATGTTGGCAAAGCGATTGTCCTCAGCACGGCATTATTTGTGGCCGTGGTCACGTCAATGCTCGTACCATCAGCATTTGCTCAAACGAAGTCGAAGCTGACTGTCCTTTCGGAAGGTGACGCGTCGACGGACGGCGCCCGGCAATTCGTGGTTCATTCCGCGCTGGTGGGGCGGGAGTACGTGGTGGTGGTGAGCCCCCCACCGATATTCGGGTCCTGGGTATCGGCCGACCTGAAGGCCGCTGGTTTGAAGCGGTTGGAACAGAAACTGCCTGCGATTTACGCGCTCGAGGCGGGCTACGGCATCGCGGGCCCAATGGCGCAGATGATGGCTGGAGTAGCAACCATGTCGCCAGCCTATGTTGTGTCCGTTGGGTATGGCGAGGGACAAGCCAACTTTCACAGAACCGATCTGTTGCACCGCTCGGTGACCGAAGGTGGAGTGACATACGGCGGGGGCGGCGCAAAGTTTCAAGCCTTTCTTACCGAAGAACTTCGCCCTTTCCTTGAAGCAAAATATCCGCTCGATCCCAGGAAAGCTATCCTCTACGGTCATTCCTTCGGCGGTCTGTTCGCGGCCAATGTGCTGGCTGACTCTCCCGAATCATTCGACGGGTATGTGATCGGCAGTCCTTCGGTGTGGATCGATCCGCAGGTCCTGGCGAAGCTCGCCGGTGCCGCCAAGAGAAATGGACACCGCATCTTCGTGGCAGTCGGTGAAGAGGAAGATCTCAAGATGCTCGACGGCGCCAGCCAATTGGCCGCGACACTGACCGCCGCACCTTCGAGCTTCAAGGTAGAGAAAAGGGTCTTCGCGGGCGAGGGCCACATCTCGTACTATCCGCTGCTGACTCAAGCTGCATTCACGTGGCTAATGCCGCCGCCGGGTGCCGATCGAAATGCAATTACCCCGCCGCCCGAAGCTTTACAACGCATCACAGGAGCTTACCAACTTGCCGATGGGCGCGTGGTTACTGTGACCCTCAAGGCGGCGAAGGCGTTCGTTGAGGTCACCGGAATGCCAGGTGAGAGTGAACTGCTGGCGGAAACTGCGCAGCGATTCTTCTTGCCTGGAGGCTACAGCGTCCTGTTCACTTTCGAGGGAGCTATGGATGCGCCGGCGACTTCACTGATCGTCAACATGAACGGCACCGAGTTGCGTGCGAGCCGCAAAGTCCAATAGACCTGTCCGCCATCGGCTCGCTGGGATGGCATCCGTCGAGACAAGGATCGAATTCTGAGGAGCAGATATGCACCCAATTGCCATCGGCAACGCGATCGCGGTAGCAGCAACCCTGCTGGCCATCGCGGGCGTGCTCATCGCAATAATCATTTCGAACCAGAAGAAGAACCAGGCAAAACTGGATTTTCTGCGCTGCGCAATGGAACGTGGCGTAGTGCTGGATTCAGAGTTGATCGATAAGGTGATGCACCCCAATAGAACAGCACCCGGCAAGTGGGCTCTTCCGCCTGGGCAAGGCGCGCGCGTGGCGGGTATCCTTGTGATCGCGTTCGGCGTTGGTTACGCTGTTTTGGCCTCCTTTATCGCCATCATTGCCCCCGATGCGCGACTTCCAATGATGGGCGTCGCCTGCCTGATGGGCTGCATCGGTATCGGTCTTCTTGTTGTGTCTAAGGTCTTACGGAGCGAACGTAGTGTAACGGATCCGAGCGAATGAATGTGAGATCTTCGGCCGACAGTCTCAGATCGGCTGTGGAAGCGTCGCTCGTAGCGCTGGCTTGTGCAGGCGACCAACCAGCCTTTGAGGAGTTGGTACGGCGACGCCAATCTTCGATACGCGGTCTGCAGCGTAGTCTATGCCGCGATACGGCGTTGGCGGATGACCTGGCCCAGGAGACATTTCTGCAGGCCTGGATACACATTAGAAGCCTGCGAGCACCCAATGCATTTGCCGGCTGGTTGCGGAAGCTCGCTATTAATTCGTGGCGGCAACACCTGCGCCGCCAGGGAGCATTTGGGAGACTCGCCGAAGTCGAAGAGGGCTATTTGGTGAGCACTCCAGCCACTACAGAGGGCATGGATTTGAATTCGGCGCTCGGTGTGTTGGCTCCGAGTGTCCGCCTGTGTATCGTGCTCTCCTATCACGAGGGTATGAGCCACGGCGAGATTGCTGCCGCCACTCAGCTGCCCTTGGGAACGGTCAAGTCACACATTGCCCGCGGAACCGCTCGTTTACGCGAGCTGCTCGCGGCGTATTATTCCTCTCATGAGCAACCACCCTATGCGCGATGATCAAGATCCCGTAATCTGGCGGCTCTTCGCCGAGCAAGGTCAAGCTCTGCCGCCTGACGACTTCACTCTGAAGCTGAGCAAGCGAATGCATGAACGGCAGCGGGTGCGGCGCGCATACAGAGTCCTTGCGATTGCCGCATGCCTGGTTGTGTCAATACTGAGTGCGCCTTGGGTCGCGCAATTCACTTCGACGCTGATCGAACTCACTGCGGCGGGCATCGGTACCATTGGCCCGCACTTGTATTGGCCCCTGACGTGGTTAGTGGTTGCTGCGACCGCAGCCGGGTGTTCGCCGGTCATTTATCTTTGGCGGACTGGCCGATGGTGAGTAGAGTGGCCTCGCAGGTGGTTATCGGAACTCCGGGATTATTCGGGATCGATTAGATGTCCCGGACAGAGCCTCGCTTGAAGCTCCGGCCCAATGCGCACATCCATCGTGGTTTATCGAAACAACATCCGGATAGATCCCGACAAACGCCGCGGCGTCCAGGCAAATCGGTTCGCGCGACTGCTTCAGGAAAACTAGAACAAACCCGACTTTCCGGTATTAATCTGGCTCGATGAGCGCATTGCGAATTGGCACCAATCAACGTCCAATTCGCTCTTTCGGGTTCAGGGATACATGATCGCGGAACACCAGGGATAAGCTATGCGTGAGGATCGATGCCGGCGAAATATTTGTACGCGGCGATGGAGGCACAACCGGGGTGACGACTGAGACGAGAAGTGCAGAGCCGCATGAATTTACCGCATTTCGGAGTTGCTGTTTGGCTTGGGATCGCTGGCCCTATTCCGGACCTTTGCCTCGCTGGCGGGCGCCGCGGAAGTTGCGATGACGGGGCTGCTGGCATGGCGGATGGGCGCTTCGCGCTGGGCGCAAGCGCTGGCAATGACGGGGATTCTGCTGGCGCCCATGGTGATGGGCACCGATGCGACCTTTTCGACGAGCACCTTTGAGCCGGTCTTCTGGATGACGGTGGCGCTGGCGACAATCGAGCTGGCACGGCTGGCCGGTCGCGGCATTCGCAGTGGCCGTACAGTGGCGTTGTGGTGGGTGCTGCTGGGCGTGACGGCTGGCCTGGGCCTCGAAAACAAGTGGAACGAGGTTTTCTTCCTCACCTGTCTGCTGGCGGCGCTGTTGATGACCAGCCAGAGAAATTTACTGGCTTCGAAATGGTTCCCGATCGGCCTTGTGCTTCTGGTCGTGCTGATTCTGCCCAATCTGCTTTGGGAGATGCACCACCACTGGGCAACGCTCGAGCTGCTGCACAACGATCAGATTAACGGCAAGAACGTTCATGTGGGCCCCCTCGCGTTTGTGCTGGATCAGATGCTCGTCTTCGGTCCTCTGATGGCGCCGTTGTGGGTGGGAGGCATTCTGTGGCTGCTCTTCAGCCGGGCGGCTCTGGCGTTCCGCTTCCTGGGAGTGACCTATCTGCTGTATCTGCCCCTGATGATGATTCTGCACGCCAAGGACTATTACCTTGCGGCCATTTATCCGCTCTATTTTGCCGCGGGGGCGGCCGCCTGGGATCTTCTCTTCCGCAAGACCTGGTTGCGGCGCGGGCTCACGCCCGTTTACGTGGCGATTAACGTGCTTGTCATCGCGATTCTGTTGCCAATCATTCTCCCGGTACTGCCACCGGCAAAAATTCTTGCATATCAGCAGCGGCTGCATCTGCAGCCTCCGAAAATGGAGAATGGCGCCGCCGCGCCGCTGCCGCAGTACTACGCCGACATGCTGGATTGGCGGCCGAAGGCGGACTTGTTGGCCGCTGCCTGGTACTCGCTGCCGCAGGCGGAGCGCGCACAGGCAGTGATCTACACGGAAAACTATGGCGACGCGAGCGCGGTGAACGTGTACCGGCCGGATGTGCCGGAGGCCATCAGCGGTCACCAGAACTACTTCTTCTGGGGACCGCGCACGTATACGGGTAGCGTGATGATCGTGTTTGGCGAAAGCCGCAGGACGCTCGAAACCAACTTCGACTCGGTAGTGGAATTTACACAGGATGCAAATCCGTATTTGGAGCCGTATGAGCGTGGGCCGGTTTTCATCTGCAGAGGCCTCCATGAAAATCTCCAGGCGCT
>Ga0206794_1213_pt2 | contig 11809 bp, 12 predicted proteins | sample Alteio_BWOrgCont_70_FD_152877 | JGI IMG/M metagenome (GOLD analysis project Ga0206794, IMG submission 152877) | Enriched cells from forest soil in Barre Woods Harvard Forest LTER site, Petersham, Massachusetts, United States -... | ecosystem: Environmental > Terrestrial > Soil > Temperate forest >...
GCCCTTTGCGTGACTATTTTGTTGGCGTCGAAGCACTTCGTCATGATGGCTGCGTGGAGGCGTTCGCGCAGTTCGTCCGAGACTTCGTAGATCTCCTTGCCCTTGTAGACCTCAATGGTCTGGTGGGTGGTGTCAAGGACGACTCTGCAATGCTGACAGCCAGCGGTGTGGGTGCGAATTTCTTCGAGTAGACCCGGGCTGAGCCGTTCGTCGAAGTAGTCGGATAGATGGCTTAACAGGTCTGTGCAGTTCATGCAGGTTGGCCCTCCTGCTTCTTCCGGAAGTACCGGCTGAGTCGCTCGCGAAGTTGAAGGCGCGCGCGCAACAATCTCGATTTTACAGCAGGGACGCTCAAGCCAAGTGCCTCCGCAGTCTCTTCCGTGGAGAGGTTTTCAACGTCGCGCAGGGTGAAGACGCTGCGAAAACCTGGTGGTAGACCCTGGATGGTCTTACGAAGAATGTCGGCGAGCTCGGCCTGGTTGTACTGCTGCTCGGGGTTGGGACGCCACTCGGCGAAGTCGCGAGGGATAGATCCCTCTTCGGTTTGGACGTCCTCGTCCATGGAGACGGTCTTGCTGGTCTTGCGCTTGCGCAGGCGCATGAGGCTCTCATTGACTGCGATGCGGACGAGCCAGGTAGAGAACTTGGAGTTTCCCTGGAACTGGTCCAGCTTCTCGTAAGCTTTGAGGAATGCGTCCTGCGTAATGTCTTCAGCGTCTTCACGGTTTTGGGTAATATGCTGCGCTACCCGGAAGATCTGGCGCTCGTACTGCCGAACCAGCTGCTCAAATGCCGCCGTATCCCCCGCCTTCGCGCGTGCGACAAGCGCTACGTCTGGGTGGATCTCTTCCGTTGCTGGGGATTGGATGGCAGGCATGAGTAAAAGGTGCGAAAAACGCACACTGAAATCGCTCCGTTGAACGGACTAAAGCGAATCAGTGTCTATCCCAGTGTAAACGTGGCTGGGGTAGAGAGCAAAGATGAGGTGGGATCAGTGAGATGCGTGAAGAGCAAAAACTGACCTAAGTGGCCTGGATTGCCGGACAGAGCGGCCCGGGAGGCTGGTGTTTCCCGGCAATCCAGACAACATGGTTAGCGTGCAAACTTGCGGCGAACCGCACCGGCAGCAGCAAGGAGACCAGTTCCGAGCAGAGCAAAGGTGCTGGGTTCGGGCGTGGCAGCTGAGTCGACGCTGGTGATGACAAAAGTGTCGTCGTTGTAGTCCCAGTCCGACACCCTGGCCGGTAGGTCTTCCATGCCAACGTAGGTGCCGGTGATCGTGCCAAACGAACCGATCGTTCCGCTGAAGGGGGTGATGTAGGCGTGGTCATCACCGTCGGGACTAGTTGCCGCGTTCGAGGAAAAAGTGTCGCCCGGGAACGAGGTGTTGTAGAGGTCAAAATACAAGGTATCCCCGGTATGCAGCGTGGAGCTATCGAAAACGACCGTCGTGGTCCCAGCTACGCTAACCTTATTGTTCAGAGCGCCCTGGGGCGAAAGGAAGGTTCCAGTGGTGGCATCGAACACGGAGATGGTGTCGGTGTCGCTGGCGCTGACGGAGTAGAAGTAGGCGGTGATTCCCACACCATTGGCTCCAGTGTAGGTAACGGGGCTGGAGGTTGTGATTGGATGACCTACGTTGGAGTAGGGGGTGAATGAATCAGCATGCAGGGCCGTAGTGCCTGCGGCAAGGACAGATGCAAGGGAGAGCAGAAAGAGGCGCAATTGGAACTCCTAAGGGCGAATCTGAAGACTGTATGCTGTGGTCATTGCAATCCGGGAGCCAAAGGCGAGAACCTTGCAATTTTCTGCATATAACTGATTTCTCATGTTATCCGAGGCATAAAAGAGAAAATATTTGCACACATGTCGAAAACTTTTGCTACTTCTTTCCCTTTGGTAAAGGGTGTGGGTATCGACCGCGGGAAGGAAAAAGCCGGTTCAGGTGGATGTGAAAACCGTATCTGCGGTGGTTCTCTCCGGAATGCTGCTGCCGAGCTTCGGGAAGGCGATTAGAGTGGATATGTGGGCTGGGAAAATGCTGATACCGTGACGAGCATCCTGGGCAGACTTCGGGGTGCAGTGGCGGTTGCCTCGATTCTTGCCGCGATGAGTCCGTTTGCCTCGGGTGGGGTTGCCGGACGGACGCAGACGCCGGCGCCCGAGACGACGGACCATGCGAAGAAGCCGACGAGCACAAGCAAGGCGACTGCGAAACCCCCAGGCAGTAAATCCCCAGCCAGTAACTCCAAACCTGCTGCCTCCAGCAAGACCGCGAAAGGCAAGAGCGCTGCGGCCAGCAAGACGCACCCTGCTTCGCGGCGGCCGACCGCGCAAACGATTCGACTGACCAGCGCGTTCAAAGCCTCGGAGCAGCTTCGTCCCATGGCGCAGCAGTTGGCGGTGACTCGCTCGGCAGCGGCCTACAGCGGGGTGGAAAATTATGCGCGCGTGCATCCCGGAGACGGTGCCGCTGCGGCTTATCTTGCGCTGGGTCACGCTTACATGCTGGATCACCGCTACGTCGAGGCGGCAGAGACCTATCGCCGGGCGAACGCAAGCGGAGTTGCTCTGGACGACTATGCGGATTACCTGGGCGCGCAGGCGTCGGTACAGGCAGGGCATGGGGCGGAGGCGTATGCCCTGCTCGATCACTTCGCGGAGAAGCATCCAGACAGCATCTTCAAGGCAAACGCACCGGTTCTACTCGCCAATGCTTATCTGCAGCAGAACGATCCGCAGGGTGCGCTGCGGGTTCTGGTGCCGCTTTCAGATACGGCGCAGGGATCGCACGTGGACTTCCGCTATGCGCTGGGACGGGCGTACCAGGCGTCGGGCGATACCACGCATGCAGCGGCTGTCTACCGCAGCTTGTACGTCAATTTCCCTTTGAGCATGGAGGCAGTGCAGGCGAGATCGCAGATGCAGGCGATGAACATGCCCCTGACTGCGGCCGAACGCAAGGTGCATGCTGACCAGCTCTTCAACGCGAAGCGCTACGCCGAGGCCGGCGAGGAGTATCACGCGATCGAACGCGATGGCTCCGGTCTGAGTGTCGCCGATCATGATGCGCTCCTGATCTACGCGGCAGCCTGCGACATGAGGATGAAGCACATCAGCCGAAGAGAGGTTGAGAAGCTGCCTGATACAACAGATGACAGCGCTGCGCTGAAGCTCTATCTATTGGCTGAGCTTTCGCGCAACGAGCACGATGAGGCGACCCACGACGCGTTGATCGCGCAGATGGTGCAGCGGTTCCCGACGAGCAGATGGCTGGAGGAGGCGCTGTACTCCGGCGGCAACATGTACCTGTTGAAACATGATGCGAAGCAGGCGACGTATCACTACTCGCTGCTGGTCAAGATGTTTCCCAACAGCACGTATGCTGCCTCGGCACATTGGCGTGCGGCGTGGATGAACTACCGCCTGCACAACTACTCCGAAGCCGCGCGTCTGATGGACGAGCAGATACAGGGTTATCCGGCGGGCATTGAGGTGCCGAGTGCCCTGTATTGGCGGGGACGCATCTACGAGGAGCAGGAACAGAACTTTGCGCAGGCTGCGAACTACTACCGCGCTCTGACGGCGTCTTACATCAACTTCTACTATGCGATGCTGGCGCGGCGGCGGCTGAATGTGCTGAAAGCGCAGACCGCGACGACTCCTCCCGCGGCGGTTTTGAGTTCGGTGCCGAAGCCGGTCGTTCCGTTCTTGACGGGCGAGCTGCCGGAGAACGAGCCTCATCTGATTAAGGCGAGACTGCTGGCCAACGCTGCGCTGAACGAATACATCGGGCCCGAGATTCAAGCCAGTCCAACTTCGAACGAGTGGGGAGCGTTGGCACAGGCGGAGATCTTCACCTCCTATGGTGAGACGACGCGGGCCCTGCAGGCGATGAAGCACAGCGGAATCTCCTTCTTTTCGCTGCCGCTGGACCAGGTCCCGACGGTGTATTGGAAGGTGTTGTTCCCGCAACCCTATTGGAGCGACCTGGTGGCGAACTCCCAGAAGAACGGGCTGGATCCTTACCTAGTGGCGTCGCTCATTCGGCAGGAGTCGGAGTTCAACGCCGGGGTGGTGAGCCATGCGAATGCGTGGGGCTTGATGCAGTTGTTGCCGTCGGTGGGGAAGTCGATGGCGAAGAAGGATGGAGTCAAGGGGTTCAACACGAATGAGCTGTTGAACCCGACGGTGAACCTGGAGTTGGGCACGACGAATCTTCGACTGGTGCTCGACAGGTTCGACGGGCAACCGGAGTACGCGCTGGCGGCCTATAACGCGGGCGATATGCCCGTCCGGCAATGGATGGCAGCAGGCAGCTATGAAGACATCGCCGAATTCGTCGAGTCGATTCCGTATACGGAGACACGCGAGTATGTTCAGGCGATCCTGCGGAACCGCGAGATCTACCGCGCCTTGTATGCCACCCCGTAAAAAGGAATCAGCCGAGCATCATTTTTGCCAAAATGCGGGATTGACAGGTGCAGAATATCCGTTATTCTTTGCACCAGAAGCAGTGCATCTCGTAAGTGAAGTGCGAAATCAATTTGGGAGGTCTCTTCCGCAGCCTGAAGTCAGCATCGGCGCATGAACGTTAGTCACGAACGAAGACAACCGTTGGGGAGAAGAGGCAAGCATGGTAGCGGAATTAAATCTTCTGGAAGTCTGGATCCCGGAGCAGATGCAGCCGGGCACGTTGTTTTTGCTGGAGCAGGCGGGCGAGCTGGGCAAGGCGGAGAATCCTTATTGGGCCGTGCTTGCATGTCCCTCGTGCGGATCCCTGGGTCTGATTACGAGGCAGCAGTGCGCGGGGCTGGAGGCGATGATCTGCGGTTCATCGGATTGCTCCGCAGAATATTTTCTTGAAGACCAGACGATCCGTTATCGCCTGGCAAGCTGATTGGGTTCAGGAAACTGGAGAGTGCGCAGGCTCGTGCGGGCGGGCGCACTCCTTCGTTGCCGGCAAAAGTACGAATGGTTATCATCAGGTATGGCTTCCTACCGCTCAAAGATCACGCAGCAGCAACGCCGGTTGTTTTTATCGGCGGCTTTGGTTTGCGTGCTCGCTGACAGTTGGAAGGCAGGGTAGACCTTAGCTTTTCCGTTGATCAGGATCATCATCGAAGAGACCGCCAATATCCGGCGGTCTTTTTTATTGCTTTATTGCGCTGAACAATATGAAAGGAAACCAGACACAATGCGGACGTTTGTTCCATTTGCTTCAGACGAGGAGATACGATTCATCGGCTGCGGCCTGCTTGATCGGACGCTGCCGAAGACGATGTGGACGCATGCGGCCCACTTTGCGGCAACTCTATGGTTGCTGCGATGCCGCCCGGAGATTGAGCTATCGCGAGAGATGCCAGATTTTATCCGGGCCTACAACGAAGCGACTGGTGGAGCGAATACGGACACCAGTGGGTATCACGAAACGATTACGCAGGTATCGATTCGGGCCGCTCGGGCCTTCCTATCTGATGCGCCACCACAGCCCCTTTTCGAGACCTGTAATGCGTTGCTACACTCTCCGCTGGGTCAACCCGATTGGCTGCTGGAGTATTGGACGCGTCCGCGGTTGTTTTCCGTGGAAGCCCGGCGTACGTGGTTAGAGCCGGATCTTCGGAGGTTGCCGTTCCCGTAGCCAAGGCTGTTCGATTCTCAAGCCGCCGTGGGATAGGATCGGCAGTGGAGGTTGATCGATGCCCACGCCATTCGAGAGCGCTCAGTTAAACCTTCAGCTCTTCGACCTTCGCCGCGAGGCTGTATTGCGAGAGGCGCGCAACTGGTTTCTGCGCGATTTCAATCCAGAGAGCTTCACGGAACTCGTCGCTTTGGCAAGCGGCGAGCGCAACGCGTCGTTTCGCATGGTTCTCGGCTATTGGGATATGGCTGCTTCGCTGGTAACGACGGGCGCTATCGACGCGAATGCATTTTGCGCGGCCCACGGCGAAATATTTGCAACCTTCAGCAAAATCTATCCCTATCTCGCCGAGTTGAGGAACGCAAGCGGGGAACCGGACTTGTGCAAGCATATGGAAGCTGTTGTGCTCTCGACTCCAAACGCAGACACAACACTGAAGCGGCGCAGAGCGGCGATCATTGCTGCTGCCAACGCACGCCAGCCAAAGAGCTGAAGCCTGGGCCGGGTAATCGCGGCTTAGATCCAGGTGCCCTGTATCCCTTTTGCCTTCAATACCAAAATTTATTTTTCGCGTTTTTGGCCCAGAAATCGCATGTCAAGCCCTTAAACCACCTAACCCATTGACCTACCTAAACTTACACTTGGCATTTTAGTTACGCTCAACCCGCTATACTAGATATAGAGATCAGGAAAGGCCCCAGCATCGGCTGGGGCTTTTGTTTTTAAGCCAGTAAGTCCTTTTCTGGCAATATTTTGGACGCAACCCCTTTGGTTGCAATATTTTAGCGGCTATCACCACCGCTAATGCATTGCAACCATTCGACTTAGACGCAGGCAATAGGGGGGTACCCCCCAAGGATTCAGGAGAAGACCATGCCACTACCACTCTGCCGTCACATCAAAACCAACGGAACCCGCTGCAAGGCCCCATCCCTCACCGACGGACACTGGTGCTATTTCCACCACCGTCTCCACCAGCGCCACCGCGCCTTCCGGCCCACCGAAGCTACCCGCGGCTACCTCATCCCCGGACAGCACATTGAGCTCACCGCCCTCGAAGATCGCGAATCCGTCCAGGTCGCCCTCTCTGTCGTCATTAACGCCCTCGCCACCGGACAACTCGATATCAGGCGCGCCACAGCCCTGCTCTACGGCCTCCAGCTCGCCGCCAACAACGCCCGCGGCCTCTACACCGAGCCCTACGCCAGCAGCGTCGTCCGCTCCGTCGAACCCTCCCTTGAAGGCCTCGACCTGGTAGGTCAATCACCCGTCCGGCAAGCACGCGTCCGTCAATCACCCGTCCGTCAGGCAGCCCCTCTTGAAATCGAAGACCACGAGGAAGACCACGATAGCGTCGAAGAAGACCAGAACCCGAACGCCGGAGAGGATGAAGATCTCACCAGGCCAGAGACGTCCGTGCTGAACTCAGAATCTTGAGACTCTTCGCGGAATCGTATCTATTCGTGCCGCAGAGCCTCGACAGGATCCATGTGGGAGGCGCGAACGGCAGGGAGTAGGCCCGAGACGACGCCGACGACGGCAAGAATCGAGAACGAGACCAACATGATCGTGGGTGAGGCACGAAGCAGGATGTCGCCCTCGTGGTTCGCGGTTTTGTAGATGTCCGAGTAGAGCGGCATCGGCGGTATCAAGTAAGCGACGAGCACCGCGACGACCATTCCCACGATACCGGCAAGGAAGGTCAGGGTCAGGCTTTCGAGCAGGAATTGCTTGAGGATGTCCCTGCGCCGTGCCCCCAGCGCTTTTAGAAGGCCGATCTCTTTCGTGCGTTCGGTTACGGAGACGAGCATGATGTTCATCACGCCCACCCCTCCAACACCTAGCGTCATTGCCCCGATAATTCCGAGGAGGATGTCCAGCGCTGTGCTGAACTGCATGATGTCGGCTGAGTCCGCAACCGTGTCCCAGCTGGGAACCGCCTTGTCGTCCTTGGGATCGAAGTGGTGCCGTTCTGCCAGCACCGCGCGGACTGCCTCCAGCGCCTTGAGGTGAAGTTCGGGCGCGCTGGGCTGGAAGACGATGCTGTCTGGATCGCGTTGGTCACGCAGCAGTCTGAGCATGTCAAACGGGACGAAGGCATTTTCATTGTCCGGGCCATTATTCGAGGAGTCCTGAATCTTGTTCTTCAGCACACCGATCACCTGAAAGACATGGCCTTCGATCTCTACCGACTCGCCCACTGGAGGGTAGCCGTTGAAGAGCTTTTGCGCCGCGTGAGGACCGAAGATGACGACCTGGCGATGATCGGTAAAGTCGGCTGGCTCGAAATACCGGCCTTGCTCGACGTTCAACTTTCGCATTCCACCGTAAGGAAATTCAATCGCCTTGCTCTGGATATTGACGACCTTTGCGCCGTACTTGAAGCTGAAGCCGTCATCGGTTTCGGAGCTGACAGCCTTTAGAAAGGGGACTTCGTCGCGTACGGCTTCGGTATCGCCGTCGATAAACTTTACGCGCTTGCCGGACCGTTCGCCGCCGGCCTGCATGCTTGTCTGTCCGCCCCATACCATGATGACGTTGTCGCCCAGACCGAGGAAACCGTTGAGCACTCCCTCGCCGAGGCTCTTGCCATAGCTGAGCAGCAGCACTACCGTCACCAGGCCCCAGACGATGCCAAGCATGGTGAGACCTGAGCGCAGACGGTTGCGGAGCAGCGACTCAATGCTTTGGCGAATGATTTCACTCAGGTTCATCGTTACTCCGCTCTGAGGCATTCCATCGGGCTGAGGTTGGCGGCTCGCAGTGCGGGGTACATGCCTGCGAACAATGTGATTGCGGTAAGTGTGGTCAGGGAAGCGGCGATCGCTAACGGTGAGATGACCGGATGTGGGATGAAGTCGGGCAGTGGGGCGAGCTGCATCAAAAGACACATACCTACACCGAGCGTCAGGCCCACAATTCCGCTGACCAGCGTAATGATTGCCGACTCAACGAGGAATTGGCGCTTGATATCGACGGCAGTTGCCCCCAGTGCTTTGCGGACACCTATCTCACGCGTGCGCTCAGTGACTGCGACCAGCATGATATTCATAACGCCGATGCCACCCAGTGCGAGGGTCAGGAGCGCGACAGCACCGAAGAAGAGCGTCATCACACTGAAGATGCGCTCGGTAAACTTTGATCCATCGAGCGTGTCCCATATCCACAGAGCTTCCTTGTCATTCGGGTCGTAGTGGTGTCGCTCGGCGATGATTCGTTTGACCTGAGTGACCGCTCTTTCGTGAAGGTCGGGCGATACTGGCTCAATGACGATATTGTTGACAAACCCTCGAACGATTCCGGGACGTTCGGGCGGGGGAAAGTCACGCGCCATGGCGGAGTAGGTCGTAAAGAGCTGCGAGTTGTCGGGGCCGCTTCCATAGCTGCCGTTCTGCTTTTTCTTTTCGAGCACGCCGATAACCGTGTATTGATAGCCTTCGACCATCAGGGGCTGGCCGATGACAGCTTTGCCCGGAAAGAGCTGCCGATTGGCTTCGGCTCCAAGGATAATCACACGCGCGCCATCGGCTTCATCCTGCTCCGACATAAGGCGTCCCTGCTCAACGGAGAGAGAGCGGAATCGCTGGTACTCGGGCCAGACACCGCGAACTGCCCGACTTGCCGAATTCCACTGGCTCACCTCGGAGACCGTGCGGCGGAGTTCGGGGCTTACGGTTTTCACAAGCGAGGCCTGCTGTTGAATTGCGATAGCGTCATCGACCGTGAGGCGGATGTCGCGACCTGCAGCATACCCCCCGGCCTGCGCACCCGTTTTTCCGCCGAAGATGATTGCGATATCTGTGCCAATGCTGCGGAGACGTTCCTTCTGGTCCACATTGAAGCCGATTCCGAGCCCGACCAGCAGAATGACCGAGGTAATGCCCCACACGATGCCGAACATCGTCAAAAAGCTGCGAAGCTTCGTCTCCCAGAGAGCAGACAGCGTTTGCTTGAGAATCTCGTGGAACGGCATAGGTGGAACTGACCCCAAAACAAGAATCGGACTTCTTATGAGATTACGCAAGAACGATTGCAAAGGTTCCTTATCAGAAGAGGTTCCTGGCATGCGTTAACATGGAGCAGTCGAGCTTGATCCCTCGCGAAAGCCCGGATGGTGAAATCGGCAGACACAGCGGACTTAAAATCCGCAGCTCTTAACCAGAGCGTGGGGGTTCAAGTCCCCCTCCGGGCACCATGAAACCATCGACGCTGTTCAACTTTATTGCACTGTGCGCGTCGTCTGTTTTTCGTTGAAACGGTCGGCTTTTGGGTTAGGGGGGCCGAACGGGGGGCTTAGCGTTTTTTCTGCGCGCTCCCGAGCTATCATCTCAACCGCTGCGCGCTGGTCAGCGCTACTGACGATGGCGTAGCGGCGAAACATCGAAGGCGTCTTCCATCCGCCCATCGCCATAATGACCGACTCCGGAACTCCGGCCCTCCGCGCGGCTTTTGCTGCGGAGCGTCGAAAATCGTGGGGGATTAGTCCGACGTACTTGCGGACGCCGCCGCATTCGCACTTCATCCCGGCTAGCGCCGCGCCGCACTTCCTGCACTCCCAGTGGCCCGTCCCCGCACGCACGCATAGGTCCTCCACGCTCCCCGAAAGTCCTTGATCGGCTTACCGTCTTCGCGAGTGAATACGGAATCCGTCGGCCTCTTCTTTTCGACCGCAGCCCGCAACAGTTCTTCCACTTCTGGTGTCATTACGACTTCGCGGCCTTCGCCGTTCTTCGTTGTTCCGGGGTTGAGTCGAATCGTGTGGGCGTGCAGGTCGATTTGCCGCACTTGCAGGCCGAGCATTTCTCCACGCCGCCACCCGTAGGTGTAAGCCACCTCGAGAAGGACGCGCATCCACAATCCATCCAAGTGTGCTTGTGCAGCCATGCGCGAAAACTCGTCCTGCTCTACGAAGCCCTGCCGCGCGTTGTTCTCCTTGAACATTTGGATGTAGGGAACCGAGAAGACCTTCGGCGGCGTGCTGCGCTTGCCGTAATTGAAGGCACGCCGCAACGTCGCCAATTCGCGGTTGACGGTGGCCACTGCAGCGCCCTCGTCTCGTCGCTGGCGTTTGTATTTCTCCACAGCATCCGTTGTCACGTTCGCCGCCCTCATACCGCCGAAAAACGGCGAGAGGTGTGCCCAGCGCCAACCTAAGCCCGCCACGGCGCGCCCACCGGCCCCGTTGTTCTCGGTGAAAGTGCGAAGGGCGTTGTACAGCTCCGCGACGGTGACGGGTCGCCCTACCTCGAATTGTTCACCCCGACCGATCTTGCTGAGCCGGTCGGTCAGCAGTTTCTGGGCTGCAGTCCGGCTCGACAGCTGTGTGTACTCGCGGATGCGAACGCTCTTTCCCTTGTCCGGATTGAATTGATAATACTGAATGACCCAGTGGGGGCTGCCAGCCTTTTGGAAGACGCTGCCCGATCCGCGACGGCTGCGTTTCTTGGTCGTCGCATCGTTATGCATGAGCAGCCTCCTTCTTGGCTCGTGCGCGTGCCAGGCCACCCTTCCGTGCCCGGGCGCAACGTTGCTCCGGTGTCATACGGGGCTGCGGTTACAAGTCCACCCCGGCGCCCCAGTTCGCGCGCCGCTTGATTCAAATCCCGTTTTATTTTCGCCATTTGTTCACCTCGATGCCTCAATTTTAGGCTCGCCGCCAAGCAGAGTAAAGCCATATTTATCAGTTATTTGTGGGGATTTTCGGGAAAGGGCAAGCACGGGGCGATGGTATGGGAGTTGCCGCCGCCGAAAAAGTTCGAGGTACGTTATCCACGCGTAAAATCGGCTCCCCGATCCCCTAGCGGGTAGACGCCCAGACGGGTAAACGGGTAGACGGGAAGGGCTCATATAGACCCCTTAGCGGGTAGACGGGTAGCGTCTAGGCGTCTATCCGCCTTCCCGTACCCCCTCCCGTGGCCCTTTCCCCCCTTGCTTTTAGCGATTTTCAAATCATTCGAGACTTTTTGCAGTGTGCGCTCGGCAGTATCCATCGCCTGCCCACTTTCAACAAGCCCACTCGCTGAATAGCTCCGTTGCTAAGCGTGGCCCATTTGTAAGAACCCCACGCAGCCACTCGCGCGCTCGCTCGGTAACGTTCTTTTGTTTGGCTCTCTCCGGCGCGCGGAGGTCGGCGGAGGTTAAGTCAGACTTGCCCCGCCACGTCACCTT
>Ga0206794_1233_pt1 | contig 11785 bp, 9 predicted proteins | sample Alteio_BWOrgCont_70_FD_152877 | JGI IMG/M metagenome (GOLD analysis project Ga0206794, IMG submission 152877) | Enriched cells from forest soil in Barre Woods Harvard Forest LTER site, Petersham, Massachusetts, United States -... | ecosystem: Environmental > Terrestrial > Soil > Temperate forest > O...
ATGGCCGCAAGCCCCGCTTGCCTTCCTGGAAGGTTTAGCGATTCCGCAGGCGCGGGCTTCTCACACGCTGTTGCTTCGGGTTGGGCAATCCCACCGCCTTGCCAGAGCGTTCGAGTTCCGATTCCGCGCTCGCCGTGTAACGGGTCCACGGGATGGCCGTCAGCCGTTTCTCGGGAATCTCGCCGCCGGTAATCTCGCACCGCCCGTAGGCTCCGTCTTCGATACGCTGCAGTGCGGCCTCGATTTCGAGGAGGACGTCATCCGTGGCGTGCAGGACGCTCGCCGCGACGTCGTGATTCAGCGCCTCTGCTGCTTCATCGGCGAAATCGTGCGTCGTGAGGTCGGTGGGACGTTCTGAGTCACGAACCAAGGCGCCGCGATGCCCGAGGAAGTGTTCGCGCGCGGCGAGCAGTTGCCGGCGGTGCTTCGCCCATTGTTTGGGCGTGGATGGTCCGGTGAATTCATCTGAGGCTTTCATATAGGGGAGGACTCGGGAAGGATCTCGTGGCAATCAGCGAGGGCGCTTGCCGGATTTGATTTGGCGCTCGCCGCGATCTTCGCGGGCATCGCGACTCTGGGCAAAATTGGCGTCGAGTTTTTTCTGTTTGCGCGCCGGATCATGGAGATTGGCGCCCAGTTTGTGAGGGGTCGGTTTAGGTAGAGGCATAAAATCGGATGGTTGATGTCACCGGAAGGGACTGGTCGCCCGACCAGCCCGCTCCCGATGACAGAGGTTTGATTGCATTGGTTAAGCCACCTTCACTTCGACGGCCTTCGGCTGGGCTTTTTCCGCCTTGGTGAGGTGCACGGTGAGCATGCCGTCCTTAAACTCCGCGTTGATCCGGGTGGGATCGGCGGTGTCCGGCAGCGTGAAGGCCCGCGTGAACTGCCCATAGGCCCGTTCCACGCGATGGTACTTCTTGTTCTGCTCCTCCTTCTCGAACTTCCGTTCGCCGGCGATCGTCAGGGTGCCGTTTTCCACGGTGACCTTGACGTCCTCTTTCTTGATGTCCGGCAGTTCGGCTTTGACGAGGAACTCCTTGTCATCCTCGGTGATGTCGACCAGCGGCGCCCACTCGGCGAGAGTCACTGTCTCTCGTTTTTCGCCATCGGGCCGCTTGAGCTGCTCCCGGCCATAATTGGCCGCCATCCGGTTTTGCAGTTCTTCGATTTCCTTCCACGGGTTCCACCGTGTGAAAGGTTCCCATCGTGTCAGCAGGTTCATATTGCTCCTTTCATGGTCAGCGCTTTTTTGGGGAAGCCGGCGCCGCGGCCCGCTGCGGTCGCGGCGCCGGCAGATGAAGGAGGAACACTTGCGTGCCCTTTCCTTTACCCACGACCACTATTTCCGAAGGCCGCTGTTTGCGCTCACCCGCGCTTGGCCAATCCTAGTCGTCTTTTGTCGGAGCGAAGCCGGGCGATTGCGCGTCGCTTCGAGGCCATCAAGCAGGCGCCACGGATACGGCACAGGCTTTGTAGGAAGGCTGCCGGGAATAGGGATCGAATGCCGGGAACGTGAGCTGATTCACCGTGGCGTAATGCATCGGGATGAAGACCTGGCCGGGCTGCACCGTATTCGTGACGAAGGCCGTGGCCATGATCGTCGCCCGCCGGGAGGAAATGCTCACCGGTTCATTCGCGCGAATGCCGAGGCGCTCCGCATCGCGTGGGTTGATTTCGACATAGACGTGGGCCGGATAGAGTTGGCGCAGGACATCCGATTTCGCCGTGCGCGTCTGCGTGTGCCATTGCGACGAAGTCCCGCGCCCGGTGAGGAGGAGGAACGGATATTCGCGATCGGTTGGTTCCGGCATTGCGGCCGGCGCCTCGAAAAGGAATTTCGCCCGGCCATCGGCGTGGAAAAACCGGCCGTCTTCGAAGAGGCGGCGTTCTTGTGTGGGCACGGCTGGCTCCGTGCTTGCGGGCCATGGCCATTGGACGCCACCGCACTCGTCGATCATGTGGTAATCCTCGATCCCGGAAATATCGCACGGCTGCCCCCGCGAAAGTTCCTTCAAGATTTGGAACACCGATTCCGGTGACGACCAGGTGCGGAACATCTCGCTGCATCCCCAGTACTGCGCGACGAGCTTGAAGATATTGAAGTCCGAAAGGGCCTGCCCCGGCGCGCGGGCAACCCGCTTGAGCAGGCCGAACCGCCGCTCGGAATTGATGAAGGTGCCTTCCTTCTCGCCCCAACCCGCGGCGGGCAGCACGAGGTCCGCGCGTTGCGCTGTCTCGGTCGTCGAATACATGTCCTGCACGACGAGGAATTCGAGCTTCTTAGCGAGTTCGTTGAAGGAGCGGTGATTGATCCAGGAATGCGAGGTGTTCGTCGCGACGACCCACAAGCCCTTGATCTTCCCGCTCTCGATGCCCTGCACGATCTGGTCGTAGGCCAGCGAGTTCTGGGTCGGAATGCGCGCCTCGTCGATGCCGAGGACGCGCGCCACTTTCTCGCGGTCGGGTTGCTTGAGAAAATCGTGGCCGCCGAGCAGATTCGTGGTGTTGCTGAAGAGGCGCGAACCCATCGCATTGCACTGACCGGTGATCGAATTGGCACCCGTACCCGGACGCCCGATGTTGCCGGTCATGAGCGCGAGGTTGATGATCGCTTGGGCCGTGCGTGTGGCTTCATGGCTCTGGTTCACGCCCATCGTCCACCAGAACGAAACGCGTTTGCCGTCGGCGATGGTTTGCGCGAAATGCCACAGCTCGTCCGGGCTCAGTCCCGTGGCCTCGCTCACCTTGTCGGTAGTGAAAGGTGTGACGAACTCCGCGAACTCGTCGAATCCGTTGGTGTGAAAGTCGATGAACTCCCGCTGAATCCAACCGCTCGCGATGAGGATATTCGCCAGGCCGTAGAGCAACGTCAGGTCGCTCTTCGGCGCGATCGCATAGTGCTGCGTCGCGGCCATCGCGGTCTCGGTTTTGCGCGGGTCGACGACGATGATCTCTGGGGTATTTTGGTTGCGCATCACCCGCTGCCACATGATCGGGTGCGCGATGCAAAGATTCGACCCGACGAGCACGATCACGTCCGATTCCTCGAAGTCCTTGTAAGTGAACGGCGGCGCGTCGAAGCCGAACGACTCCTTGTAGGCGGTCACCGCGGTGGCCATGCACTGGCGCGTGTTGCCATCGCCGTGAATCATGCCCATGCCAAATTTGCCGAGCGCGCCGAGGAAGGCGAGTTCCTCCGTGCAGATTTGCCCTGTGCCGAGCCAGGCCACGGATTCCGCTCCGTGGCGCCGCTGGATGTCCTTGAACCGCTCGGTGAAAAGCACCAGCGCACGTTCCCAGTCGATCGCCTCGAGCACGCCTTGTTCGTTGCGCAGCAGCGGGGTGGTCGCGCGATCAGGCGCCTTCAGTGGGGTGAGTGCTTCCCAGCCTTTGGGGCAGGCCATCCCGAGGTTCACCGGGTAGAACGTGTCCGCGGAGAGATTGATCGCCTGCCCATCCTTGAGGTGGACGTTCAAGCCGCACCCGGTGGAGCAAAAGCCGCAGACCATGGTCGTGGTGTCATCGGGCTTGAGCCGCTCGGGAACCTTGCCGAGCCCGAAATCGCCCGGGGTCTGCACCAGGTCCTGGGTCAGCGGCCCATCCCACATGCGAATGAACTCGGCCGCTTTCGAGGTGATGGCTCTCACGCGTGAATCGGAGGTTCCGGAACGAGCGGGCCGGGCATGCGTAGTGCGACCACCGCGGTGAAGAAAAAGTAGCGTTCGATGAGCTGCGCTCCGCACAGGAGCAGGCCGGAAAGCGTCGCCATCGCCGCAAGCCGGATGCCGCCTTCCGGAATGGCGAAGAGCGACAGGATCATCGCTCCCGCGAAAAGCGCCACCCGGCCTACGAGCAGCGGGCGGCGCAGATGCCACATGATCTGCGCGGAACGATGGTCGGGCGCCGCTTCGCCGGCCAGGGCACGCCGGAAGTGCTGGCTTTCCCAGCCAAGGAGAGCACCGCCGGCGACTGTTGCCATTCCCAGGAAAAGCCTCGCTGTTTCAGTGACCGACGCCGGCGCGGAAATTCCCACCCACGCGAGGATGACCGCGACACCCGCGGTACCCAGCAGGAATGTCGTCCCGAAGAACTTCGTGAAAACCAATTCGCCGCTCCAGAAGCTCCGCCGCGTATCGACGTAAATCATCGCCGAGCAAAAAACGCCGAGCAGGCCCAGCGCGCTCGTGGCAAGGGCGAGCGGGTGAAGAAACGGTTCCGGGGAAGGGAGGTATTGATGGCCGGGGATCTTCGCTATCCCGGGTGCAAGATCGTGCCAGACGCATGCGCCGGTGAATGCCCCAGCCGCGCCAGCGAAGAGGCTGAATACCAGAATCTCGCGGCTCATCCATGAGGTGCGCAAGCCGAGGAAGAAGCGCCACGCCCCCAGCGGCCGCCCGAGATGCGCGATGCTGACCAGAAGCCCGAGGTTCAGGATGGCAAACGCGGTCCGCGTCAGCGGCGTCTGCACGGCGTGGAAGACCTCGTCCGCGCCAAAGGCGAGCCCTGCCGCGCCGGTCAGCATGCCCACGGCGATTTGCGTCAGCACGAGCATCCCGATCAACGGCCAGTGCGGATGCTCGAGCCGCAGCGCGGCATCGTCCCCGGGCCGGGCGTTGGCCGGCATCGGGCGACACGTTTTGTACGTCGTCGTCGGCTTGGTGTATTCGGAAAAAAAGGCGCCGGGGATCAGCCGATCGCCGGGATCCATACTGTCCACCAGTTCCGCTTGCCGGACGATGCGGATCGCGATCGCGCCGCTCGGACAGGACTGGACGCACGCCGGCGCCTCACCGGCGCTGAGGCGGCCATGGCACATGTCGCATTTCCGCACTATTCCGCGCTTTTCCGAATATTTTGGCACATCGTAAGGGCACTTCAGCACGCAATACTGGCACCCAATGCACTGGTCATCGAGATGCCGCACGATGCCCGTTTCGCGGTCCTTCTCGTAGGCGCACACCGGGCAGCCGTTCAAGCAAGCGGGATCGACGCAATGGTGGCACGCCGTGGTGACCGTCTGCTGGTACGGCTCATCGACCGTGCCACCGTGAAGCAGCCCGACATCCCTCCAGAGCTCATCGTCATCGAGGCCGTTCAGCGAATGGCACGCGCTCACGCACGCCTTGCACCCCGTGCAAATGTCCATGTCGACTGCGAACGCGTACTGTTCGCCGGGCTGGGGCTTGGTGAGCGGAATCAGATCGCGGTAGTAGCGCGACTGCGCGGGCGGGGCATCGGCCTCGTGCCGGCGCGCAAAGCGCTCCACAGCGGTCAGCCGCTGCTGCTCGTCGAGCAACTCGTCGATTAAAGTGCGTGAGTCGTCCAGGTCGGCGAACATGTCACTCGTTATTCGTAAAGATGGCCTGAAGCGTGTTCAGGTCGTGGCGGGTGGTGAAGGCCTGGAAGCTCTCGGCCTCGTGACGATGCCGCAGGTATCCCTTGAGGACGCTTTCGATCAGCGCCGGCAGGCTGTCGAAGGGGATGGCGTTGAAAACCTGCCGGCCGACGGCTTGGTTCGCGCCGAAGCCGCCGCCGAGGAAAACGTGGTAACCGTCCACGCTTTCACCAGCGACCTTCGCCTTCGTGCCGAGCAGGCCGATGTCGCCCATGTAATGCTGCGCGCACGAATTGGGGCAGCCGGTGAAATGGATATTCACCGGTTGGTCGAGTTGGACGCGCTTGTCGAGATAGTCGGCGAGTGCGAGTGCGTGACCCTTCGTGTCGGCCTGCGCGAATTTGCAATACGAGTTGCCTGTGCAGGCGATGAGCCCGCTGCGGAGATTCGATTGCTGCGTCGCAAAACCAACTTTGCGCAGGGCCTTCTTCACCGTCTCCACGAAATGATCGGGCACGTTCGGGATGATGAAATTCTGCCACACCGTGAGGCGGATTTCCCCGGAACCGTAGAGGTCCGCGATCTCCGCGATGCGGATCATCTGCTTCGGCGAAATGTGGCCGACCGGGATCGCCACGCCGACATAGTTCATTCCCTTCTGCTTTTGTGGAAACACGCCGACATGCGAGTGCGGCAGGGTCTGGCTGGGATAGGTGATGAGCGTCGGGTCGAGCGGCACCCGCTCCAGCTTGTATCCGAGCACCTTCTCGGTCTCCTCGAGGTATTGCTCCAGCGTCCACTTCTCCAGCAGGTGCTTGAGCCGCGCCTATTTCCGGTCGGTGCGATTGCCGTTCGCGATATAGACCCGCACCACGGCGGCGACGATCTTGTTCAATTCCGCCGGCTTGACGAGCACGCCCAGGTCGCGGGCAAAGGCCTTGTGACCGGTGGCGCCACCGAGCGCGATGCGAAAGAAAACCTCGTCGCCCATCTTCACCGCCTTGCAGCCGATGTCGTTGGTGTCCTCGACCGTGCCGATCAAGCCCCCGCCGTCGTAGGCGATGTTGAATTTGCGCGGCAGGTCATAGAAGGCGCGATCGTTGATGATGATCTGCGCCATCTCGTGGCAGAAAGGCAGCGTGTCGATCAACTCATGCGGATCGATGCCCGCCGTGGGATTCGCCGTCAGGTTGCGAATGTTGTCCGCGCCCGCGCCGCGCGTGTGTAGGCCCACGGATTGGATGCGCCGCAACAGCTCCGGCGTATCCTTCGGCAGGATGAGCCGCATTTGCAGATTGGCCCGTGTGGTGATCTGCACGTAGCCCGTGGTCAGCTCCTTGGCGACGTGCGCCAGTTCGCGAAGTTGGAAGGTGCGAAGCTGGCCGCCAGGAATGCGCAGCCGCGCCATGAACGCTTCTTTGTTCGGCGAGAGGAAAAAGAGACCGTTCCACTTGAAACGAAAGACCTCTTCTTTCTCCGGAGCCTTGTTCCTCGCCGCGTGATCGAGCAGCACGGGATAGGCGTCGAGCGGGTGCAATTCCTTCTTCACACGCTCCTCGAAAATGAGGTCCTCGTGGGACACGGTCTTTTCCACGACCGGTGCCGCCTCCACGTCGGTAAAACTCTGGCCGCGCGCCGCGATGCCGGCGAAAAATCCGGTCAGGTAATTCGTCTGCTCGGCAGAAAGCGCGACGCCATTGATGGTGGAGATGGGCAGGATGGCTGTGCTCATGATTTAGTAGACGTCGCGCTGGTAGCGCTTTTCGGATTTGAGTTTCTGGATGTATTCCGTGGCGGCTTCCTTGCTCAGGCCCCCGGCGGTTTCCGCGACCTGATGGAGCGCGGCGTCCACATCCTTCGCCATGCGGCTCGCATCGCCGCAGACGTAGAAGTGGGCGCCGCTTTCCAACCAGGACCAAAGTTCAGTCGCGCTCTCGAGCATTCGGCTCTGCACATAGATTTTCTCCGCCTGGTCGCGGGAGAAGGCGAGGTCGAGCCGCGTGAGATGGCCATCGGCGACCCAGGCCTCGAGTTGCTCACGGTAAAGGAAATCCGTCTCGCGTCTCTGGTCGCCAAAGAAGAGCCAGTTCCCGCCCTTCGCCCCGCTGACGAGGCGCTCCTCGAGGAAGGCGCGGAACGGTGCGATGCCGGTGCCCGGGCCGCACATGATGACAGGTACATCACCATTCGCCGGAAGGCGAAAGCCGTGTGAGGTCTGGACGAATACCGGAACCGGGGTGCTGTCGTTGCAACGGTCGGCGAGGAAGGTCGAGCACACACCTTTGCGAGCACGCCCGTAGCCGTCATACCGCACCGCGGCCACCGTGAGATGGACTTCTTCCGGATGCGCGTTCGGACTGGACGAAATCGAGTAGAGCCGGGGCTGCAATTTCTTCAGCAGCCCGATGAATTCCGCCGGCGTGAAATGGACCGGCAGACCGCCGATGACGTCGATCACTTCGCGTCCCCACAGCCATTTCTTCAAGTCGTCTTTCCGGGCCGCATCGAGCAGGGCCGCCAGTTCGCCGCCGGCCGCGCCGCGCTCCGCCGCGGCCTTGAGCAGGTCCGTGGAAGGCCGGGTGATGTCATAATGGTGCCCGAGCGCGAGGCGCAGCGACGTCTCCTCACCGTCAGGCGTCTTCACGGCCTCTTCGCCGTCGAAATCGAGCGCCTTCAGGATATCGTTCACCAGCTCGTTGCAATTCGCCGGGATCACCCCGAGCGCGTCGCCCACTTCGTAGCTCAAGCCCGAGCCGGCGAGGGAGATTTCGTAATGCCGCACCTCCTTGCCGGAGCCTTCGCTATTCAGCAGGCGATTGGTGAGCAGCCGTGCCGGGAAAGGATTCTTGCGCGACCAGCCTTGCGGAGTCTCCGCCGCAACGGGCGCGGCGGAGACTTCGCTGGCGGGCACCGGGGAGGCGGGTGATGCGGCCTCGGGGGTGGAGGAAAGGGCGGCGAAGACTCCGTCGGTCCAGCTCTTCGCGGGAGTTTCGTAATCTACATCGCAGTCGATGCGCGGGTGCACGCATTTCGCGCCGAGGCCGGCCAGACGCTCGTCGCAGTTTTTCCCGAACTGGCAGAATGCGGAGTAGTTCGTGTCCCCGAGGGCGAGGACGGAGTAGTTCAAGTGGGCCAGCGGAGGCACGCTCTCGCTCTGGAGGTAATTCCAAAAAGCCTGCGCATTGTCCGGCGGTTCGCCATCGCCATAGGTGCTGGTGATGACGAGCACGTTTTCCTCCTTCGTGAGGTCGACCGTTTCGTACTTCGCCATGTCCACCAGCCGGGGCTGGAAGCCATGCTTTTCCGCCTCCTTCGCCGTCTTCTTCGCCAGGCCCTCGGCTGTGCCAGTCTGGCTGCCAAAGAGGATAGCCAGAGGCTTGGCGGGCGCCGCCGGTGCGGGACTGGAAGCGGCCATTCCACGGGCATCCGAATACAGACCGGCGAGGTAGCCGTTCAGCCACGCTCGCTGCTCGGGCGTAAAGGGAGCGTTGTCGGGAATGAAGGGAATTGGATTCATACGCGAGCCGTCGCGACGGCACCCCACGTGGTGCGCCAGCGAGTCTGGACAAGGCCCAGTCCGCCGATCGCGAGGAAGCATAGTCCGGCAAAAATAAAGAATCCCGTGGCAAACGAACCGGTGAGGCTCTTCGCAAGGCCGAGCGAACTGGCCAGATAGAACCCGCCGAGTCCGCCGCCGCAGCCTACGAGGCCGGTCATGACCCCGATATCCTTGCCGAAGCGCTGCGGCAGAAGCTGGAAGACCGCTCCGTTGGCCATCCCCAAGGCACCGGACGCGACAAGGAACGTGACCACGTTGAAATGGAGCAGATGGCCGAGCGGACTGACGAAAAGCGCCAGCGCCGCCATGGAATAAAAGGCGTGGAGGGACCGGATCCCGCCGATACGATCGGCGACTGCACCGCCGACCGGTCGCAGCATCGCCCCCACGAACGTGCAGAGCGCCGCGAAATCACCGGCCTGCACCGGCGAAAGTCCATATTCGCTTTTGAAATAAAGGACGTAGCTGCTGGCGAGACCGACGAACCCGCCGAAACTCACCAGGTAGTAAAAGCAAAACCAATGAGCGTCCTCTTGCTTGAGCAGATTCAAGTAGTCCGCGAGGCGCTTTTTCTTCACCTCGACGTCCGCTTCCCGCGAGATGAAAGCATAGGCCGCGAGCACGATCACTGCGGGAATAAGCGCGAAGCCGAAGACGCTTCGCCAGCCGTACGCCAATGCCAACCGGGGAGCGACGATGCTATCGAGGACGACGCCGATATTGCCGGCACCCGCCAGGCCCAGCACAAGCCCCTGCATGTGCGGCGGGTACCAGCGGCCCGCTTGCGGAAGGGCGACGGCGAAACTAGCCCCGGCGAAGCCGAGGACCGCGCCAAAGCAGAGCGCAGCCCGGTAATTTGGCAGGCCAAAAGTATAACCCAAGGCAAGGCCGGCGATGACGACGAGTTGGGCCGCGATGCCCGTGTTCTTCGCGCCGATGCGGTCGACGAGCAGCCCGAGGACAATCCGCAGGATCGCTCCCGAAAGAATCGGCACGGCGACCATGAATCCTTTTTGTTCCGGCGTGAGGTTCAAAGCTTCGCCGATCTGTGCGCCCAGCGGTCCGAGCACGGTCCAGATCATGAAACTGAAGTCGAAGTAGAGAAAGGAAGAGAGCAGAGTCGGCCAGTGGCCGGAGCTTTTGAGATCGGATAATTTCAAGGAGCGCGTAATTTGGTTGCGCAACGAACGGTGCTCGTCGTTACGGCGCGCTCCTTTAGCTCCGGGTGTGCCAGAGGCAAATTCCCCGTCTTCCAAAATCGTTCATTGTTCTCATGCGAAGTATGAACTAAATTCATCAATCTCAGAGAGCCCTGATTTTTAAGGCATTACGTTGATTCCGAAGTGGCGATCCGCAGGTCATTGACGCACAGCACCGGCGCCGGCCATCGGTTGGGTGGTCCGGGCGGTGGCGGATCTGCTGTCGCCTTTTGGGCAGAATGGTCAGGGTGCCTGCGGAGAATTGTCCTGTTCCCGAGCCTGTGAGGAGCGGCTTTTTCTCAGGACGCGCTGGCGAAAAGCGCCCTCGCTTTGCGAAAAAGGTCCGCGCGAAACCACTCTTTCGCCCGCTCGCCGGGAATCTCCGATGGCTCCGCGACCAGCCCGCTGGCCAGCAGGTTGCGGATGACCCAATGCGCTTTTTCGAGCGAAGGCTCGTTGACGTAATCACCGGCGAAAATGTGGAACCGGGACTGTTTCTCCACACGCCCGTTGCCGTAGTCGAAACTGCCGCCGAGGCTCATGCGCAGGGCCTGGATGGGCGCGCCCACGTATTTCGGTTGCGCCAGTGTCTCCATCACGCGCTCCCGGTTTTCCGGCCGGGCGCAGAATTCGCAGGCCTCGAGCAGCGCGGCGATGAGCGCCAGATGTTCCGCTTCGCGCTTCTCCGCAAATTCGCGCCGCACCATGAGGACTTTTTCCGGATGCTCCGGCGCCAGCTCTTCGCTCGTCGCCACGCACCATCCGGTCCCCGAGAGGACGGCCAGGGAATTCCAAGGCTCGCCTGCGCAATACCCATCGAGATGCCCGGCCTTGAGATTCGCGTGCACCTGCGGTGGAGGAACCACGACGATGTTGACGTCGCGTCCCGGTTCGATGCCGTGCGCACGCAACCAGTTTCTCAAGAGGATATTGTGCGCGGAGTAGGTATGCACCACGCCGAACGTGTAACGCCGCTCCCGCCGCATAATTTCCGCGTGCAACGCGTGCCCATCGCGAATGCCTCGCTTCCACAAATCCTGCGAGAGCGTGATCGCGTTACCGTGCAGATTCAGGACGAGCCCGGTCAGGCACTCCGCCTTCGTCGAACCAAGCCCGCACGCCGCGGCGATCACCTGTCCCGCCGGCGCCTGCGCGGCGTCGAGTTCGCCGTAGATGATCTTGTCACGGATCGTCGCCCAGCCCACCTCGCGGCGCAGCTCCACCTCAATCCCGTGTGCTGCATAGAGGCCCAATTCCTCGGCCATGACCAGCGGTGCGCAGTCCGTCAGGGCGACGAAGCCGAGACGAAGGGGCCGGTGGGCCGGTTTGGAAGTGGAGCGTTTGGCGGTAGCGGGACGTGGAATGAAGTTCCCGCCAGCGCCCGGCGTGCCAACTCCCCTCCACTTTCGGCAGAAAATCATTTGCAACGTTTCGATGCCATGCATGAATGGCATTCATAGATGACGCAACCGCTTGATAGCAGGCAACTCCGCGCCTTTTGCATCCTCGCGCGCACCGGCAGTTTCACCCAGACCGCGCGTGAATTGCATCTTTCCCAATCCGCCATCAGCCACTCGATGAAGGCGCTGGAGGAGGAAATTGGCTGTCGTCTTTTGGACAGGATGGGCAAAACCGCCGTGCTCACGCAGGCGGGCGAACAACTGCTCGTCCACGCGGAGAAGATCCTCG
>Ga0206794_1234_pt1 | contig 11707 bp, 10 predicted proteins | sample Alteio_BWOrgCont_70_FD_152877 | JGI IMG/M metagenome (GOLD analysis project Ga0206794, IMG submission 152877) | Enriched cells from forest soil in Barre Woods Harvard Forest LTER site, Petersham, Massachusetts, United States -... | ecosystem: Environmental > Terrestrial > Soil > Temperate forest >...
CTCGTCCTTTACGCCGGTAAAGGTCTCCGATATCAATGCAGACATTGCCAAAAATCCCGTTCCAAAAACGGAACTGATCAAATGGAAAAGCGCCGACGGAAAGGAGATCGAAGCTTTGCTCACTTACCCGTTGAATTACCAGCGGGGGAAGAGATATCCATTGATCCTGAACCCGCATGGCGGTCCGGCCGGCGGCTATACGCAAAGCTTTATTGCTTCCAATTCAAATCTGTATCCGATTGCTTCTTTGGCGGAGAAGGGCATCTTCGTGCTGCGCCCCAATCCACGCGGGTCCACCGGTTATGGAGTAGCTTTTCGTGAAGCCAACCAGCGCGACTGGGGCGGAGCCGATTTCAAAGACCTGATGCTGGGGGTTGACTACGTCATTAAGATGGGCCTGGCGGACCCGGAAAGATTGGGGGTGATGGGCTGGAGCTATGGGGGTTTTATGAGCAGTTGGATCGTAGGTCATACGGACAGGTTCAGGGCAGCCTCGATCGGCGCGCCGGTCGTGGACCTTTCGTTTCAAAACCTCACCGATGATATTAACGGCTTTCTCCCCTCCTATATGAAAGCCGACCCCTGGGCGGATTGGGCGGTATACGATGAACACTCTCCGCTCCGGTTTGTACAGAATGTGAAGACGCCGGTGATGTTGCAGCATGGTGAGGCCGATGCAAGGGTGCCGATCAGCAATTCGCTGATGTTCTACCACGCCTTGCAAAGGAGAGGGGTGCCCGTAAAATTGCTGGCCTTGCCGCGGCAGCCACATGGACCGACGGAACCTAAGATGATTTACAAGGTTTCTCAAAGCAATTTGGATTGGTTTGTGGATTATCTTGTGGAGAATAAGAAGGCGTTTTAAAATGCGGGTGCCCGAGTGCCCTTTGGGTTAAATTATTGATCAAGAGCAATAAATCAGGGGTTTGGCACGTTTTTTTGAGGTATTTCCCTGATCTCCTGCCATCTCCCGCTATTCTTGCCTGTATTTCTTCTTGCCAATCGTCTACTGCATCTTGCCACTAATCTTGTTTCGCCTGCCATGCTGACTTTCGCCTGCCATGCTGACTTTTGCTTGCCTTTATTAAACTAAAGTAAAGAACTATGGAAAAGAAAGGCTTCCTCATTGACATGGACGGGGTAGTTTACAGAGGTGGTGAACCCATACCCGGTGCGGTAGAATTCATCAATCATCTGCGCGAGAAAGGATACCCCTTCCTTTTTTTGACCAATAACAGTCAGCGTACGAACCGGGATGTCTGCTACAAACTTCGCAAAATGGGGTTCCAGGTGAACGACGAGGACATCTTTACCTGCGCCATGGCAACGGCCCGCTACCTTGCCTCCAGGAAGGAGAATGGGACTGCGTATGTCATCGGGGAGGGGGGACTCCTAACCGAACTGCATCAGATCGGTTATTCGATCGTGGACGATCATCCCGATTATGTGATCATCGGCGAGGGCAGGACGATTATGCTCGAATCGGTAGATAAGGCGATCAATATGATTATGAATGGCGCAAAGCTGATCGCACTGCCATCCAATCCGAGCTGGTAAACGCTCGTCAGTGTTTTGTTGCTTTCGGACACATAAACATGCGTCCCGTCATGGCTCCAGGACAAGATGGCCGGCTGATCGTCGGGTGTGGGCGATAATTTTTTTGGAGCGCCTCCTTCGGCCGGCACCACATCGATAAAGGTTTTACCCGGCCACACTACCGGGTTTTCGGAACACACATAGGCAATGTATTTCCCGTCGGGGCTGAACAAAGGGCTCGATTCGCCGGCGGGAGTATTGGCGACATTTTTTGTTTCCTTTGTGGAGATGTCGATCCTGGAAATATCCGCATACTGCCCATCATTCGCCATGGGCGATTTGCCATGCGAATAAACGATCCACTTACTATCCGGGCTCCAGTCGAATGAAATGATGTTGCGGTTCTCCATCGTCAGCTGCTTCCATTTCTTTTTTCCTGCAGAGTCGTTCTCGTTCGGCCAAACCAGGTATAGACGGTTTTGTAGCGTCATCTCATCGTAATAATACCAATCGTCTTTCCCTTTCTTTTTCTTTTCGTCGTTATCGCCGGGCGCATCGGCCATGATATAGGCTATCATTTTCCCGTCGGGGCTCCAGCTGAAATTGCTGACGCCCGTCTTTACATCGGTGAGCTTATCGGCGTCGCCACCCCGGAGAGAGATGAGATACAGGTTGTTTTTACCGTCGCGGTTGCTGACGAATGCCACGCGACTGCCGTCCGGACTCCATTTGGGGCTCGAATTGTTCTTATCCCCCTGCGTCAGCTGAATGGTATTACTGCCATCGATATTGCAAAGGAAGATCTGGTTCACGTATTCGCTGCGATCCTCCGTCATCACTGCCTGGCGGACCGTGTACAAGACCCTGGCGCCATCCGGCGAAACCCGGACACCCGTGATGTTTTTCATTTTCATGCATTGTTCCGGGCTCCAATACGTGCCGGTTTGGGCGTGGAGGATCACCTGACTGGTGATAAAAATGGCAGTTAATAGTTGGCCGCGCATAAGACGTGTTTTTTGCAATGAAGGGGGAACGTGGAGGGGCGGGATAATCACCCACAATTTAAGCAGGAGACAGCGGAAAGCAAAAAAATGATTCCAACCCATCACCCTGCCTGCACATTGACTTCAAGCCGCATCGAACCCATATCCGCAAAATAGGTGGCAATGGCGACATCGGCAGCATCTTTGCCATAGCCGATCACGATCCGGTTACCACGAGGCCGATCCTGGGTGGCATCGAAAGTATACCATCGCCCGCCGACAAAGGCTTCGAACCAGGCATGCAGATCCATGGGTTTCAGCTGATACAGATAACCGACGACCATCCGCGCAGGGATGTCCAGGCTGCGACATAAGGCGATACCCGCATGGGCATAATCCCGGCAGACTCCGGTACCCGAGGCAAGGACGTCCCGCGCTGAAGATGAACCGTCCGTGGTGCCGTAGGCATATCGAAAATGATCATGGATCCATTGACGGATCGTCTCTACTTTCGGGTAGCCGGGCACCGCCATTCCCGCGATCTCCCGGGCTTTTTCACCCAACAGATCGGCTTCACAATAACGGCTGGGCAAGATGAATTGTAACACCTGGTCCGGCAGGTCTTCCATCGGGACAAAAGGCGCCGTAGGGTGAACATCGATCTCGTCATAACAATCTGCGACAACGCGGCTGGTGAGCCAGAAAGGACCAGCCGGAATAATCATGCGCAGACAAGTATTGCCATAGCTGTCGGCATATTCCCGCTGCGTACACGGCACCGAAGTATGCAGCTCGTGTTGAAGGATCGATTGCGCGCCGCCGCTTTGTGGACTCACCATCAGGATGCAGGGTACGGCCGTAGCTGCATTAGTCTCGAGTCGAAGGTCGGCGATGAGAAGCATGATGGAATATAAAGAAATTTGCCCGGTGGACGGTCACAAAATTGGCGCCACCCCTTTAATGCGGACCAGGACCGGTAAACTTATAGGCCCACCAGATGAGGACCGCTTGCAGCGGGAGCCTGAGCCAGGTCAGCCAGGTATACGGGTTATGCCGTCGCATGAAATCGACGGTCATTTGGATATTTGCCGGGAATATGGCTAACAGCAGCGCAATGATCAGCCAGGCAGCCACCGGCCGCGTCGATGAGGGGATCAGCAGCAATCCAAAAACGACCTCGCATACCCCGCTTACCGCAACGAGGGTCCGGTATGACGCCGGTGGCAGGAAATGCGGCATGATCGAATCATACATGGCAGGGCGGACAAAATGATTGATCCCCGCAGCGACGTAAAGGACGACCATGGTCCATAGCGAGAGTTGGTACATCTGCCACAAATCTAACCTGGCGCGAAAAAAATTTACTCATTATTTTATAAATAAATGAATATTCTCTTATTTTTGCATGGCCGATCAACCCAATCAAATCGCCAATCGGGCCAATCGAGCCGATCAATATGAGAACCCGCGACACCCAGAAAGAAACCATCGTCAAATCAAAAGCTATCGAGTTGATTGTCAAGGAGGGACTCGAGGGCTTCAGCATGAACAAGCTGGCCCGGGCCTGCAAGATCTCCGTCAACACCCTTTATATCTATTACAAGGATCGCGACGACCTGATCATAAAGATTGCCCGGGAAGAAGGCAAAAAAATGTCCGACACCCTGCTCGAACAATTCGACCCGAATGCCTCTTTTGAAGCCGGCCTCCGTGTCCAGTGGGCCATCCGGTTCGAATATCTCAAAGACAAACCGTTGCTGAGATCCTTCTTCGACCAGTTGCAAAGCTCAACCTATAAGGACCAGATCGCCGATAGCCTGAACGAGTTCACTGATGCCGTGACCCTGTTTATGCGGAACGCCATTAAACGCAACGAAATGGTCGACGTACCTGCTGAAGTCTACTGGTCGGTCGCTTTAGCCCCCCTGTATAGCCTGATCAACTTCCATCATAAGCAGCGTGGTCTGAATGGACATGCGTTTGCAGTAACCGAAAAAATGCTTTGGACAGCCTTCGACCTGGTTGTCAAAGCGCTTAAAAAACAGGTCGCAAAAAAACACCCATGAACAACGATCATCCCTCATACGATGTCATTATCGCCGGGGCCGGCCCCGTAGGACTTTTCCTGGCCTGTGAGCTCGCGCTGGCCAAATGTTCGGTCCTGGTACTGGAAAAGACAAAGGACCCGCACTCCCCATTGAAGCAAGCCCCTTTCGGGATACGAGGGCTCTCGGCGCCTACTATTGAAGCGCTTTACCGCCGTGGGTTGCTCAACGAACTCGAGCTTCATAAGCGCCTTAAAAATCCGCACATGAATGCAGTACAAGGGGCACGTCGTCAGGTTGGACACTTTGCGGGCATTCCATTCCATGAAGGAAATGTCGACACCTCCCGGTGGAAATATCGTCTGCCAGGCTCTCCCGATGCCAGTCTGATGTCTGAAATGCAGGAGTTAGAAACCACGTTAACCCGCCGGGCTGAAGCACTGGGCGTCGCCATCAGGAGGGGCCTCGCCATTACCGGCTTTCATCAATCTCAGGACGGGGTAACCGTGAAGGCAGATGCCCTGTCATTTCAAGGCAAATGGCTCGTGGGTTGCGACGGCAGCCGTAGCATGGTCCGCAAGACAGGCGGTTTTGAATTCGCCGGTACGGAACCGGAATTTACCGGCTACTCTGCCAGGGTCGATATGGCCGATCCTGAGAAGCTAAAGCCGGGCCGAAACGTGACGCCCAAAGGCATGTACCTGCAATCGCAGCCAGGTTATCTAAACATACAGGATTTTGACGGCGGGGCATTTCATGGTTCGGATGAACCGATCACGCTCGAACATATACAAGAGGTGCTACGCCGCGTCTCGAACACCGACGTGACCCTCACCGCCCTGCATATCGCAACCACCTGGACAGACCGCGCACGGCAGGCCACCAGCTATCGCAACGGCCGGGTACTTCTGGCCGGAGATGCTGCACACATCCACTCACCGTTAGGCGGCCAGGGCCTCAATCTTGGGCTCGGCGATGCTATGAACCTGGGCTGGAAGCTGGCTGCTACCATCCACGATACGGCGCCGGAAGACCTGTTGGATAGTTATGATACCGAACGACATCCGATCGGGGTGCAGGTCCTGGACTGGTCACGCGCCCAGGTCGCCATCATGGGCCCAGACCCCGGCGCCCGCGCGCTGAACGCGATCATCCGCGACCTCATGGATACCCGCGACGGCGCCACCTATTTTGCCGGGCGGGTGTGGGGTGTGAACACCCATTACGATCTCGGTGGCGATCACCCGCTAACCGGCCACAGCGTCCCCAACTTCGAGTTCGAAGACGGCACGCGGATCGGCGAGCTGATGTATCATGGGAAAGGAATACTCCTTGACTTCGAAAACCATGCTCTACTTGAGACACTGGTGAGCAAATACAGCGATCAGTTAAAGTATATTTCGGGCCGGGCAAAAGAACAATTTGGCCTGACCTCATTACTGATCCGCCCCGATGGATTTATCGCCTGGGCCTCTGAGGGAGACACCGATCCGCAAACCGTATCACAAGCCGCAACCCGTTGGTTCGGCGTCCCGATACCTACTCCGTAATGATCCTGTCCGACCACTCGGTCAGTTGGACGAAGATCTGTGGATTCCCAAACTTCGCTTTTTTCGATTCAAGATCGGACTCCACAACCGACCGCGCCCGGCAACAGGCGCCGCAGGCATAGATCTGAATGTTGTTGGCCAGCACCTTGGGCATAATTTCTTTTAAAGGCGGCCAGCCGACGGGCGTCACCGCATTGAGTACCGAATCTTTCATCAGATTGACCCCTTCCCCGAGCAGGAAGATCTGCACTTCATGTCCCGCCTCCGCCAGCGCTATCCCATGAAGGAATGGAAAGCAGGCTTTCGTAGGATCATCGGACCCCCAGGCGCTCTTAAAAAAGATCTTCAATTTATTGGCGGAAGACCTGCGCACCGAAAGTCCCATAAACGGAAGGGGGAGAAAGCTAAGCAGGAATCTTTTCCTTATCATAGTAGGCGTTTTTTAAGCATCCGGGGCCGGATCCAGGTGGTGCGACTCAACAAAAGGCAGCAAGAGATTGAAAGTCCAGGCAAAGAAAGATAAGCAATTTTCAACTGTTTTGCCGCAAATAATCAATGGCATGCGGGATAGAATAAATGTGCCTTGTCCCGCATTTCCCTGCCGCATAGATTTGAGCAAAAGTAAGGTTTCACATGAAGCATAGATTTCCAGGTGCGCTCCCCATCCTGACCGCACTGCTAATGGTTCTAACCCTGCCCAGCTGTAAAAAAAGCAGCAGCTCCGGCCCCAGCAGCGGGAGCGGCTATTATATGAAGTTCAAATTGAATGGCGTCCAGGTAGAATACGATAGCCAGCCGATCGCAGCCCTCTCCTACAGCAGCCAGGACAGTATTTATACTTGTGTGATCGCGGCCTATAAGGACGTCAACGCGGGGCTGGAGAATGCTATCGCCATCACCGTACTCAGCAACAGCGCCATCGTCGCGGGAGCCAAATACGACGATCCGGCAAAGGCCAGGGAAGTCAACGGCGAGGTCGCACCACAAAACACCACTTTCTATTACGACTCGACGGCCAATGCGTGGCTCACCATGGGAAACCTGGTCGACGCCAACGGGAACGTGTCCCTGCCGGGGATCGTCGCAAATGCCCAATTGACTATCACCGAGCTGACAAGCTCCTATATGAAAGGAACGTTCTCGGGAACGGTTTACAAAAGCTCCACGCTTAGCCAGTATTATTCCATTACCGAAGGGGAATTTTATTTAAAGCGAAGCTGACACCATCAGCCCATTTGCCACCACGGGGTTGGAACCTATCCCCAGGCTATCCATTTCAGGTTTCCCGTCACCGCATCCACTGTATAAAGCCATTTCAACAATCCCAAGGCCGCATCCAACGTATATAAGTTGCCATCAAGGCAGCCAATGTATAGATCACTCCGCCGGCCAGGGCCGGAGTAGGAAAAAATGGTCCGCCGGAAAGAAAAACATTTGGAAGTTACGATTTTCATCGTAACTTAGTTTCGTCAACCTACGGTAGCCATCGTATCTTGATAATGGAACACTACACTATAAATCGCGTCTTATAACATGGCAAAAAAAGCGAAACAAAACAAGACAGAAGAACCTGTTCCTACCAAAGCTGAACTGGAAGTGCTCAAAATTTTATGGAAAAATGGGCCCTCGACCGTCAGATCTGTACACGACATCCTGAGCGCAAGCGTCAAGGACGTCAGGTATACCTCGACGCTCAAGACAATGCAGGTGATGACGGAAAGGGGGATGCTAAAAAGGGACGAGACCCATATGACGCACGTGTATTATTCCTTGCTGGAAGAAGAAAAAACGATGGGGTCTATCCTGGATCGTTTTGTACACTCCGTTTACAATGGTTCGATGAGCACCCTCCTCCTGGCTTTTATGAATAACAACAAGTCTTCCCCGGAAGAACTCCAAAAGGTAAAAGACCTGTTGAAAAAATTGGATAAAGACAAACCAAAACCATGAGCTCCCTCATGTCGATCATAAATCAGCTGTTTATCAGCCCGTCCGCGGCAGCTCTCTGCTGGACCCTGCTTCATTCCCTGTGGCAGGGGTTGATCGCCGCGGTCTTCGCAGCCCTCATCCTGGTCTGGACAAAAAGATCCCGCCCGGCGCTGAGATACCGCCTTTTATCGGCGCTTTTCCTCCTGCTGACCCTCACCTTCGCCGCTACTTTTTTGTACGAGCTGCTATCTTCCAACATCGCCCCGGTCCGGACCCCTGTAAGTCACCATGAGATAGTCCTGCTTTCAAAAACTACGGACCACCCCATTACCGTCTACGTCAACACTAACCCTTCACTCATAAATACCATCGGCGACTTCCTTTCCCGCAATTCCCGGTTGATCGTGGCCATCTGGTTTATCATCCTCGGCGTGAAAATGGCCAGGATGCTCTTCGTATTCGGCTACACACGACACATCATCCGACATAGGACGCAGGAACCGGCGGTCTATTGGAAGGACAGGGTAACCCTGTTTTGCCGCCAATTACATATCACCAGACAGGTGGCCTTGCTGGAATCGAAATTCGTCAAACTGCCGGTTGTATTCGGACAACTAAAACCCGTGATCCTCGTGCCCCTGGGTCTTTTGACCCAACTCCCCGCCGAACAGGTAGAGGCTATTCTGTTGCACGAGCTGGCGCACATCCGCCGACACGACTATCTGGTCAATTTGCTCCAAAACCTCATCGAGACCCTCTTCTTCTTCAATCCCGCCTTGCTATGGCTGTCCTCGCTCATCAGGGATGAAAGAGAGCACTGCTGCGACGACATAGCCATCGGCCACTTAAAGAACAGAAGACAATATGTAGAGTCCTTGATCGGGTTTAAAGAACGGTCGATGGTTAACAGCCCGCTCTCCGCAGTAGGCTTTGCCGGAAGGAAGAACAGCTTCCTCAACCGCATAAGGAGGATCGTGGAAAACAGGAACTATACGCTCAGCCGGTGGGAAAAAGGCTCCCTGGCGTGTTCCTGCATTATTGTCCTCTCTATCGCGCTCGTCGCGCTTTCGCCAAAAGAAGCGAGCCTCATCAAGGTCACGGCCAGGCCGGTCCAGAAAAAGCCGACCTCGGACCAAATGTGCATCGCCCCTATCAGCACAACCGTCTCAACCGCCCCCGCAACAAGGGCACATCGCCACATCGAACAAAAACAGTCCGGACCCGCGGCAGGAGTCATCCAGAGCCTTGGCCTCTATTATGGGCCTGAATCGACTCCGGGACATGGTTATTTTGTTCGCGAAAGAGCCCAGATCGATTCGCTGCGATCACAGTTAATGATGAAGCGTCGCCTCGCCAAGAAAGCAACCATGCCGATGCTGCGACCTGAACGGCCATCCCGCGCCTTCTTAAACCTGCAACCGATCATTACCAATCTTATCGATGACCTGGTCGCGGCCGGTATCGTAAAAGACACAACCGATCACATCTCCTTCAACCTGTCGAACAGTGAGCTGGTAGTCAACGGAAACCTGCAATCCGAAAGCGTTCACGAAAAACTGAAGCAAAAATATATTTCGGATGTTGCCTATATCCGGGACTTCTCACCCGATTTTGCCAAAGACCCCGATTTTGGATTGCATTATAATTCCCGAACGGGTAGCATGGGCCTCGGAATTCACCACTCCCTGCATGCGCCCTGGTAGGTGTCGGGCACATTGATTCGCTCCCATGCCCAAAAAAGAAACTATATGACAAAATGGTCCTTTCTGCTGTCAGCCATCCTGCTCGTAGCATCGGCATCCGCCCAAAATGCCCCGCAACCCCTCTCCATAAAAGGCATTGTACTCGACTCGGCAACCGGTCAGCCCATGGCCTATGTGACCGTGACCCTGCAGAACCCTGCATCGGGTAAAGTGATAAAAAAGATCGTCACAAAGAGTGACGGCAGCTTTGAGCTTAAACCCCTGTCGGGAAATCCCTATCAAATCATACTCAGCTTTGTCGGCTTTGCCAACAAGACCATCCCAATCAGTGGCAACGGTCCGGACTTCGATGCAGGCAGGATCATGCTCGTCAGGTCAGCCGCACGGTTAAAGGAAGTGTCTGTCAGCGCGATGAGACCTGTTGTGTCGCGTGAGGTCGACAGGCTCAACTATGACGTCCAGGCCGACCCGGAAGTCGCCTCCCTGTCCGTCCTCGAAATGATGCGCAAGGTGCCGATGTTATCGGTTGACGGCAACGATAATATCCTGCTAAACGGCGGCGGCAATTATAAGATCCTCATCAACGGCAGGGAGTCGGCCATGATGGCGAGAAACGCATCTGATGTTTTAAAGGCCATGCCGGCAACCAACATCGAAAGGATAGAGGTCATCACCACCCCGCCGGCGAAATACGATGCAGAGGGCCTCTCCGGCATCATCAACATCATTACAAAAAGACGGGCCGACGAAGGGTACAACGTTGGTGTGAATGGTTCCTATAATTCAGTCTATGGTCCGAGTGGCGGTGTTTTCAGCACTTTTAAGCAGGGTAAATTCGGGGTTTCCGTCTATAGCTTTTATGGCGAGCAGATCAACCAGGTGACCAATTCATCAACCACGGAATTTCTAACCGAGACCGACAATACCATCACCCAGAATTCTCTCAATTCACGACATGGACGTTCAGGAGCGGCAGGCGGAGATCTGAGCTACGAGTTCGATTCACTCCACCTGCTTACCGTTTCGGGAAATTATTATCAGGCAACCACCTACACCGGGTATATCCAATCCTCTTCAACCGACAGCGCATTTCTCACCCAGCAAGGTTATGGGCTCTCGAATACCTATAAGGAAAGCTACCTGGGCATCACCGCAGGCGCGAATTACCAATTGGGCTTCAAACGATCCAAAAAGGAATTGCTGACCTTTTCCTATCAATTCAACTGCGGCCCCGATGAAAAGGTGATCACCGATTCATTCTATAACCGGATGAATTATGACGCCCTGCTATACCCGAATTTTAATCAGTATAACAACGAGAACATCTCGACCAACACCGCCCAGGTGGATTACGAAGGACCGCTGAGCAAACAGCTGTCTATTGAAGCGGGTGCGAAAGCGATCTTCCGCAGCGACTACAGCTACTTTCACCAGGATGACCAGGACAGCGCCACAAAAGAGTATCTCCCAGATGACGATCAAACAAATAATTTCAAATACCTGCAGAATGTCTACAGCCTCTATAACTCCTACCAGCTGAACATCAAAAACTGGTCGGGTAAAGGCGGCCTCCGCCTGGAGCACACGGCGGTAAATGCCGACTTCACCTCGGAGAATGTAGCCATCTCACCCGACTACACCAACCTGATCCCTTCCCTCTCCCTGCAACGCAACATCGGCACCACCAGCCTCAATTTCGGGTACACCCAGCGCATCCAAAGACCGGGTATCTCCCAGCTCAGCCCCTATGTCAACCTCTCCAATCCCCTCTTCGTGGTCACCGGCAACCCAAGCCTGCGCCCCGAGCTGGACAATACTTTTGAGTTCACTTACAACCGGTTTGGAAAGAATACCGTCATTGCGGGGATCAACTATGCCTTCTCCACCAATTCGATCCAGCGGGTATCCACCCTTCAGGTGGACAGCACCAATAATGTAAAGGACACGGTGAACTATACGAC
>Ga0206794_1235_pt1 | contig 11639 bp, 9 predicted proteins | sample Alteio_BWOrgCont_70_FD_152877 | JGI IMG/M metagenome (GOLD analysis project Ga0206794, IMG submission 152877) | Enriched cells from forest soil in Barre Woods Harvard Forest LTER site, Petersham, Massachusetts, United States -... | ecosystem: Environmental > Terrestrial > Soil > Temperate forest > O...
TTAAAGAGTTTAATCGCCTCTTGAATTTTTTGAGAGATCAACTTTTCTCGATTAATATACAGCTCACTATTTTCATCAGCAGCATTTAATAATGCTATATACTCATTAAGAGAAGAAAGAATTTTTTTAGCGTTTATAATAGATTGATCAGAATCAAATTTCTCATTTGAAAAATTTACTATCTTCAATTTTTCAGTAAGAAATTGACAAGCAACTCCAAAAAGGCCATCGTATTGAGCCAATTTGTTTAATTCTCTACATGCATATAAATAATCCGTTGCCAATGAAGATTCGCAGAAGTTTTCATGCTCTACGAATGACCCAGATATAGTCAACACGAAAACTTTTAAACTACGATCTATTGTATCCTTAACTTGATAACTAACTAATTGTTTATTTAATGCTTTAAAAAATACACCCCGAGTCGTAGTAATTACGTCCTGAACCGCACGCTTATCAGGCGGAGTAGTTTTAAATAAAATTTGATGTTTTTGAAAAACAAGAGTATTTATTTGTGCAAAAAATTCATCAGGAATATCTAATTTCCCTGACCTAAATGGTTCGCCGTCAAAATAAGAAAATATTTCTTTTTGTAGTAAATCAATTTCATTTACTATCGAATGCCTTTCTTCATTTTTTAAAAAAGGTATCAATTTTGCTTTGGCTTTGTCTGAAATTTTGAGCTGATCAATTTTTATATTAAAATCTGTTGTTTCAAAATCTGCTTGAAATTCTTTTAAAAAATCCTCAATAACATTTAGCTCTTCCAGAGTAACGTAATTATCAGCCTCTTTATTATTAATCTGGAAAGCATTTCTTATTTCATCAATCAATTCAAATTTATGAATAATAATTTTAATACCGTGATAAAGTTCAGTTGCAAAATATGCATCCTCACCAAGACCTTCGTCTAAAAAATTGTATATTTCTGGCATTTTATCTATTTTTTCTAAATCACCCAGTACTAATGTATTCGATTGGTCTATCAAATCCATCACAGAGGAACCTTCACTTAAATGAACCTCTAGAAGTAAAGCAAGAAGTCTATCGGCTTGTGATACGGGATCTGGTCCCTCCTTAGCTAGCCTTGCTTCAGCTCGCTGGTTTATTTCTAAGTCAGTAGAATCTTTATTTCTTTCTTTATCTTTATTTCTTTCTTTAATTTTTAGTCCATCAAGTCGTTTTGCGTTTGTAAATTCAATAATTTCTTTAAATTCTTTTCTCAAAGCTGCTTTAAATGCAATAACTTTATCTAAATGCTCAATTTTTTCTTCTTTATTTCCAACTGCATTTTGATTTTTTGATAAAGATTGTAACTTCACTTCAAGCTGATTTAATTCATCCATCGAAATATTTTTTAACAACTGAATTACTTCTCTCATCCCACACCTCGTTTATTTTTAATTAACCTAAGTTAATTGGAGTTTACCTTTGTTTTTACAAGGAATTATTAATATTTTCTTAAAGCAAAAAAATAATTTTTATTTTTTATAATTATAATAACGACTCAAACGGATCATTCAGAGGTTGCAAAGCATCTTGCTTTTCAGCTGAATTTCCCAGCAAATCTCGGGATTTTTCAAGATTTTTGAAGTCCCAATAATCACTGTCCATGAGTTGACTTGGTTTGATACTGCTCAAGGCACTTAAGATATTACTAGGCACTTTGGGATTTTCTTCTGCCAATTGATCAATGAGTCTCTTCACTTTTTTGCGAATCAAATTTTCTTGCGAGCCGCAGAGCGTGCAGGGAATAATCGGGAATTTCATGAGTTCTGCAAAAGCGGCAATATCAGCTTCTTGGCAGTAGGATAGCGGGCGAATAAGAATATGTTTTTTATTATCGCTCAATAGCTTAGGTGGCATCGAACGGATTTCGCCATTATATAAAATAGACATGAGTAAGGTGCGAATAAGATCATCGCGATGATGGCCTAACGCAATTTTGTTATACCCTTTTTCTTCAGCATAACGATAAATAATGCCGCGACGCAGACGTGAACAGAGTGAGCAATACGTCTGACCTTCAGGGATTTTCTCTTTGACGATGGAATACGTATCGCGCGTAAGAATCTCATAGGTAATTTTTCTATCTTCCAGCCACGCACGTAAAGCCGTGTCATTCCAACCTGGCTGGGCTTGATCTAAGGTAAAAGCGAGGATTTCAAAATCAATTTTGGCGCGCTTTTGTAAAAGGCTTAAAATACGGAGCATGGTGAATGAATCTTTACCGCCCGAAAGACAAACCATAACGCGATCACCGTGCTGAATCATATTAAAATCAGCAATCGCTTTACCCGTGTAATGCAGTAATTTTTTTTCTAATTCTTCGAGCTTCACAGAAACCATCTCGCTTTCACATTATGAAGGCGCATCATATCTTAAATGGGCTCGCTGCTCTAGTCTGGACTACTATTTAATGATAGTCACATCTTCTGCTTGCAGACCTTTTTGACCTTGTGTCACAGCAAATTCAACGACCGTATCCTTTTCCAAAGAACGATAACCGTCGCCTTTAATAGCTCTATAATGGACAAATACATCGCCACCTTGATCACGTTGAATAAAGCCATAGCCCTTGCTGTTATCAAACCATTTCACCATACCCCGTTCACGTTGCGCTGACATACACTAACCTTCTTTAAATAAAAATGACATTTAGAGTATAGCAGATAATTAGCTCAATAAAAGAGCAGCTTGCATTTTGCTTAATTGACACTCGGCGGCTTTTAAATGCTGTAGAAACAAGTCACTAGCGAAATAATCGTACTCAAAATGACGTAGGCCGCCTTTACCAGGATGACACATCACTAAACCGGCTTGCCCCACCTCCGTCAAAAATACCGGAAAAATTGTGGCATATTTTGCCGCTTGCGTAAGGCCATACACCCCAGAAAAAGTGGGATTATGCGGAATTTTTTTGGCCATCAACCGTTTTTTAAACCCACTCGCACCCATCCCCTGAATCACGATTTTCTTGGGGTTGAAGATATCGGTAACCTTCATTTTCTGATCGACTAGCCGAATATAAGCACCACTATCACGTAATCGCTTCTCATACGTGGCAATAAAAACATCGCGAATCAGTGGAAATTGATGGACATGCTGATGCCCATCCATAAAATCAGGCAAAAAACCAATGCAATCGACAAATCGATCGAGCTGCGCTTCACACTCCGCTGCGACGACAGCAGGATCTAACCGCCTCAACACACAGCGTTGCATAAGCTCGGGTAACCCAAAAAAGGCCTCGCCATACGTGTTGCTATACGCCGCCGAAAGCGCCAATCCTTCGGTTAAATTAAAATGCAAGCCAATGTCTGCTTGTTCACGTAAAGGTTGCAGCCACAATGCCTCTTCTTTCCAATTAACCGATGTAGTCAAACAACTGGTGGCCGTGAGCCGCCCTTTTTGAATGAGCTCCACAATCCCTTTAGAAATCAGCTCATCTTGCCCATAATCATCTGCACACAGTACAATGCTTTTCAACATAAAGTCCCTCTTTGGAAAAGATACCCAATGCGAACGCTAACCCAACAAAATAGATTTTTTATTCTAACAGATCTTCTTATGCTTACTATCATTATAGGGCTTCTTTATACGCTATGGCTCGGCAGTTATCCGCTATTCACGCCCGATGAAGCCCGCTATTCTGAAGTCGCGCGCGAAATGATTGCGACCGGCGATTACATTACCCCGCGCGTGAATGGCGTCGCGTTTTTGGATAAACCTATTTTATATTATTGGTTGCAAGCCGCAGGCATTCATTTATTTGGCTTAAATGAATGGGCATTACGATTTTTTCCTGCGCTATTTGGCGTACTGGGATGCTTAATCACTTATTTTGCGAGCGTTCAATTATTTAATCGACGCACTGGATTGCTATCTGCGTTGCTCTTAGCAACCACGCCGCTTTATTTTGGGGGCGCTCATTATGCGGATTTAAATTTAGAAGTGGCCGTGTTAATTAGCAGCGCACTTTTATTTTTTATCGTAAGCACACAAAATAAAATGTCTGCTTTCTATTTATATCTTGCTTATATTTCCGCGGCACTCGCTTTTTTAACGAAAGGTTTGATAGGCATTGTCTTCCCCATCATGATTATTGGCGCTTGGATTGCGCTCACAAATCAATGGATTTTACTTAAAAAAATGCGTATTTTCTCGGGATTTTTATTATTTTTTGCTATTACTGCACCGTGGTATTTATTGGCAGAGCATACTAATCCCGCGTTTTTTCATTTCTTTTTTATCACGCAACAGTTCACGCGCTATGTGGGCGGCACCGATTTTAATAATCAAATGCCGATTTGGTTTTATCTTCCGATCATTTTAATTGGCTTTTTACCGTGGTCTTTTTACTTTATTTTTTCTTTAAAAAACAAAATAAATTCTGAAAAATTATTTTTATTTCTCTGGATTATAATTATTTTTTTATTTTTTTCCATTCCAAAATCGAAATTAATTGGCTATATTTTCCCGGTTTTTCCGCCCCTTGCGATACTCACTGCGCAATTTATTAATACCATTTGGGATAAAAAATATATAAAAAATCTTGTGAAAATCTCCTTCACACTCACTGTTTTTTTTCTATTAATAGTCGTTTTTATCGCACCAAACTATAATACCGCCTCTATTAAACCTATTGCGATGCAATTAAAACCACTGCTTAAATCGCAAGATGAAGTCGTCACTTATCAGCATTATTATCAAGATTTACCGCTCTATTTGGAGCGACAAATTACGATGGTGGCCAATTGGGATGCGCCTACGATTAATGGCAAAGATAATTGGATGCGAGAATTTGCATTGGGTAAACAATTTCAAAATACCGATCAGTGGCTCATTAATCAAACTATTTTTTGGCAGCGCTGGCATAGTCCAAGACGTCTTTTTGTACTCATGAATCAACGTGATTTTAATAATTTCAAAAAAAATGCTGGGCATTATCATTTACTCACTATTTCTTATCAGGTAGTATTGGTCAGCAATCAATAAGGGAATAAATAATATGGAACCAGAAAATACGGGCTCACTTAGCATTCAAATTCAATCACTTTCTGCTTGCGAAGCATTAATAAAAACTTTACTGGATAATAAAAAAGATATCCAACACGCATTAAAAACCTATAGCAGAACACAAGTTGAAAGCACGCGAAAAACTTATTTAAAAATATTGCTGCCACTCAATTGCCTAATAGTTGTTTTACTTTTAACACTGACGATTGTTAAATTAATTGAAAATTTAAGTGAAGAAGATGTTTTTTATAGTGATTATAGTCTTCTCGGTTTATGCTTTGTTTTAGCCGCAGCGGGTTTTTATATAAATAGAAATCTCACGAATAAATTTACCGGTTTAGATAAAACTAATAGTACGATTTTAAAAACGCATGCCACCACCGCATTAACATTAAGCCAACAATTGAATCACGAGTATATTGATAAGTCTTACCTCACGTTAACACAATCTAAACTAAACGAATGCGCCTCGAGACTGAAAGGACATAGCACAAAAGATATCGCAGAAAAAGACATCGAAATTATTTCAATAGCTGCCGAACAAGCGCTCTATTTGCTATCGCATAAAGAGATACAAACTGAAACAGTAGAAGATAAATTTAATATTCATCAGCGCATAGCCATTGTTTATAAAAAAATAAAGAGCTTAAAAAATGAATTGCACTGGCAACACGCTAAACAAGCTGGCCTACACCTTACTGCACTCATGATTGCTCTTGTTATACCAACAGCCGCACCATTAGCACTTGAATACCTTCCTATTCAACAAAGCAAAATACTTACTTATGGCGTCAATGGAGGCAGTTTTCTCCTATCTATTTTTGGTGTTTTTTTAGAGTTTAAGTTTAGAAAAATTTCTTTAGCGCCAAAACCAGAAACAGAAAAAAATTTTCTTACTGAAAAAAAAGAGTTATATGGCGATATCTTGGTATGCTTCCCCAGAAATAAAGATCGTGAACTGGTTGAACTCATTCTTCACGAATTAGATAATAATTATCATTTTTATGTCCCTGCAGATTCCCCTGCTCAAAGAAAGTCTAATCTGAATAAAGTAGAAAACGCAGTTAAACAAATAGATATTTATGCGAAAGCAAAAATATCTAATATCACGCATTTTCAACCGGCTAACCCAGAGAATGCGGGTGAAAAGACGGGGTTGTTAGTGAAGTCAAATATGCAGCAGGGATGACAGGGCAAGCTCTAGAAATGACTGGATCAGTTATATTTAATTGAGCGGCCTTATTTTGTATCGATACCTTAGGTCCGGGCTATATATCCTTCAGGCCTAAAGAGCATCTCAAGGCAATTTAAAACCTACACTTTCAATCGCACCCAATAGGCTTCCTACTTTCAAATTTCAGTGATAATTGAAAGTTAGCCCTTCCTTAATCAACTTTTTATTGACGGCAGAAAATACATTTTGTGTTGATTTATTGCTCATAATAAGATATTGTGGCTCAAATAAATTAGTTAAATAAAAACGAGGATAAAGATCATGCCTGCTAAGAAACAATCCCTTAAATTCAATGCGTTATCTAGAAATGCGCTCATTGTCATTGGATTAGCCATGACGGCAAGTTTGATGCCTGAGGAAGCCGCTGCATTTAAAACCAATGCCAGCCTAAAATCTAGAGAGGATAAATCAGAAGGGTCGGCATCCCCTCAATCGAATCTAGCAGTATGCGAAGGGATGACACAGCTTCAACGTCAAGGTGGATTATCTGCGGCAAAATTACAAATCGAGGTTGATCCTCGTTTAATTCACTCGGAATTTGGCATACCTTATCCTGAATCTATACTGATAAACGTTGAGAACGCTATTAATGACTGCGAAACGGCCCTAAAGACAGTACTTGAAAATCCTGAATTCCCTAATCTTGATGTAATGAAAAGACCCTTAAGAGTCGCTTTAGTCGCCACTCCTAGAAACGCTCGTCCAGGCAGTCGATCGTATGGCGCATACATCCCAAGCGAGAATTTGATCGAAATTTCATATGATCCTAAATATACCCTTGCAGATTACTTACCAACCATTCGAAATGAACTCTATTCACACCAAGTGATTGCAATCAATTTACAGCGAGCCACGCAATCAACCACTCATGAATGGACCCTCCTCGTGTGCCCTTTCCTTGGTGCTGATGGAAAGATTGATAACAAAGCCTATACCCGCTTCGATGAAGCTATTTCAAAAACCATTAAAAAAATAAATTACTTTTTACAAGAACTCCCTAAAAGTAAAAATCCAGAAAAAGATGAGAAATTTGCCGGTGTAATTAATGCGAGCAAAAATTTTGTCTCGCCAATAGCGTATGAAACCTCTAAAAATCCTCAGTCAGTTAAAATACTAAAAATACCTACCAAATCCACTCACCCGGCGGATCAAAAGTTTGATGATCTTGAAATCATTCAATATGGTAAAAAGGTAGGAAACAATTATATTTTTACTTATACCCCTGAAAATCCTAGCGATAAAGAGAAAGCATTGGGATTATTATCTTATTTAAGACGCAGCATTTATGCCATTAACGATCCTGCTGGAGAATCGTTCTATGCAAAACAGGAAAAGCACGTAAAATTGGCTGAATTGGCAAGTGCTTTTGGTATGCTATCTCCTGAACAACAAGAAGTCATTTGCCCTGAGTTTCGCGCCTATATGTGTGAATATTTTGCAAAACAAAAACAAGAAAACATCCCCTCGTATTATGAGCCAGCAAAAGATAAAACATCATCTCCTCATTCAAAAAAAGCATCTCATGCAACGTTATTTAAAGAAGCTACACAAGCGCCGGAACAAGCTCATCATCAACATGCTAAACAACAACCCACTACACAGAAAAAACATCGAGGTAGATAATCACTGTTAAAATTTTGAGATTGAGGGCTTAAAACCCCTCTTTAATTGAAATTAAATACTTAGGTCGCTGCTTCACTTCCGTAAAAATACGTGCAATGTATTCGCCTAAGATGCCTATGGATAATAATTGAATGCCGCCCAAAAACATAATCGCCACCACTAACGTTGGAAAACCCGGCAAATCTGTTCCATAAATCATCGTCACCGCAATAATATAAATCGCATAAATTAACGACCCTAAGGAAATTAAAAAGCCGATAAAACCCCAGACACGGAGCGGCACATCTGAAAAAGACGTAATACCTGTGATCGCTAATTCCGTCAACTTAGTAAAACGCCACGAGGATTTACCTGCCGCGCGATCTTGCACCGTAAAAGGCACCGCCATCGTTTTATATCCCACCCACGCATACAATCCTTTCATAAACCGCGTGCGTTCAGGAAATTCTTTCATCGCATTCATCACGTTTTTATCCATCAAACGAAAATCCCCTGCATTTTCAGGAATATCCATTTGCGTGATCTTACCCAACACCCAATAAAATAAACGTGTAAAATGCCGTTTCAAATAAGACTCATAAGCACGATTAGCACGCGCGCCATAAACCATATCAAAACCTTTAGCCCACTGCTCTAAAAAAATAGGAATCATTTCGATAGGATGCTGAAAATCCGCATCCATTAAAATCACGACATCACCCGTGGCATGCTCTATGCCCGCGGTGAGCGCAATTTCTTTCCCAAAATTGCGCGAGAAACCCAATAATTTAATTTGTTTATCTTTAATAAAAGGCAAAATATTTTCAACCGTGCGATCATGGCTACCATCGTCAATCAGAATAATCTCAAATTGATCAGTCAAATCACTCAATGTCTTTTGCAGTTCAGCAATAAATGGGCCAACGACTGCCTCTTCATTATAAACCGGCACCACACAGGAAATGTAAAGAGACTTATTTTCTAACCTGATTCGACGCTCGGCACTTGCAATTGATTTTCCAGTCACTTCAAACCCTTATATAAAATCTAAACTTTATTTTACGTGAAAAAGCATCCTTATTTCAATTCACTATGACGTTATAGTTAAAGCATGTCCATCAGAAAAATAACGCTGATCTCATCTCTTTTGATTACGAAGTAAATACAGAGAAGAAAACTAGCATTACGATGAGAAAAGGCATCATTGTTGGTCTCTCCATGTCATTAACCACTACTCTCTATTTACTGAAAATTTTTTCTAAAAACACGAGTCACAGAATCTTTTTCACGCCCCCTGATTTCTCGTGAATAAGCACTTTGCTCGTGTTTTCAGAAATCATTTCATCCTTAACAATCCCCTATAAATACCTTGAATGCTTACATGTTGAGGCAAATAAGCTTTCGGCTTTAATGTGGGATTAGCAGGAATTAAGGTAATACGATCTTGAATTTTATAAGAGATACGTTTTAATGTCGCTTCACGTTCTTCAATCAGCGCCACAACAATTTCCCCCTCTCTGGCTTGCTGGGCCTGCTGACAAATCACGTAATCGCCATCTAAAATACCCTCCTCAATCATCGAGTCACCTTTTACCTCCAATGCAAAATGATGCCCTCCTTTAAATTGACTAAAATCGATAAATTGTTTTTGTTCAATCGCCTCAATCGGCACACCCGCAGCAATTCGACCCATTAATGGTAAGTAGTCATGGTAAGAATGCTCGCGCTCAACAAGTTGAATGCTGCGGTAGCCTTTTTTGTCGAACTTCAATCGCCCTTCATCAGCTAAAGCATGAATACTGCGACTGACCAAACTTAAAGATTTCGGGCTAATGCCAATTCCACGCGCTATTTCCAAAAGAGAAGGCGCATAACCCTGATTTTGGATACAAGTCTCAATAAATTGATAAATTTTATGTTGTAACGGCGTAGTCATTAACATTTCACCTTTTGTTCACCTTTAAATAAGTATAGTGAACAAATAGTGAAATGTAAAGCATTTAAAAAACGCTACTGCTCCACATGGCTGGAAATCCAGGCATTGCCAGGCCACAAAGGATAAGTATAAGTCGTATAATCAATGACATGTAAATTAGAAGGATCATAAAAATAGAGTTTAAACGCAGGATCATTCCCAAAAATAGGGCTAATAGACGGTGTTCCGAACATAGAAATCTTGTCACCATTCTGCATCTCATCCACCTGCTGCCAATCGGTATGCAGATGACTTGCAAACACACTCACAATAATACGGGAATAATCATTCAAATCTTTTAAAAAAGTTTGAATATATTCTTTATGCCATAAATTAAAAAGTGTAAATAATTTAATGTCTCTCGCAATATACACGTCATAACTAGGCGGAATATGCATTAAAATAAAAACTTTTTGATTTTTCTGCGCTGCATCTTCTAATTGCTGATGAAACCATTGCAACTCATCTTTCGCTGCTTTGTCTACACGTCGGCCTTCTACTTTATAAGAAAATATCACGCTATTTAATACGATGAGCCGCAGTGACGGCAGGTGGGGAACATCTACCGCATAATAGCCGGCTTTAGAAAATTGCTTCTCCATGCTGACACGTGTTGCCGGATCTTTAATTAAGCTAGACCATAATCCGCCCGCATCTTTATAAAATGAATTACCCACTTCCGTAACATAATCACCTAAGTATTCATCATTATTGCCAATCAAAGAATACACATCATTTGTCGGAAAAGTCTGACTAAATTGGAGTGTTAAAAAAGCCAATGTTTTTTTAACGAATGATTGAAAACCTTTATAGGATTTATCCTTTGCATATTGCTTATAATAACCTCGATATTCATGCCCCAATTCATCACCCAAGATAAACACAAAACGCGGCTTTTCTTCATCCGCTATTTTCTTAATCTCCGCCAATGACGTATTCAATAAAGCATAGCTCGTATCTTCTTTATACGCTGGCGCTTTTGTTTTATATTTTTTAAAAATAGCCGCCCAATCCTTGGGACTCGCTAATCGCAGTTGTGAAATCAACGGACAGGGCGCCAGCTTTTTTTGTTCGCAATAAAGAAAAGGATCAAAGTGAATATCGGAAACCGTCAAAATAACATTCTGACTATTTCCTGCTTTTGTCGCAGCAAAAGCAGGAAAAATAAAAAATATTATCCCTAACAAAAAAAGAGAAGATTTAATCTTCAGCATTGACTACCGTAAGCGGCGTCGATTTTTCAGCCGTCATCGTAAAGGGTTCAACAACAGATCGTGAACGTACGTAACGAGATTGGAATACGTCGACTACTGCCGCACAGACCAAATCACCCCACACATTCGTCATGGTACGGAAACGATCGAGGATGCGATCAAAAGGCAATAACAATCCGATTGCTGATGTGGGCACATTCACATTACGAAGCACCATCACCATGGTGACGAGACCCCCTTCAGGAATGCCGGTCGCGCCCATTCCCGCTAAAATCGCTGTGAGAAACACACCAATTTGCGCAGGGATAGATAAATCTAATCCTAAAATTTGGCAGAAAAATAAAGCGGAAACCGCTTCATACATTGCAGTACCCGCTAAGTTAATCGTGGTCGCAAAAGGCAATACAAAACGCGCCACTTCATCACTGACACCTTGTTTTTTAGCGACACTCATGGTCACGGGTAAAGTGGCCATCGAGCTTGAAATAGCAAACGCGGTAATTAAAGCATTTGACGCTTGAGAAAGAAACAGTTTAGGGCTTTTACGTGCAACGACAGCAACCAACATTAATTGCCACAAAAATTGCAGCAATAA
>Ga0206794_1236_pt1 | contig 11581 bp, 13 predicted proteins | sample Alteio_BWOrgCont_70_FD_152877 | JGI IMG/M metagenome (GOLD analysis project Ga0206794, IMG submission 152877) | Enriched cells from forest soil in Barre Woods Harvard Forest LTER site, Petersham, Massachusetts, United States -... | ecosystem: Environmental > Terrestrial > Soil > Temperate forest >...
TGTCGGTTCATCGGTGAGGAAAGACCTGAGGTCGCGGACCTGGGTAATGTATCCCTGAGGGTCGAAAGTGTTGGCAGGATTGAGCAGTTGCGACGTCAGGCGATCGCCGCCGGGCGCCCTCCCGATACCGAGATCGATACGGCCGGGATAGAGGGCTTCCAGCAGCCTGAAGTTCTCGGCGACCTTGAGGGTACTATGGTTGGGAAGCATGATGCCGCCCGACCCGACCCGGATGCCTTGTGTCTCCGCTGCCAGCCGGGCGATGAGGATCTCGGGTGCGGCACCCGCCAGCGTGGTGGTATTGTGGTGCTCGGACAGCCAGTAACGGGTATAGCCGAGGCGATCTGCGAGCCGGGCCAGCCGGATGGTCTCGCTGAGGGCAGTGGGGGCGTCGCTGCCTTTGCGGATGGGGGTCTGATCGAGGATGCTAAGCCGGAGTGAAGTAGACATAGTTGTCTATTAACAAGGCAGGCGGAAAAAAAGTTTGGAGTTCTCGCTCCGGAGATTACCTTTGTATCATTATGATATCATTTTGATATCACACTCAAAAGATGGCCATGGGCCATTCGGGTGAGGTGGAAGCAATTAAAACTTACAAATATGGAATCTGCAAAAGTCGAAAACATCCGTAAACCGGCGAGCGGCTATGTGATGCTTTTCTTTCTCCTGGTCATGCTGGCGGTGGCGATCTGGCTCCTGGCGGGCAAGACCTATGAAGGCTGGGGTGGTGCGCTGATGGTCCTGTGCCTGATTCTTTTAAAGGGGTTGCTGGTCATCGCGCCCAACACGGCGAAGGTGATGCTGCTTTTCGGCGCTTATAAAGGCACCGTCAGGGAGAGCGGGTTGTTTTGGGTCAATCCTTTTTATGGCAGGACCACGGTGTCGCTGCGTGCCCGCAATTTCGAGAGCGAGCAGCTGAAGGTAAACGATAAGATGGGTAACCCCGTGCTGATCAGCGTGATCCTGGTCTGGAAGGTGAAGGATACCTACAGGGCCTCCTTTGACGTAGACGACTATGCGAAGTTTGTAAAGGTGCAGACGGACGCCGCCGTGCGCAAGCTGGCCGCCTCTTATCCCTATGACCATTTCGAGGATGAGCGTGCGGGGGTCACCCTGAGCACGGACTTCGCCGAGGTGAACAGCACATTGGAAAAGGAGACGACCGAAAGGCTCGACCTCGCCGGGATCGATGTGATAGAGGCCAGGATCACCCATTTGGCGTATGCGCCGGAGATCGCCAGCGTCATGTTGCGGCGGCAGCAGGCTTCGGCCGTGGTCGCGGCGCGTCATAAGATAGTCGAAGGCGCGGTGGGAATGGTAGAAAGCGCGTTGCAGCTGCTCTCCGCCAAACAGATCATCAACCTGGATGAAGAGAAGAAGGCGGCCATGGTCAGCAACCTGATGGTGGTGCTTTGCGGTGACCGGGATACGCAGCCGGTCGTCAATACGGGTACCTTAAATCAGTGAGGATGGCGGACAAAAAGTCTTTTGCCCTGCGGATGGATGCCGAGACGATGAAGGCCATCGAGAAATGGGCGGCCGATGAGTTCCGCAGCGTCAACGGGCAGATCGAATGGATCCTGCACCGGGCGTTGCGCGAGGCGGGGCGTCTTAAGGCTAAGGGGAGGGAAAGGCCGGGGGAGAAACCGCCGGGCGGGTGAGCTGTGAGAAGCCGCGAAAGCGGCCGCGCCGGGCTGATAGCAGGAACGATTTGGCGGATGAATGCCGGCGACTTATTTTTGCGGCGCTGCACATGCATGTATGCAGATGCTCAAGTATCCTGTTACCATATGCTTCCTGCTGCTCATGGTCACCCAGACCTTTAGCAAATGGTGTCTGATCGCGGATTTTCAGGCAAACAGGGACTATATTACCAAAAACCTTTGCGTCAACCGGCTAAAGCCCTGCTGCTGTTGCAAGGGAAAGTGTTACCTCAATAAGAAAATGGCGGCAGATGAATCACAGCAGCAGACGCCCGGAAAGGGTGGTCAGCGTGAAGAGACCGTTTTGCAGGCGCAGCGGCCGGCGGTTGGATTGCCGGAGAGACCGTGGAGCTTTGTCGAGCTGAGCCACGCCACGCGTTATTTGGCGACTGACTCACAGGACTACAACGCTGCGCCCTTCGAGCCGCCCCGGGGAACAAGTGTCCGTTGTTAAATTCACTTATTGTTCCCATGCCGGCGGGTAGCAATACCTGGCGGCGACCAGCGGCCCTCCGCGCGTGAGCGCGTTCCGCCGGTACAAACCGACACCATGAACTTATTGCTTCGTCATGGACTGACTGTCATAATAATACTGATGCTGTCCTGCGGCGCATCGGCCCAGTCCCTTAGGGGCCGGGTGACCGACTCCACCACACACCTGCCGGTGCAAGGGGCGGAGATCGCTATCCCACAACTCAGACTTGGCGCCGTAAGCGACAAGAAAGGCTTTTATGATCTTGGAACTTTACCCCGCGGCAACTATGATGTGGAAGTGCAGGCCATGGGCTATGCACCCATTTTCAGACAGGTAAGCATCGGGGGAATGGTCACACTCGACTTTGCAACCACCGTGTCTTACAATTCCCTGAAGCAGGTGGTGATCACCAGCCTGGGAAACAGCACCAACACCCAGCGGTCTCCCGTCCCCGTTACCCTGATCAGCCACAGGATGATCCTCGAAGGCGCGGCCAACACCGCCATCGACCTGATCGCGTCGCAACCGGGGATCAGTGAAACGACGGAAGGCGTAGGGACCACCAAGCCGCAGATCAACGGGCTCGGTTTCGACCGCGTGCTGGTACTGACCGATGGGCTCCCACAGGAAGATTTCCAATGGGGGGATGACCATGGGATACTCATCGATCCTTATGCCGTCTATGAGGCCGAAGTCATCAGGGGCCCGGCATCGCTGCAATATGGCGCCAGCGCCGAGGCGGGGGTCGTCAATTTCAAAACGGCTCCTTTTGTGCCCAACGGAACATTCCAGGGCAGCTGGCTCTCCGAATACCATACCAACAACGGTTATTTAGGCAATTCTCTCCATCTTGGCGGCAACAACGACGGCTTCATCTATGACCTGAGGGCGAGTGGCGAGCTGGCGCACAGCTACTGGAACCCAAAAGACGGTTATGTCTGGGGATCGGCATGGAACCAGGGCAATGCCCGGCTGACCCTTGGTCTGAACAAGCCCTGGGGCTATTCGCGTCTCAGCCTGAGCGCACTTTATCGGCGTATCCAGGTGCCGGATGGAAACAGGGATAGCACCGGCCGGTTCCTGTTCGACAACCCCGTCGGCGAAAAGGCGGCGCCCACCCTTAGCAATTTTCTATCGTATAGCCCCGCTATTGCAAGCGACAAGATCCTTGATGAATACCAGGCCTGGTGGCGGAACAATGTCCGGGCGGGGAGCGGCAGCATCGGGGTCGACATCGGTCTTACGTCCAGCGTACACCATGACATCGACTCCGGGAAGATCGGTGAGAACAACATGGTGGTTTATGACATCCCCTATTCGCTGAAATATCAGCTGACCGATGTCCGCAAGAGCCTTGAACTCACTACGGGGATCAATGGGACCTATGAGATCGAAAGAAATCTCCCGCCGCCGCCGGCGCCTTATATACCGGACTATGAGATCCCCGACTACAGGAATTTCGAGGCGGGTGGGTTTGCTATTGCAGAGAAGGGCTTCAAGGCGCAGGGGTGGCGACAGCTCACCATCAGCGGCGGGTTACGCTATGACGTGACCCATTTCACCGGCGATGGGATGTCGCTGGACGCATCGGGGAACATCGTACCGGATGGGACGCCGGGTTCCTCGGTCCAGTTCACCGGCTTTAACAATACTTATTCGGGTTGGTCGGGCAGCGCCGGGGTTTCCTACCAGCTGCCGCATGACCAATATGTCAAGCTCAATGTGGCCAAAAGCTTCCGGGCTCCTGCCATCAACGAGCTCACCAGCAACGGGCTGAACATCGGATCGAATGCTTTCCAGCTTGGGAATCTCCACCTGAAGGCGGAACAGGGTTACCAGGCCGACCTGGCTTATGGCTATCATGGGAAGGAGTTCAGCTCCGAGCTTGACGGGTTCTATAACCATATCGCGAATTTCATCTTTGCGGACAGGACGGATTCCATTTTGCAGGGATATCCGGTCTATGAGTATGTATCGTCGAATACCGCGATCCTGACCGGGCTTTCGGCGTATGTGGACGTTCATCCGGCGGCGGCAAAATGGCTCCAATGGAACAGCCGCTTTTCCTATATCTATACCTGGTTGCCGCATGCGACGGATTCCACCGATCATCTTCCCTGGATCCCGGCGCCGCATCTCCACAGCGAACTGAAGTTGCTTTTCACCGACAGGCCTGGTTCCATCCTATCCGGCACCTATTTTAAGGTGGGGGTTGCTCATTACTGGGCGCAGCATGACATCTACAGCGCGCTTTACACCGAGGTCCCTTCGGCGGCCTATACGCTGATCGATGCCGGTGTCGGCACTGCATTCGTCAAACGGAAAACGGGCAGGGTCGTTTGTTCCCTCTTTGTGAATTGCACCAACCTGACGAATATCGGTTATGCCGACCACCTGAACCTGGCACAATATTTTTATTCCCTGAACGGTAACCTGGTGACTGTAACAAACCAGCGGCAAGGCGTATTCAATATGGGGCAAGACTTTACTCTTAAGGTGGTCTTTCCATTTGGCACTACTCAAAAAATTAGCTTGTGATATGCAAATATTAACCTAATTTGCAACCGCGTTTCAAATAGTGACTTGAGCCGTCATCACACCATACGACAAATCCTTTCGGGCTGGCTGCTGGCCCTTTTCGCGCTGGCAATCACTCCAAAGGTCGTCATCCATGCTCTCGTCGCGAATCACACCGATACTCATCTGAGGGTTGACGGAAAAGCAGACCAATTCAATAAGGCGGGTTTTCATTGTGCGACCGACAACCTGGTCGTAGAGTTCCCCTTTGTATCCTTCCCGTTGCCCATGCAACCGCGTCCGATGTCTTGCTTTTCCCAGGATCGGTCCCTGACGCCATCAGCCGTCCTTTCACTTATACATCCGCTATTCGGTCTTCGCGGGCCTCCCGCCCTTCCGTTTTGCTCCTGACACATCAACCCAGGTGGAAAAGACAGTTTTTACCAATCAAAACGGATTATGAACCGGAAGCTATATTCATTACTCTTCCTGCTATTTTATATATTTTATCCTCATGGTCTTCATGCGGGGATGCGTGACGACTACGGAACTATTACAGGCACCGTCACGGATAAGGCCACCGGTAAGCCCATTGCCGGCGCCACGATCACGATCCCCGATCTGAAAGCGGCCGCTGTCTCCAATGATAGCGGAAAATTTACCATCAACATTTCTTCAAAGGGGATGCATCTCGTGGAGGTCACGTATGTGGGTTATGCGACGTTCTATCAGAACGTGGACTTTGGGAAGACGACGACGGTGGACGTGAAGCTGGTGTTATCTACCCTCGAGTCGGAGCAGGTGGTGGTGACCGGCGTCAGCAGGGCCACGGAAATAAAGAGAGCGCCTATCCCGATCGTTGCGGTCGGGAAAAGTTATATCGATCAGCATTCGGCGGCCACCAATGTGATCGATGAGGTCGCCAACCTGCCGGGCATCAGCGCGGTGACTACGGGGCCGAACGTTTCCAAGCCTTTTATCCATGGCCTGGGGTACAACAGGGTCGTCACAGCCGAGGACGGCATCCGGCAGGAGGGGCAGCAATGGGGTGATGAACATGGTATCGAGGTGGACCAGAGTTCTATCGACCGGATAGAGATCATCAAAGGGCCTGCCAGCCTGAGCTATGGTTCGGATGCCATCGGCGGGGTGGTCAATCTGCTCACGCCGCCTCCTGTAGCCGAGGGAAAAACGCTGGGGTATGTCAGTGGGCTTTATGGCACCAACAACGGGCTTATCAATAGCTCGGTGCGGGTCCAGGGTAATGACAAGGGGTTTGTCTGGGGAGCGCAGGCTTCACAAAAGGCGGCAAAGGATTATGAGAACGAGAAGGACGGTCGTAACTGGGCCACCAATTTCAATGAGAAAGATGCGCGGGTCATGGCGGGTATCACCAAATCCTGGGGATATTCGTATCTCAATGCATCCCTCTTTGACGACCTCCAGGCTATCCCCGATGGCAGCCGGGATTCGGCCACGCGCAAATTCACTTATCAGATCACCGACGCCGATACCTATCGGCCGATCGTTTCCGAGTCCATGCTGAACTCCTATTCCATACCCACCCTTCACCAGCATGTGCAACTATACCGCATCTATGATGTCAGCAATATAGCGCTTGGCAACGGCAACCTGCTTATCAATCTCGGCTGGCAGTACAGCCATCGCCGGGAATTCACTCATCCTACCGAACCCGATGTCCCGGGACTGAACCTGGAATTGAATACGTACACCTATGATGTCAAATACAACTTCACGCTTGGCGAGGGGTTCGAGACCAGCACGGGTATCAATGGCATGTACCAGCACAATGACCTGGGATACAGCACCGATTTCCCGATCCCTGCTTATCATCAATTCGACATAGGTCCTTTCCTTGTGGAGAAGAAAAGCATCGGGAAGCTGGACCTGATGGCTGGCATCCGGTGGGACACCCGTTCATTTTCCGGGCAGTCAGCCTATGTGGATACGACGGTGGCCTATTATCCCACGCTGTACAAAGGGCCGGATCCGAAAGGCACTGCGGATGTCGTGCAGCAATTTGGTGCATTGAACAAGACCTTTTCCGGATTCAGCGGCAGCTTTGGGGGCACGTATAACATTACCGAGCATTTGCTTGTGAAAGCAAATATTGCGCGGGGATACCGGGCGCCGAGCATCGCCGAGCTGTCGGCCAACGGACCGGACCCCGGCAGCCAGATTTATCATGTAGGCAACAGCAATTTCAAACCCGAATTCAGCGTACAGGAAGATATAGGCACCGCGCTGACCTTGCCCATCCTTTCTGCCAGCATCGGCTTCTTCGACAACCAGATCCAGAACTATATCTTCCAGGAGCAGATCCTGGATGCCGGTGGCAATCCCCTGCGGGTGAACCCCGATGGATCGCCCAACCCGAACGGTCAATACATTGAGTTCACCTATGTACAAAGCAAGGCCCGGATCGATGGCGCGGAATTCTATCTCGATATCCATCCTGTCTCCTGGCTCCATTTCGAGAATGCGCTGACCCTGACCTACGGCACCAACCTTTCCGATAACGGGCATGCACCGGATAGTCTCAAGTACCTGCCATTTATCCCGCCGCCGCATACCCATTCGGAACTGCGTGCGACGGATGTCAAGGGCTTTGGAAGGTGGAAGAAAGGGTATGTGTTTTTGGGGTTCGATCATTATAATCCGCAGAACAGATTTTTTGCGGCCTATGGGACCGAGACCTATACAGCGGGTTATAACCTTTTGAGCGCGGGGCTGGGGGTCAATCTCGTCGATGCCACGGGGAGAAATATCGCGCAACTCTTTATAGAGGGCACCAACCTTGCCAATGTCAATTATCAGTCGAACATGAGCCGGTTGAAATATTTTGATAACCCCGTGGTACCGCCGGGTATCCAGCCCGGGATGTTCAATATGGGGAGGAATATCAGCTTTAAGGTGGTGGTTCCTTTCGATCTTTCGCCGAAGGAAAAGCCAGGGGCGGGCTCGTAAAATGAGGCCCCGCCGAAGGCGGGGCCTTGTTATGGCGAAGGGTGTAAGCCGTTATGGTTTTGCGGGATGTCCGCCGCCGTCCTCGGGTTTTTTACAGCAGAGCGGAAGGCGTTTGTACGCATCGGGTTCGGCGGTGACGTCATCGGCGTCATAGCCTACATTGGCGATCATGGCCTTGATGTTCTCGATGTTGGTGCGGTCGGTGAGCCAGGTGACCGTGCAGGTCTTCTTTTTGAAGTCCACATTGATCTTCTGGATGCCGTCCTCATGGCTCATGTATTTTTCGATACGGTCCTTGCATTCCTGGCATTGGACGGTAGGGACCTTGATCACGGCGGTCATCCTGGACGGGGTCTGGGCGAAGGTGGCGGTGGCGCCGAATAAGATCGTGAGGAACAGGGCGAGCTTTTTCATATGTAATGGAATTTGTCTGTTAAAAATACGAATTTTCAGGGAAGGGGGTTGCCGGGTGGGGCTACCGGGAAAGTTGCCGGTGTGGTGTTTCCTAGGTGCCTGTCCAGCCTGCTGGGTCGGCGCTCCATTTTAGCAAGACCCTTTCTTCTTCGGGGGTGACCAGCCCTTTTTCAAGCGCCAGGCTGATCAGGGTGGGATAGTCGGAGAGCGAGACGGCAGGTACTTCTGCTTTTTCGAGCGCTTTCTTTGCGGTGTCGAAGCCATAGTCGAAGATCGAGACGAGGCCAATGACCTTTAGCCCCTCCCTGCGCAGGGCTTCCACTGCCTGCAGGCTGCTGTTCGCCGTGGAAACGAGGTCTTCGATCACGACCACGGGCTGACCTGCCTGGTAATAGCCTTCGATCTGCTGGCCCAGACCATGGTCTTTTGGTTTGGAGCGGACGTAGACATAGGGCAGCTTCAACTGGTCGGCGATCATCGCACCCCAGGGGATACCCGCGGTGGCGACACCGGCGAGGAGACCGGCTTCGGGGAATTGTGCGAAGACGACATTGCAGAATTCCGATTTTATAAAATCGCGGACATAAGGGAAGCCCAGCACCCTGCGGTTGTCGCAATAGATGGGGCTTTTCCAGCCTGAGGACCAGGTGAAGGGATGCCTGAGGTCGAGTTGGACGGCCCTTACCTGGAGCAGCTTTTCTGCGACGACGCGTTCATTGGTCGTGATGATCTTTTCCGGCATACTGCGAAAGTAGGTAAATTGTGGCAAAACGGCAGGTGGCGTCTGCGTGGGACGGCTGCGGGGTAATTGTATGTATCTCAAAATCTACTTTAACGACAAACCTCTTTTTCTTTGCGACCGGATGACGGACGAGATCAAGGGCTATGCGCAGCATGACGATGCCGTGCTGATCGACGAGTTCTCCCATCCCGCGGTCAATTCGATGATCCATGAGATGCGTCGGTCAAAGGTGCATGCCGGCATCTTTGTCCACGAAAATTTTGAAGAGCTGAAGAAAGCCTTCTGGAAGAAGTTCGTTTTGGTAAAGGCGGCGGGCGGGCTTGTGCGGGGTGACGGGGGCCGCATTCTGATGATGTTGAGGCGGGGCAAATGGGACCTCCCAAAGGGTCATCTTGACGCGGGGGAGACGCTCGAGCAATGCGCCGTCCGGGAGGTAGGGGAGGAGACGGGATTGCATGACGTGCGGATTGACGGGGCGCTGATCATCACCTATCATACCTATGACGAGAACGGCAAGCATATCTTAAAAGAAACCCATTGGTACCGGATGACGGAGTCTTCGCCGGAGCCGCTGGTCCCACAGCATGAGGAGCAGATCACCGAGCTGAGGTGGGTAGAGGTGGCGGAGCTGAGGGCGTTCCTGAAGAATACGTTCCCTTCGATCATTGACGTCCTGCGGGCAGGATTGCCACGGTGATGCGGCTGACGCAGACGAGCTTGTCGCGGTCATCGGTGATGCGGATCTCCCAGACATGGGTAGTTTTGCCGAGGTGCAATGGCCTGGTGGTGCCGGTGACAAAGCCTTCGCGGACGCCGCGGATATGGTTGGCGTTGATCTCGAGTCCTACGCATTGGAATTGGGTGCGGTCGATCACGAAGGCGGCGCCGATAGAGCCGAGCGTTTCAGCGAGGGCGACCGAGGCGCCGCCATGCAACAGTCCGTAGGGCTGGCGGGTGCGGTGGTCCACCGGCATGCGCGCCATCAGGTAATCTTCCCCGACTTCGGTGATCTCGATGCCGAGATATTCAGGCATGCAGCCTTTGACAAGCAGTTGGATCTGTGCGCGGGTGGGAGTAGAGGCGAACCAGATAGCCATCAGCGGTATTTTTGTTGACTTAACGAATGCGCCACCACATGGGGCAGGAATTGCCGGGCATCGCCGCCGTTGCGAATGACATCGCGGACGAGGGTGGATGCCACGGAGGTATATTGAGGCAGACAGGTGAGAAATACCGTCTCTATCTGGTGGTCGAGGCTGCGGTTCATATCCGCGATGGCCTTCTCATATTCAAAGTCGTTGACATAGCGGATGCCGCGGAGGATAAAGCGGGCGCCCACTTCCTGGCAGCAGTGGATCGTGAGCCCGTCGAAGGACACGGCTTCGACCTTGGGGCTGTCTTTATAGAGCTCGCGGATCCAGTCGAGCCGCTGTTCAACGGAGAACATCGGTTCCTTATTCACGTTGCGTCCGATGCCGATAAAGAGCTTGTCGAAGAGCGGCAGGCTCCGGTTGATGATGTCCTGGTGGCCGATGGTGATCGGGTCGAAGGTGCCGGGGAAAAGGGCGATGCGGTTGGCGCTCGGTTTCATAGACAGGAAGGTAAGTTATTTGGATGAAATATGTTCACGGGCCTCCGGCCCTTCCATCGGTGCTAGTTGAGGGCGCCGCTCCGCGGGTTGCCACCGGCCAGCAGATAGAGGACGGCCATACGGACGGCCACACCGTTCTCCACCTGGTGGAGGATGATCGACTGTTTGCTGTCTGCCGCGTCGCTGTCGAGCTCGACACCGCGGTTGATGGGGCCGGGGTGCATGATCACGATCTCTTTGTTTATTCGCCCTCGTTGACCTATTTTTATAAAAATTTCCTGATTGAAGATCATTCTGAACGAGCAGCAGCTGAGCATCACGATCCAACGGTTGACAAACCAGTTGCTCGAGAATCATCTGAACCTCGAAAATACCGCTCTCATCGGCATCCAGCCACGGGGCATTTATTTCTCCGATCGTATCGTCCGCCAACTCGCGGGTGAAGTCCCGGCGGAAGCGATCCGTTATGGAAAGCTCGACATCACCTTCTACCGTGATGACGTCCGTACGGGTCTCCATGAGCTCAACCAGACCGACATCCCCTTTTCCATAGAGAACAGGGAAGTGGTGCTCATCGATGATGTCCTCTGGACGGGCCGTACCATCCGCGCCGCACTGGACGCCCTCCTGGACTTCGGCCGGCCGGCCAAGGTGGAGCTCTGCGTCCTCATCGACCGGCGTTTTAGCCGCCAGCTGCCCATCCAGGCGGATTATGTAGGCAAGCCGATCGATAGCATTATCACACAAAAGGTAAAGGTCTACTGGAAAGAAAAGGATGGCAAGGACGAAGTCGCTTTACTGTAAACAAAAAACCGCCCGACACCCCAAAACCCCTTAACTTCGCATTCTAATGCAACTCAGTACCAAACATCTTCTGGGCATTAGACAACTTCAACCTGGCGACATCCGCCTCATTTTAGACACCGCCACCCAATTCAAGGAAGTCCTCCAACGACCTATCAAAAAAGTACCTACGCTACGGGATGTGACCATCGTCAACCTCTTCTACGAGAACTCCACCCGCACCCGCATTTCCTTCGAGCTCGCAGAACGGCGCCTCTCCGCCGATACCATCAACTTCACCACCTCGGGTTCTTCCGCCGCAAAGGGGGAGACCCTGCTGGATACCGTCAACAACATCCTCTCGATGA
>Ga0206794_1238_pt1 | contig 11511 bp, 11 predicted proteins | sample Alteio_BWOrgCont_70_FD_152877 | JGI IMG/M metagenome (GOLD analysis project Ga0206794, IMG submission 152877) | Enriched cells from forest soil in Barre Woods Harvard Forest LTER site, Petersham, Massachusetts, United States -... | ecosystem: Environmental > Terrestrial > Soil > Temperate forest >...
AAAGGCATCGTCATCCGATTGTCAGAATAGACGGCATTATTTAGATTTATGTGTTATCTTTTAATTAAGGATGAAAAGAATACTGCCCATATATATTCTTTTGTGTTTTTTAGTCACAAGCATCATTGGTCCCAACCCTGTCTGTGCTCAAGAGCTCCGTTTGCCGGTGCCCGGGGTAAGGGTAGGCCTAAGTCCCGAATTTAATCCCCTGATCATCAAAGGTATTAAGGTCCATCCGGATAATCCCCTGCGTTTTGATTTTATCCTGGATAAAGGGGACAGTCATGTGTCTAATACGGCACTTAAAGATGAATCCAGCAAACTGATCAAATATTTTCTTACCAGCCTCACTATTCCTGAGCAAGACCTTTGGGACTGAAATGGGCCGTGACCTGCTGGCGGAAGATTATATGCTTAAACAGATCACGGCGAGTTTGATCTATCCGGAAGATGAGATCGGCAAGAAGTTTTGGAAAAGGGTGTATGAACAGGCAGCCAGGCAATATGGAACGACAAATATACCGGTCAATACCTTTAACAAGGTGTGGATCGTCCCAGAAAAAGCCGTGGTGTATGAGAATGCGAAGACGGGGACTGCCTATGTCGTTGAGTCGAAGCTCAAGGTCATGCTGGAGCAGGATTATCTTTCCCTTGAGAAACATGAAGGGATCCAATCGGTGCATGCACAGGCAAACGGCATGGGTCAACTGGGCAGCCAGATCGTCCGTGAGATCGTCATTCCCGAACTGAACAAGGAAGTCAACACAGGTAAGAATTTTTATCAGCTTCGACAGGTCGTCAATTCTCTTATCCTTGCCAACTGGTACAAAAAAAAAATAAAAGACAGTATTTTGGCGCAGGTGTATGAGAATAAAAATAAGGTCAGCGGTATTAACATGGCTGATCCGCAAGAAAAACAGAAGATCTATGAACGTTATTTAAAAGCATTTAAGAAAGGGGTGTACAGCTATATTAAAGAAGAGCAAGATGTGATAACCCGGCAGTTGACCCCCAGGAAATATTTCTCGGGAGGGATCAGGGCGGTTATCGCCAAGACCGAATATACCGATCATGTCCCTTCCAATGATCTGCCGGTCGATCATTCTCTTTTATTGGAAAGTGTCAATCTTGGGATGGCCGCTGCTCCCGTAGACATGGCCCAGACAGCTTTGTTCAAGAAGGTCGACGGGAACACCATTGACACTGAGATCGAGTTGATCAATCGTTTGAGTGCGCTCTATGGGAGGATAGTGTCAGGCGGGTTAACGGATATATTGGGACATAAGATACAGCGGGATTTTATGGGGGCGATGCTGAAAGAGTTGATCGAGGAGGCGGCCATAGAGAATAAGAAGATAGAATCAATGGACATGCTTGTCGAGATGTCCGTCGTCTTTAATGCGATAGGTTCAAAGCCAGGATTCCCGACGGATACTTATGGGTCTCCCAATTTTAAGGATTATTTACCGGAAATCAAGGCCATTGTTGGTGCTGGTGATATCAATGAAGTAAGAGATATTTTAAAAAAGATAACACCTCTTCCAGATCAGGCCGGGAGTCAGCCTACCACTCCTCAGTTTGTAAATCTCATAAAAGAAAATTTTACCCGAATGCCTCATATCAGCACTCTTAAAGGTAAATATGGTGAAGAAACTATTCAGGTGGTTGATCTGGGCGCAGTTGAAGTCAATGTCCCCATTGTTGATGTTAGACCCGGAAATAAAATCTTAACTTTAATGACTGATGAAAAATTATTAGCAATGGCCAGGGAATGGACAGCAGATGACAACGGTCGCCGTATTGTTGTTACTCAGGAAGGAGCCATCTATATGATTAAACGTCACCAGGGAGGTCAATATAGAATCAACCCGGATCCTTTCCTGTTGGATTATGAAGATTATGGTACAGCCATGAGACCGGAAGTGTTAGGGCAAATTGCAGAGGAGTTTCGTGCAACATTAAGATCAAAAGCCGAGGCCGCCTATCAAAGGATAGTGATAGATTCGCCGCATCGTGACAAAAGACCAGCCAATTTCTTGGTAAGGATAGAAATTGATGATAAAGGAAAACCAGATTTAAAAGTTGCAGGAATTGATTTCGCAATGAGCACTTCCACCCTGGGAGGTATTGATCTAAGCGGGGATAGCTCTGTATCGGTTGAGGATAATGGCCAAGAGATCAAATTTCACCTTGACCCGGCGATGCTGAAACAATTAAAGAACGTCCATGGGTTTACACCGGATATTCTCAATATACAGCCGATGACGGACATTAAAACGTTTTTGGGCCTCGCGGATAGTACTTCCGGGTAAATTTCTCTTGTCGCTTTAAGTTATCCCTTATACAATATTACCTACTCAAGGAAATGACATAATAAAAGGAGCTGTTTATGGGTCGTATGCCCGAGTTGATCTTGATATTAGCCGTATTTATCCTGCTTTTTGGCGCGCAGAAATTGCCTGAGGTTGGTGCTGCCCTTGGCCGTGCCATCCGTGAATTCAAAAAGAACATGCGCGAAACTGAAGAAGAGATCAAAAAGCCCATCGAAGCAGAATCAACGCCCAAGTGATCTTAAATTCTTTTCTACAATCGTTCTTCAAACACATTGAAGAATTGCGCTCGCGGTTGATTAAATCCGCGGGCGCTTTTGTTCTCGCCTTTTGCCTTTGTTATAATTTTATCGGCAAGCTCATCCCTCATCTGATCGCCCCTGCCGGCCACTTGTTCTTTACGGCCCCGGCGGATGCGTTCTCAGCGTACATGATGGTCGGGGCTGTGATGGCCCTGGTTGTCGCTTCACCTTACATCGTCTATCAGATCTGGGCTTTTATCGGCGGCGCGCTCAAACCTTCGGAGAAGAAATTTGTCATCATCTTTGCGCCTTTGTCCTTGTTCTTTTTCCTATTGGGAGGGGCTTTCGCGTATTTTATTACCGTGCCCATGGCGTATAGATTCCTGATGAGTTTTTCTTCGGAGTATTTGATCCCGATGGTCACTGTTAAAAATTATCTGGGATTCCTCGGGCACATGATCGTGGCTTTTGGTGTGGCTTTTGAACTGCCGCTCATCCTGGCGTTCCTGGCGAAGATCGGCATTGCCTCGCCGGAGTATCTGCGCCAAATGAGGCGGCATGCCATCATCATTATCCTGATTGTCGCGGCCCTGATGACCCCGCCGGACATTGCATCGATGCTGATACTGGCTGTTCCATTAATGATCTTGTATGAAGTGGGGATTGTTTTCGTGAAGTTCTTCTACAAACATAAAACCCTTTGAGTACTTATCAAAGGGTTTTATGAAAATGCATAAAAACAGCTCTTATTTCTTCTTTGCTGTTTTCTTCTTAGCTGCTTTTTTCTTGGTAGCCATGTGTAGCTCCTTTCTTAAAGATTGATTTGTTATTAAGATATTAGCATCAAATTCTTTATATGCAAAAATTTTTTTTATAATTTTTTTATGACACCATCATCATTATATGTCCATATTCCTTTCTGCAGCCGCAAATGCCTGTTCTGTTCATTCGTGATCGCTGTCGGCCAAGAACACCGACGGGAAGATTATGTGCGCGCCCTTATCAAAGAAATGGGGAATGCCGCGGGCAAAGATATCAAAACAATATATTTGGGCGGCGGGACCCCCAGCATGCTGGATGAAGATCATTTAGAAAATTTAATGGATGCAATTAGGAAAAGATTCTCTCTTCAAAAAGATATCGAGATCACCATTGAAGCAAATCCTGAAAGCATCAATCCGTCAAAATCAAAATTTTTAAAGACCTTGGGATTTAACCGCGTCAGCCTTGGAATGCAGTCAATGAATGACCGTTATTTAAAATTCTTAGGCAGGAACCATGATGCATCCATGGCACAGGATGCTTACCGGATTTTACGTGAAGCAGGATTTGATAATATTAATCTGGACCTGATGTACGCGTTCCCCGGTGAAACAAAGGAAGAATTGGAAAAAGATGTGCGCGCCATCGCCGCATTGGGCAGTGAGCATTTGTCCTTGTATACCTTGACCATAGAACCCAACAGCCGGTTCTTTGCGGCCCAAATGAAATTGGATGATGATGAAAAGCTGGCAGAACATTATCTTTTGATCGCCCGGGTCTTGGCGGGATATGGTTTCAAGCAATATGAGATCAGTAATTTTTCGAAAATGGGATTTGAATCGACCCATAACAGGAATTATTGGCGGGGGTTTCCTTATATTGGTTTAGGGGTGGGGGCGCATGGGTTTGATGGCCGGCGGCGCTACTGGAACATTTCAAATCTGCAAGACTACATACAAAAAGCCGGCAGCGCTGAGCAGGTCACCGGAGGCTTTGAAGACCTCACGGATGATCAGCTTATCATGGAAAGAGTTTTGTTTGGCTTACGGATGAATGAAGGGATCCCGTGGGACCTTGTTCCTTCAGCCAAGCACGGGCAGATCCAAACATGGATCAAGGATGGTTTTTTAAAGATGGAGGACAAGAATCTGAAAACTACGGATCATGGCCGTCTTGTCTTGGATGAATTATCCAGCCGATTGATATGACGCGGCGATCCGTTGGGAGTGATTGAAAAGTTTCAGGAGGGAAGACTCCAGCAGGCCGCGGTATTCTTTGTTCATATCCAGGGCGTTAAGGATCTTTTGTGCTTCGTTCAGGCGCGTATGAATGGCTTTAAGGGCGTATTCCAAGCTTTTGGTTTCCACAAAGATCTTCTTAACAGTTTCCAGGTCTTTGAGGGTTTTAGTTTTTTTGGTGAATATTTTTAAGAAATCTTTTTTGGCCGCGCCCCGCAATACGCTAAAGGCGTGGGTGACCAGGAGTGTCTTTTTACCTTCCGCCAGGTCACTAAGGATGGACTTTCCTATATTGGCTTCTGTTTCAAAGATCCCGATAATATCGTCCTGGACCTGAAAGGCCTGGCCGATGAGAATGCCGAAGCGTGAGATTTTCTTGATCTCTTTGTCCTTGGCACCGGCGAGGATGGCCCCTGTGACCATCGGACAGTCAAAGGTATAACGCGCTGTTTTAAGCGTGTAATTAAGGAAGACTTCTTTTTCATCGACATCTTCGACAGCTTTGACCCCGCTGACCGTATCAATGAATTCACCCATGGCGGTAAAGGCCGCGGTCTGGATAAAATATTTAAGGGCCCGCTCCTTACGGGCAGCCGGCTCATCGATGGACAGAAAAGCATCTATGGCTAAAGCATAGACGATATCCCCGGCGATAATCCCTAAGTCAATGCCCAGCTTATCCGGGTCCTTGGTCTTGACTGTATGGGCCAGGATCTTGTGCATCGTGGGCTTGCCGCGGCGCAGGTCGGAACGGTCAATGATATCATCATGGATCAGCATGAAGTTGTGCAGGAATTCCATGCAGGTGGATGCGTTGTAAAGTTTACGGGAAATTTTTTTTGATGAAGGGGCATAGCCCTTGTAAGTCAGGACCAAAAGTAAGGGCCTTAAGCGTTTGCCTTCCCGAAGAGTGAATTCGCGGATACTCTCAAACAAGAGGGGAGAGACCAAGTGCAGCTTGTAGTCTTTCTTGACCGTGTCAAGAAATTGGCCCAGGCTTTTATCGATATTTTTTCGTATTTGCTCAATCACGGCCGATAGTGTATCATACACTTTAAATTATCTCAAATATTCCTTTAAAGAAAGAGGAACTTATGCGTGTTTTAGGAATGATGTTCGTGATGATCTTTTTGGGCCTGGGACCGGCCTTTGCGGCAACAGTCAACCTTACCGACGGGAGTTCAGTACAGGGAAATATTATCAAACAAGACAACAAGAGCCTCCAGATCAGCGTTGATGGCGTTGCCATGACCTATTACGCGGACGAAATTAAAGATATCGACGGACAACCTTTAGCGGCAGGACAAATCAAACCAGCTGCACCTTCCGCTGACCAAGGAACAGGGAATATGGCCATTGCCCCCGAACCTACGGCCCCGCCTGAAGCAGCGGCTGTGGCACCTTCTGCTGTTGCTCCTGTCAGTCAACCTGAAGCTGCTGTTGCCCAACCTGCAACTACGCCTGCACCCACGGGTCTACCGGGCGCCATGGATGAAGATAAAAGAGCATTGATCCTGAAATTTATCGATGTTTTTGGGACCCGTCAGGCATTGATCAATAATTTTGAATCGATGCTTCAGCAAATTGAAAAGGAAAAACCGGATGAAGCCCAGAAAATACGCCAACGTGTCAAGGTCGACGAAATTATTGAACGGCTCCTGCCTATTTATGACCGTAACTTTACCTCTGAAGACCTAAAGGCGTTCATTGCGTTTTATGGATCTGCTGAGGGCCAAAAATTAATAGGTACCATTCCTGAATTGATGAAAGAAAGTGTTCAGGAGAGCGTAAAGTATATGGAAGAAAAATTTCCGGAGGTTAAGCAGGGACAGTAATAAAAAATAGCTAAGTCTATATATACCAATATTTTATATTCTTTCCGTCTTTTTTAAGTTGACCGCATAATTTTTCTCTGATATAGTAATGCCACTTTTGAATCTCCCTATCAACAACGACTTAAATTCTTACCAATATTAATTTTAAGGAGAGTCCATGATTGATCGTTATTCCCTTTCGAAAATGAGCCGTATTTGGTCTGATGAGCATAAAATGGAAATTATGCTTAAGATCGAAGTATTGTCTTGTGAAGCCATGACTAAGCTCGGCGTCATTCCTAAAGCAGCCATGGACAAGATCCGCAAGAATGCTAAGTTCGACCTGGAAGAAGTGCGCCGCCTCGAAGAACGTACGAAGCATGATGTGGTGGCTTTTATCCAAAGTGTCGGCCAGAGCTTGGGACCGGAAGCTCAATATTTGCATATGGGAATGACCTCATCAGACCTTTTAGACACCTCCCTTTCTTTGCAGTGTGTGGAAGCAGGGGAGATCCTGGTTGCTGATGTTAAAAAATTGATCGTGGCACTGAAAGAAAAAGCTAAAAAATATAAAGACGCCGTTTGTATCGCCCGTACCCATGGCGTGCACGCTGAACCAACGACCTTTGGCCTGAAGATGGCCATCTGGTATGATGAAATGAACCGTAACCTGGAGCGTCTGCAGGCCGCTGTAGAAGGCATGCGCTATGGAAAATTATCCGGTGCGGTGGGTACTTATGCGAATATTGATCCGTCGGTGGAAGAGTATGTCTGTGCGCAATTGAACCTGAAGCCGGCGAATGTGGCGACCCAGATCATCCAGCGCGACCCGCATGCGCATTACCTCATGGTCCTGGCCATCATTGGCTGTTCCTTAGAGAAGTTTGCCTCAGAGATCAGGGCTTTGCAAAAAACAGAGGTCCTGGAAGTCGAAGAACCTTTTTTCAAAGGGCAGATCGGTTCTTCCGCCATGCCGCATAAACGCAATCCAGTGACCTGTGAGCGCATTTGCGGTTTGTCGCGTATCTTGCGTGCCAATTCCATCGTTGCCATGGAGAACATGAACCTTTGGCATGAGCGTGATATCAGCCATTCTTCGGCGGAACGTGTTATTTTGCCGGATTCGACCATCGCGCTTAATTACATGCTTAATAAATTCATCCCGATCATCGAAGGGCTCCTGGTCTATCCCAAAAATATGATCGCGAATCTCTCCAAGACCCGCGGCCTTATTTATTCACAGCGTATCCTTTTGGAATTGATGAAAAAAGGTCTCACGCGTGACGCTGCTTATGAGATCATTCAGGCCGCGGCCATGCAGGTCTGGCAGGAAAGCACGGAATTCAAAGATGTGCTCTTTAGAGATCGCCGGGTACGCAAGTACTTGTCCCAGAACGAGATCAACGCCTGCTTTGACATTAAATACTACATCCGTCATCGCGATAAGATATTTAAACAGGCTGGCATTAAATAGAGTTTAAGATGCAGAAACTGGAAAAAATATACGAAGGCAAGGCCAAGATCCTCTATACCACCGAGGATCCGGCCTTGCTGATCCAATATTTCAAAGATGATGCGACGGCGTTCAATGCCCAGAAGCGGGGGACGATCGCCGAAAAAGGCATCATGAATAACCGTATCGCCTCAACGATCTTCGAACATTTAAAGACCCAGGGCATTGATACCCATTTTGTCGAATGGTTAAATGACCGCGAAATGCTGGTCAAACGCGTGGAGATCATCCCCCTTGAGATCATTGTCCGCAATCGCGCCGCAGGTTCATTGTGCCGGTTGCTGGGATTATCCGAAGGGGCCAACCTGGCATGCCCGACCATCGAATATTGCTACAAGAATGATGCTTTGGGCGATCCCCAGGTCAATGAATACCATATCCGTGCGTTACAGTTCGCGACTGATCATGAGGTCAAGAACATCACGGCCCTGGCTTTTCGGATCAATGAGATCTTAAAAAAGTTCTTTTTGAATTTGAAGATCGAATTGATCGATTTCAAGATCGAATTCGGCCGTATCCAGAACCGTATTATCCTGGCTGATGAAATCTCTCCTGATACCTGCCGTTTGTGGGAAGTCGGTACGGGTAATAAGCTTGATAAAGACCGTTTCCGTCGTGATCTGGGCAATGTCGAAGGTGCCTATCAGGAAGTCCTACGAAGAGTCACCCAATGATTTGGCGTGTTGAAGTTAAACAAAAAGACGGGACTATTGATCCCATCGGAAAATCCGTTGCCCGTGACATCACTGACCTGGGATTAGGTGAGGTGTCCGAGGTCCGGGTGGTATCTGTTTTTCTGCTGGAAGGCCAGATCAGCCTTGAAGAGATCAAGCGCATTGGTGATGAACTGCTGGTTGATCCCATCGTTGAGCAATACAGCTTTGACCTAAAGCTGCCCCTCCAATCAGCCAGCCACCATGTGGTTGAGATCGCGTATAATCCCGGCGTGATGGATCCTGTGGAGATTTCCACGATCAAAGGCATCTGCGATCTGGGGATCATGGGTATCACCGCTGTGCGTACAGCCAAACAATATCATATCCTCGGCAAGATTTCCGCCAAAGAATTAGAAATTATCACCAGCCGCGTGCTGATGAATAAACTCATCCAGCACGTGGTCCAGGACCCTTCGCATGTTCCTGCCACCTTAACCATCACGGCGCCGCTTGCATCCAAATTTGATGTGATGATCATAGACCTGTTAGGTGCCAATGATAAGAAGCTTATGGAAATTTCCAAGAGCGGGCAGCTGTATTTAAATTTGGATGAAATGAAGGCCGTCCAAGCGCACTTTAAGAAGGAAAATAGAAATCCGACGGACGTTGAACTAGAGACTGTAGCCCAGACCTGGAGCGAGCACTGCCGTCATAAAACTTTCCGGGGCGTGATCCGTTACCGTGAGGGTAAGAATGCGCGCCCTCAGATCATCCGCAGTCTTTTTAAGACCACCATCGCCGCAGCCACGTTGAAATTGAATAAAAAATGGTGCGTGTCTGTTTTTCACGATAATGCAGGGGTCATCACTTTTGACAAGGACTATAATGTCTGTTTTAAGGTCGAGACCCATAATCACCCTTCAGCCCTGGAGCCTTTTGGCGGGGCCAATACCGGGGTGGGTGGTGTTATCAGGGATACCTTAGGCACGGGCCTTGCCGCAAAGCCTTTATGCAATACGGATATATTTTGCTTTGCCCCGCCGGACACTCCACTTTCAAGCCTGCCCTCAGGCACCTTGCATCCTCAACGGGTCATGAAAGGTGTTGTTGCGGGGGTACGTGATTATGGCAATAAAATGGGCATTCCGACGGTCAACGGCGCCATTGTTTTTGATGAACATTTTGTAGGCAATCCGCTGGTCTTTTGCGGCAATATTGGGCTGATCCCTAAGGGCAAAGAGACCAAGCGTGTCCATAAAGGGGACTTGATCGTGGCTGTCGGGGGACGTACGGGGCGTGATGGTATCCATGGCGCCACCTTTTCTTCCGGAGAATTGACCGGTGAATCGCAGACCATTTCTTCGGGGGCTGTCCAGATCGGTAATCCCATTGAGGAGAAGAAAGTCCAGGATGCGCTCTTGAAAGCCCGCGAAGCCGATCTGTATTCCGCCATCACTGATTGCGGTGCGGGAGGTTTTTCTTCAGCCGTCGGGGAAATGGGGGAAAAGACCGGCGCCAGGGTTGAGCTGGACAGGGCGCCTCTTAAATACCAAGGCCTGAAATATCATGAGATCTGGATCTCTGAATCCCAGGAACGCATGGTGATGTCAGTGCCTCCACAAAAGATTGAGGCTTTGTTAAAGATCTTTGCTGATGAGAATGTGGAAGCGAGCGTGTTAGGTGAATTCGATGGAAGCGGCCGCCTGCAATTATTCTTCCATGGCCAGCAAGTGGCGGACCTGGATATGTCCTTCATTCATGACGGCCTTCCTCGAATTACCAAGGAAGCGGTGTATCACAAGCCTGTTTTGAAACAGGAAAAAATACCCAAGGCAGCGGTGAAAGACCTGACAGAAAGTTTATGCATGGCCCTTAGCCATTACAATGTGGCATCCAAGGAAAGCATTATCCGTATTTATGACCATGAGGTGCAGGGGACAAGTGTGATCAAACCATTGGTAGGACCTGATACCGACGGACCATCGGATGCGGCCGTGATCCGTGGCCGTTTGGATTCCAATCGCGGTATCGCGGTTTCCAACGGGATCAATGTGCGATTTGGCATGATCGACCCCTGGGGGATGGCCGTTTCCTGCATTGATGAGGCGATCCGTCAGATCATTGCCGTGGGAGGTTCTTTGGAGCGTATCGCTCTTCTTGATAATTTTTGCTGGGGAAATCCGGATAAACCTGACCGTTTGGGCTCCATGGTGCGCTGTGCCCAAGGCTGTTATAAAGCTGCGGTGGCTTTTGGGACACCATTCATTTCAGGCAAGGATAGTTTATATAACGAATATACCCTCAAAGGCAAAAGCATTGCGATCCCGGGAACGATCCTGATCTCTGCGATCGGCATCATCGATGACGTGGAGAAATGCGTTACCATGGATCTTAAAAAGGCAGGCAATAGTATTTATATGATCGGCACGACCTTTGATGAACTTGGCGGGTCCGTTTATTTGGAGAATTTACAGCAGCTGGGATCTCATGCGCCGCAGGTCAATTTTAAAACGGCTGTTCGAATTCCAGGTTGGTCTTAACATTGGTGTCCAAATTAAGGCGTTTGACCAATTTGACCAGGCTGTCCCATCCCAGGATGGTTTCTTTGATCTCCTGGGTCCTTTGCGTCATGGTGGAAGCCACCGCAACGCCGCTGAAGAGCGGATTATCCGATTTGCCTTCCTGGACAAGGATGGTTGTATTGGATTTGTATTTTTTAGGCAGCATAATACTAAAGCAGATGCCTAAAATAAGCCCGACAAAGGCAGGGATGATCAACAGCCACTTGCGCCTGAAAAACATCCTTAAATATCCATGTAGCGGTTGACTAATATCTTGCATTTAAAACACCCTCCATCATATTAAAAAGCATGCACACTGGCTGCTGTCCCTGCTGCTGCACCAATGGGCTGTGTAACCGGATTAAGAAACCTGGCAACCTTGGCCCACAAGGTAG
>Ga0206794_1239_pt1 | contig 11494 bp, 9 predicted proteins | sample Alteio_BWOrgCont_70_FD_152877 | JGI IMG/M metagenome (GOLD analysis project Ga0206794, IMG submission 152877) | Enriched cells from forest soil in Barre Woods Harvard Forest LTER site, Petersham, Massachusetts, United States -... | ecosystem: Environmental > Terrestrial > Soil > Temperate forest > O...
CTGACAAAGGTTTCGACGAACACCCTCAAACTGTCGGTCAGCTCACCCACATCGTCGTCGCGCACGAAGCACGGGGGACTGCTTGGTTTGCCGGCGAATGTGTCCAACTGCGCGCCTCCTCTCGCCCGCCGCACCGCTCAAAGAGCCCACAGAAAGCGCGGTGGGGAAACGGCGCTTGCTTGGCAGCCGCGTTCCCAGATTAGGCGAACATGTGCGAGCTTGGGAGACTATGGGCGCTGTCTATTGGGAGGACGAAATCTATCTGGTGGTGATTTGTTCCGTCGCCCGCGATCGCGCTGACATCCGGAATCGACGCTACCGCGGCAGGGAGGCCGCCAAAGGGCAGCGCTCCCAGTCCTGCAAGGCCCAAGTGATCGGCCGCTAACACCCCGTTGGCCAGGCTTCCGACCCCGGGGGTCTGGGACGTCATACCGGAGCCGGGGTTGAAGATGAAAGCGTTCGGGCTGAACGCTACCGTCGCTCCGCCGATATTGTGGCCGCTACTCGCAAGCGGCGGGGCGCCGCTTATGGTGTCGGCGGCCGGACCGCCCGTGTGGATGGAACCGTCCAGCTCCATTACCGGCTTCGGGGTCAAAACCACACTGGCGGCGACCGTGGCGGAACTGTGGGAGCCATCGCTGACCGAGAAGTTGACCGTCCGCGCGGCGCCGGCTTGGGTCGGATCGGCGGCGGCGGAGAAGTAGGTGACGGACTCGAGGGCGGTCTGGTAGGCGGCCACCGAGGCGGTTCCGGTGAGCGTGAGCACGCCAGTGGCGGCGTTGTAGCTTCCGGTGATGCCGTTCTGGTTGGCGAAGCCGAGCGCATCGCCCGCCACGAAGCCGCCGGTGATGGTCACCGTCGCTGAGGCGAGGGTTGAGGAGCCGGCGTCGCTGACTGCGAGCCCGTGCGCGATAGCCACAGCCGCGCCGCCGAGCTGGTAGGCCGGGTCCCCGGCGCCCGACAGAGATGGCGCCGGCGTGGCGGCGAGCGTCAGGCTGGCGGCGAGGCTTTTTGAGCTGTTGAGTCCGTCGTTGGTTGAGAAGGTGACGGTGCGCGCGGCGTCGGTTCCGCCTTTGGATGGATCGGCGAGGGAGGAGGAATAGGTGATGGAGTCGAGCGCGGCCTGGTAGTTGGCGAGCGTGGCCATGCCGGTGAGGGTCAGGATGCCGGTGGCGGCGTTGTAGCTGCCGGAGATGCCGTGCTGGTTGGCGAAGTTGAGGCTGTCGCCGGTCAGGAAGCCGCCGGTGATGGCGACGGAGGCGGATTCGAGGATGGTCGAGCCGTAGTCGGCGACCGAGAGCGATGGCGCGATGGCGGCGGCCGCGCCGCCGCCATGGTAGGTCGCCGCGGCCCCGGCGTTGGCAAGCGTAGGCGACGGCGGCGCGATGGCCGCAAGGATCGTATTGCCGCTCTGCGTCACCCCGGTAGAGGTGTTGCCGTAGGTATAGTTGATCGACTGTCCCGAGGCATTGTTGGTGACGGTCGGGTTGATCGAGTTGGCGACGGAGATCCAGCTCACGGCATCATTATAGCTCTGTACCGTGTTCCCTTTGACGACCGTTCCGGTGCTGGCGTCGGGGTCGCCGGAGGCGCCGCCAATGGCTATGGCGTTGTAAGGCATCCCCACAAGAGTGTTTCCACTAATCGTGAGACCAAGGTAGGGCTGCGTTCCGTTGCTGTCGTCTTCGATAAATATTCCCTGAGATGTCTCACCGGCGCCTCTGGTGATCACGTTGTCAGATATTGTTATATTCTCAGCTGACCCCGTGGTGCCTGCGTTCCAGAACTGGATCGCGTCGGGATGGGAGCCGGCGGTATAGGCGAAATCTGTGAAACTGTTATTGGAAATGCTTATGTTCGACGTGCCGACGACATCCATGCCATCGCAGGCAATATTGAAGAAAGCATTCCCGGAAATGCTGACGCTGTTGTCGTCGGTAAGGTTCAGTGAGTTCCCAACCGTCCCGCCCAAGCTTTCGAACGTGGAATTCGTCACCGATATCCCGGAACTATGCCAGAGATTCAATCCACCACGGTCATCCACCGCCGTGGGACTGGAGCCCTCAAACAGCACGTTTGAGAAATTCACATTGCTCGAGCTGTTCACGTTGACATAGTAGTTCACATTGCCGGAGCCGATCACGTCCAGGCCGCTGAAGTTCAGACCCGAACTGGTGTTCACCTGCAGGCCCGTTAGCACCGCCGGGTTCGCCGCGTTTTGTGAAGCGATGGTCACCGAACCGCCAGCGACGTTCACGTTCGAGATCGACAGACCCGAATAGGTCCCCGGCGCCAAGAGGATGCTGTCGCCCGAATGCGCCGCGCTCAGCGCAGACTCAAGTCCAGCAGTCGTAGAGACGGTGGTGATGGTCACTGAGTGTATCCCCGCTTCAGCGATCTAACTCGGCTGAGGGCCAGTTAGTGCAGGTATTGTTCGTTACAATCGCAGAATGACGGAACCAGCTTACTGTCGGATAAATATTTAAAGTGAGCGGTCGATTCACCAAGAATCCTGCGACGGCGGCTAAATTATGGCTGGCGACCCGCACGGTCGCAGCGCTCACGCGACTTGCTTGACCAACCAGGGCGCGCCATGTTGAACTCTACGTCTAGCCGGGTGACTCCCACATAGCGTCAAAAGCGGTCATTCTACTCTTTAATGGGACGTGGCGATGAATGAACTGTTGGGGAGGTTGCTTCCTCATGAAAAAATAAACGACGCTGCCTGGGGGCGCGAACTGGCCCAGCGGTACTCGATCGCCGCGCCCTATCCCCACATTTGCATCGACAATTTCTTCGACAATGATGTGTTGAAGAGAGTCGTTGAGGACTTCCCACGATCTGAAGAACTTGGCATCCGTTACGACAACGTGCGCGAGGCAAAGCGAGCCAGCAGCTCTGAGTACGAGATACCGCCGTTTGCGCGAACGTTCATTCACGCCCTCAACTCAGCTCCGTTTATCGAATTCATCGAGGCCGTGACGGGCATAGGCGGTCTGGTGCCTGATCCGCACCTTGTCGGAGGCGGTTTTCACGCTCTAGGTGTTGGAGGAAAACTCGGAATCCATACGGACTTCAACTATCATAAGAGACTACAACTAGATCGAAGAATTAATGTACTAGTCTATTTAAATGAGAATTGGCCCGAAGAGTTTGGCGGTCATTTTGAGGCTTGGAAACCAGATGGTAGGCAGGCCGAGGCGAAATATCTGCCGATATTCAACAGACTAGTTATTTTTACGACGACAGATTACACGTATCATGGAAATCCCGACCCCGTCACTTGTCCCGAGGGCGAGGTGCGGAAGTCGATTGCAATGTACTATTACTCGAACGGACGGCCACGAAGCGAGTGGTCGGGTCTGATGCAGACGACTCGCTTCATGAATCGCCCCGGCGAGGCGATTGCGGTGTCAGATCCAGGTTGGCAGAGGGTAGCACGCATTGCGCCGAAGCCCGTCCGCGAATGGTTTACCCGTCGCATCCATCGAAGAGTGATTGCAGGTCGGCAATGAGGCTCTTGGCTTGAACCTGGCTCGGCGCGAGTGGCTCGCTGGGTCAGGTAGATGGAGCGATGCGCGCCATCGCGCCTTATAGGCGGACGTGGGAGATCAGTTGACCCGGAAAGCCGTCGGCCCCGCTCGGACCGGGCCGTCCGCGGAGACCGAAGGATCGGCCGGCCGACCGCCCGGTAGCACGCCGCGGTGACCGCGCTCGGCAGGGCGTCAAGATTCACCATCCCATGGATCCAGCGTGACGAGCACGCGGTGAAGAATGCGCGTGAAGAACGGATGGCTCAGCGCCGCTCCCACAAGTGGCGTCCCCGACAGAAACACCATTGCGCAGGCTGTCCTAATCCACCGCGAGCGGAAACTCCTGGCGTACTTCCGCACCAGTGCAGTCCGCGCGGCGCTAAACGATGCATCGCCACGTCCGCCGCTACGGTGGCGAAGATGGAAATCTATTACGTAAGACGTATACCCCAATATGCCCGCAATGACGCAAAGATCCGCGCCATAAAGATGAAAGCCAGAGAGATCGCGGGAGAGAGAGAGGTTTGATCGCCTCTTAACCACCACAAAGTTCTCATCCACACCTGACACGCGAGCCGGAAGCTTACCGTGACGCATGTTTTCCCCGTGGGGATCGCTAATGCGGATGGCAAGCCTCTTTAGCGAGATACCTCCACTGTTGCCACAGACCGCCCAATTTGGGTCCAATATCTCTAACTCAGACAGCCGGTCGTCCAGTTCAGGGCGCCCGTGACCCTCGAGCAAAACATCCTGGTGGCAGATTATGATATACTCCCCTCGGGCAACACTAAGAAACAAGTTACACCCGGAGTAGCCATCGAATTCGTTGCGAATAGAATTATCAATATACAGGAACTCTATATCACGCGTGTCAAAACCACGTTCAACGAAAGACCGCCTCATTTCATCGTATTGTTCGACACACGTAACCAACGTGCAGACGGAATACTTAATGTGTCCTGGGTTCCAACGTGCGTCCGCGCGTATTGGTCCGGAGCCGGACTCGGACTCCAGGGACCCGAGAGCGCCCGGCGCGGACTGCGCGTCTTCGGCGACTTTGGCCGTCACCATCTAAGCCCCGAAAACCTGGCCGAGCGGCGCCGGTCCGCCGAGCTGAGGAAATTGGCCTTCGGCGAGCCCAGCGCCGAGCCGTGACGCCGCCGGCAGTCCTCGAGGCTTCTCATCAACCGTCCCAAAATCAGACCCTTCACCCACCCAACCGGGTATGAAGCAATGTTCGTGCGCCCATTTTCTATCATACATGCCCAGCGCGTCCGAACCCCGTTGCCGCACTGTGGCACGCGCGGACAGGGTTTAGGTCGGGCGCTCGATGGTCGCGCACTCCCGTCCCGGACGCCGGCTGCAAGTCGCTCCAGCGCACGTCAGTTCCTGGTCCATCTCAACCCGGCCGCCGCCGGCGAAGATCAGCTTGACAGCTTCCGCGTGCCGCCTCTTGCGTCTTCACCATGCGCACGAGCGTCGTTATTCCCTGCTATAACACCGGTCGGTTCATTGCCGAGGCGATCAGGAGCGCCTGGGACCAGACGCGAGCCCCGCTTGAGGTGATCGTGGTGGACGACGGCTCCTCAGACCACAGCGCCGAGATCGCCGAGGCGGCAGGCGCGCGCGTGATCCGCCAAGCGAACGCAGGCGTCGCACGCGCACGGAACGTTGGTTTGGGCGAAGCCAAGGGTGAGTTCATCCTGTTCCTCGACGCTGACGACCGGCTTCTCCCGACGGCGATCGAAGCCCACCTAGGATGCTTCGTTCAGTGGCCGGAAGCCGCGATGGTTTACGGTTCGAACTACGTCATCGATACCCACGGCGGTATGATCAGGACGAACGCACAGGCTCCCCGCGCCTATTCCTGGCGCGATGTCTTGTTCGGGATCGTGCCCTCTCCTTCCGTTGCAATGTTCCGCCATCAGGCGGTGATCTTGGCGGGCGGTTTCGACCCTGAAGTCCACTATGGGGAGGACTTCGACCTGTATCTTCGACTTTGCGCCACGGGCGCCGGCGTTTGCCACGGCGAATTCGTCGCCGACTATCGAAAGCACTCCGGCCAGGCCACGAAGCGCCCCGCGGCGTCCCTAGAAAGCATGCTGGGTGTGGTTGATCGCTTCGCCGAGCGGCAAAGTGTGGACGCGAACACGCTCGCCCTCGCGCGCCGTCACTGGCGCATCTACCACGGCCAATGGATCCCGAACGAAGCCGTAAAGAGCGTCTTGCAGATGGACTTCGCGCACGCCAAAGCCAGCGGTCTCACGTATTTTCGGCATTTCCCGGATACGCTGATCGGAACCGCCCGGCGCGCCCTCAGGTTCGGCCGTTGACAACAAGGGCCGCGTTCGCAGATTGGCCTCGCCGCGACAACGAAGCGTCAGATCAGCCCAGGAGCCTTGCCACGTCGCAGCAGGTCCAACTTGCTCAAGAATAGACCTTTGGCTTCGTTAGGAAGTGACAGCCATCCAACCACGATAGACGCCAATACAAGCGATATGGTGACGAGCCACCAACTCCAACCCCAGTCACTGGCGCCCGCGTGGTCGGCTCCCAGAACGAGTAAGGCGAGGTTCGTCAAAAGAGCCGGGACGCTTCGAACACCAGCGCCCGCTGCGATACTGAGTAGCACCCAATCAACGATGCACCGTCCGCAAAGCGCCAGCGCGCTTCCCACCAGCCCAAGTGTCGTCAATCCAAGGTACAGCGCCGCCAGATAGAACGGAATCTCGACAAACATCACGATGGTGATCAACCGGGGGCGGCCCGAGGCGCGCAGACTCGTGTGCGGAATAAGCGCGAACGCGTTGGCCCAGAACCCAATCAGAAGCACCCGTCCAACAGGGGCGGCCTCGGTTGCGATGTGATGTCCCACCCACACCTGCAAAAAAGGACCGATGACAAACACCGCAACTAATACAGGCAAGCTCAGCACCGCTGCCAATGCAAGGGTTGCCTGATTTGTCTGCGCCCGTCGCCCCTCCGCGGTGGAGGCAGCGAGGCGCGGAAAGAGAGCTCCGGTTAGCGCATACGGAACGATCGCAATGCGTTGTGCAAGTTGGTACGGCACCACGTAGCTAGTCACAGTAGCAGCGCCCAATACAGCGCCGATAACGAGGCGATCCAAGGCGAAGAGAATCGGAGCAAATATCGAAGTCAACGTTACCCAGAATCCGTATCCGAGTAGTGCGCGGACCTCCTTTGCGTCGAACATTTGTGGGTGACCTCTCGTTATCTCAACGTGGCAAAGATAGCAGAGAGCAGCTAGGCCGATGGCTCGCGCACCCAGAGCACCACAAAGGACGAGCGGAAGGCTCGGCCCCAGCCGCCACGCGAGGAATAGAGGCAACACTTGGAAAAGGACGGTCGAAGTGATCGAAACCAGGTTCATCTTGAGAAATTGCTCACGACCCTGAAGGGCGCCGGTGAGCACGCCGGTTAGCGTCGCAATCGGAACCGTCGCCGCTAGCAGCGGCATGGCGACCAGCGTTTCGCGCCGAAAACGATCGGCAACCTTCAACACATGCCCGAAGAAATAGTCCCCAGACAACCAAAGCACGAGGCCCCCAATCAGCCCCATCGCCACGTTGACTGTTAGCGCCGCCCAGAACGTTTTCGCTCGGTCCTCGGCCGGCGCTTCACGCAGCGAGGCAATGCGAAACGCTGTCGCTTGCCCGAGGCCAAGGTCGAACAGGCCGAAATATCCAAGTAGAATCCACGCGATCGAAAGTACGCCGTACCGATCCGCTCCCATCAGCCTCAGATAGATCGGAACAGTTACAAGAGCCGTCAGTATCGGTACGATCGATCCAATGATGTTGTAACTTGTGTGGCGCGCTACACTCAACTTCGGATCCCACAAATGGCTAGGCTGAATCTCTGCATCGCTTGAGCTCAAGTGAGCCGGCGCCGCGCCGCAGGCGGCACGAGCACGCTACGCGAACTGCCGATGCGACGACCTAAGCAAATTCAGGGCCATCTATAGCCTTCCCTGGCAAGAATCGGACGACAGGCTTCGATATGATCCTACGAGCGGCACAGTCAGCGTCTAGCGAACCTTTGCAGGGGTCTCGCAAGCGGGCTAGGGTCGGCTCCCAAGCGACGGAGGCGCGGCGAAGCGGTTGAACCCAGTCTGGCGGACTTGGCCGAAAGGCAAACGCCGTTCCAATTATATAAACGTCGTTGCCCTCTCCTACGGTCGAAACAGCCGACGCGATCGCGCCATATTCCATGACACTGTTCAAGTCTCGAACTTTCCCGGGTCGGGCTTGGCGCGCCGCAGACAACAATAGCGCAGCACGTTCCAGAAAAAGCGTGACGCTCAAGCCCTACCATTCTCACGCGGGGCGCCGTTGGTGGCAGCTGGCAGCCTTCGCCTTCTTCTGCACGATGTACGGGATCGCTTTTGCCCTCTTTGCGCCCGGTCTAATGGGTCTCCTGGCGGCGCCGGTCGCAGTCTTGGGCGCAATGGTCATCTGGGCTCTGCCCGACACATCGGCGGCGCCCACGGGTCTGATCGAGCCGCTGTTCTTCGCATATTTCGGTGCCCTGGTCATGTGGCCGAACTACTTGGCTATCGGGCTCCCAGGACTCCCATGGATCACGCTCAATCGCCTAATCCAATTTCCCCTGGCAGGGCTGACCCTCATCAGTGTCTCGATGTCCAGGCAATTTCGCTCAGACCTGGCGACAATCCTGGCGTCTGCAAGCCCGGTCTGGAAGATGATTTCTGCTTTTGTGGCGGTCCAAGTCCTCACGCTGGTGTTCTCCAAGCAATTTGGCCTATCGGTCCAAACTGTCATAATCCATCAGATAAACTGTACGATGACTTTTTTTGTCGGTTGCTACGTATTCAGCAAGAGTAGTCGTATATCGTTTTGGTTTTACCTCATATGGGTGACTGCTGTTGGCGTCAGCATCGTAGGCACAGTTGAGCACTACCAAAGCCGCGTGTTGTGGGCCGGGCATGTTCCCAGCTTCCTGAAGATTAACGACCCAGTTATTGATGCGATCTTGAACGGTGGCATACGCGGGGGGGTGCACCGTGTCCAAGCTACCTTTGGGACTAGCCTAACGCTCGCGGAGTATCTTGCTCTTGCAACCCCCTTCATCATTCATATCGCGGTCACAGGAAGCCGGCTGATCGTCCGAACAGCCGCTGCCGCCACAGTGCCGGTGGTCCTCTACACCATCCTGGTCACAGAATCGCGGCTCGGCGTTATTGGTGTGTTGCTGGGATCGCTTACCTACCTGCTGTATTGGGCAGGGTCACGATGGCGCCGGAACCGGAAAAGTGTTTTCGGCCCTGCAGTTTCGCTGGCATTCCCTTTGATCTTCGTGCTTGCCATAATGTCTACGTTCTTCGTCGGTCGCCTGCATGCAGTGGTCTGGGGCAACGGTGTCCAGACCGAGAGCAACGACAGTCGCGCTGCCGAGTGGGCAACGGCGATACCGAAAATATTGGAGAACCCGCTGGGTCATGGTGCGGGCACTGGAGGCGGCGTCCTTAACTATATAGACTTTAATGGGCTTCCGACAATAGATAGTTACTACATGTCAATATTGTTGGAGTACGGCATATTGGGGGCACTATTGTACTATGGAGTCATATTATGCGCGCTATATTTGTGCGCTAAAATGGTGTTGAAGGGCGGTGCGCGAAATAGCGAGCGTTCGCTGCTAGTCCCGATAGCTGCAAGTATGGTGGCATTCTTGTTCACGCGGAGCGTACTGAGCGAAATCGACAATAATCCGATCGTATTTGCGTTGATGGCGTTGGTCGTTGCGCTCGCCTATCGATTGAACAAGTCGACACCGGTCTCGACACAGGCTGATCCTGCTCAAGCAGGATCCGGTCATCGCAAGCCTTGAGTAGGGGCCGGACGGCAGGTACTGTGTTGTCATGTTGTGTGAATGGCTCGTCTCTTGCAATCGCCCCATTGCCGCTGGACACGATTAGAAGTCTGCGAACCTCTTGACGCCGGCGGGCGGGAACTTGGTGGAGACAAATCGCATGGCGACGAGCATGGCGGAACTTTACCCTGAAATCGCCGCGGGGGGATTCGCGCGCAACAACGGGGGTATCCAGTTCCATAGTCGCGTGAACGCGCTGCTTAGTCCGGACATGACTGTGCTTGATCTTGGTGCGGGCCGAGGCACCGTCTTTCTTACCGGTGTCGATAGCTACTACGAGCGACTGCTGCGTCTTCAGGGTAAGGTGGCGCGGGTCATCGGCGTCGATGTCGACGCGGGGATCGTTGACCATCCATATCTGGACGAACGACACGTGATTGACCCTGCTGCGCCGTTGCCTTGCCAGGAAGCAAGCGTGGACTTGGTCGTGGCGGACTGGGTGCTGGAGCATGTCGCCGACCCGGCTCACATGGCGTCCGAGATAGACAGAATCCTGAAGCCAGGTGGGTGGTTCTGTGCGCGCACGCCCAATCGCTGGGGATACGTCGGCATTACCGTCAGACTTATTCCGAACGCCTACCACAAACCGCTTCTGCGGCACGTTCAGCCGCAACGCTCGGCCGAGGATGTTTTTCCAACGACCTACCGGCTGAACTCCATGCGCGACTTGCGCCGCTATTTTCCCGATACTCGTTGGCGGCACTGCTCATACCGCTCCAATCCAAGTCCGAAATACTTTGGACAATCCGCATTCATGTTCCACGCGATAGCACTGTACCAAGCATTGATGCCCGATGCCTTTAAGACAGACCTGCATGTATTTCTTCGCAAGCTTCCTGCCATTGAGGCGTCGGCGTGATGCTGCCGTTGCCGACTTGAATCGGCCGGCGCTGCAGCTTTAGGAGCGCTGATTGATGGCGCCCCGAGTGGGCGGCAGTGTCTTTGGATCGGCGGCTGCTGCGCAAGCGCTGTTCTTGAGCCCATGTTTCGGCGACTGGTCCGATGGGGCAGATTGACCCCTTCGCGGCCTCGTGGGTTTGGCGTGCTGATAATGCCTGGTGACGATGTGCTGACCGAGGCTGTGGTGCGTCCGATGGTGTTCACCGGGCGGGCCACTGCCGGAAGTGGAGCGCCCGGGCCAGGCCCGTATAGGGGGCAGCAGTCGTGATGGGCATCCCCTCAGCCATTGGAATGCAGCGGCTGGCTTGCGCCTCACTCACTGCGATTGCCAAACGCACTCGCAGAGGCTTGTCACTACTCCGTCTTTCTGGCGGCCACGACGAGATCGGTCCAGACATCGCGGGATAGCAGCACATCAAGCCCAAAGTGGGAGCAGAGCTCGACCAAGCTCCCGCGGGAGAACACGTGGTGGTGGTTACACCTAGTCGTGGCCCCACCGAGGGTCTGCGCGACGAGCGCTTCACGGTCTCTAATCACTCGCTTCGGCACCAGTCTCAGGTCGGTCAGTTCGATGATTTCGGCGAAATGAGTCTCGTCGGCCTCGTCGACATCGTTTTCGTAGTCGGCAAGCAAATGCGCGAACGGCGTGTCGGGGCGCAGCCGATCGAAATTGCTGCGTTTGTTCGGCAGCACCAGCAGCAGCAGCCCGCCCCCCTTGAGTACCTTCAGCCAAGCCTCGACCGCTTTCAGGGGGTTCGCGACATGCTCCAGACAATTGCTGGACAGCACGACATCGTAGCGGATCGCTTCGCCCAGCCGTGCGGCGACGTCGACCGCTTCGCAAATGTACTGGCTGCCGACGACTTCACTTCCGAGAACGAAGTCACCCTCAGCGATGCGCCCTTCCCAGACGGTGTCGTCCGCGAAGTTGCAGTTGTCAAGCGCCGCGAGGTGACTATAGAGCGGAAGGACGCTACCATCCGTGAATATATGACTAGGGCCTCCGATCTCTAGACCGCGTTTATGCTTGAGGAACGGCAGGAGTTCGGATGATCCCTTCATAGGCCGGTGCCGAGCTGTTAGCAGTGGGGAGACGACGTGTCGCCGATAGAGGTCGCGCGCCACGTCGCCGAGCCCGTGCTCGTGAA
>Ga0206794_1240_pt1 | contig 11483 bp, 11 predicted proteins | sample Alteio_BWOrgCont_70_FD_152877 | JGI IMG/M metagenome (GOLD analysis project Ga0206794, IMG submission 152877) | Enriched cells from forest soil in Barre Woods Harvard Forest LTER site, Petersham, Massachusetts, United States -... | ecosystem: Environmental > Terrestrial > Soil > Temperate forest >...
CATCATGAGCACCACGCAGAAGATGATGCTGAGCACCGGGAAGAGGGCGCCGAAGGGGGCACGGAAGGCGCGATGGCGTTCCGGTTCGCGGTAGCGCAGGATGAGCACCGCGATCGACACCAGCACGAAGGCGAACAGGGTGCCGATGTTCGAGAGGTTGGAGACGGTGCCGATGTCGAGCAGTCCAGCCGGAATACCCACCACGAATCCCGCCACCCACGTGGCCACCGCGGGGGTGCGGAACTGGGCGTGGATGCGGGAAAAGACGTCGGGCAGCAGGCGATCGCGCGACATGGCAAACCAGACGCGCGCCTGGCCGAGCTGGAAGACCAGGATGGACGAAATCATGCCCAGCATGGCGCCGATCAGGACGATCAGTTCGACCCAGCGTAAGGTGCTTCCCCCGGGCATCAGCGAAAGTCGCTTCAGCGCGTTGACCACTGGCGCGCCGTCCCCCATGATCGACTGCCAGGGCACGATGCCGCTGAGGACGATTGCCACGCCACCATATAAGAGGGTGCAGGCTACCAGTGTGGCAAGGATGCCGAAGGGCAAATCGCGCTGCGGCCGGTTGCATTCTTCGGCGGCAGTGGAGACGGAGTCAAAACCGATGTAGGTAAAGAAGATGATCGAGCCGCCGGAAAGCATGCCGGTCCACCCGTTGGGCATGAAGGGATGCCAGTAAACGGGCTTGATAAAGCTGGCCGCCGCGAAGATGAAGGCCAGGATGGCGACGATCTTGATCAGGACCAGGATGTTATTGGTCCGGGCGGACTCGCGGATGCCGCGGACCAGGACAACCGTAAGGACCATGACGACCAGGAACGCCGGGATGTTGAAGCCGAAATGCCAGCCGGGTGCGTACAGGTCGTGGCCGGCAAGATCCTGCAGGCCGGTGGGCAGGTACGCGGGCGAGATCCACATGATCGGGGGATGGAGCCCGAACCATTCCAGCAGCGCCTCGATGTGAGCCGCGAAACCGACGCTGACGCTCATGTTGGAGAAGGCGTATTCGAGGATCAGGTCCCAGCCGATGATCCAGGCCACCAGTTCGCCGAGGGTTGCGTAGGTGTAGGTGTAGGCCGAGCCGGCAATAGGGATCATTGAGGCGAGTTCGGCGTAGCAGAGACCGGTGAAGACGCAGACCACCGCGACCAGGACGAGCGACAGGGCGAGCGCCGGCCCCGCGCCGGGCCGGCCCGCCATCGCGGTGTGGGTGAGCAGGTAATGAATCAGAGGGGTGCTGCTGATCTCCGGCTTGTCGAATTTCTGCCCAGCCATGGCAGTGCCGATGACCGTGAAGATCCCGGAACCGATGACTGCCCCGATGCCAAGCGCGGTCAGCGACCACGGGCCGAGCGACTTCTTGAGGGCGTTCTCAGGCTCCTCGGAATCCCGGATTAGCTTGTCAATGGATTTGCGGGCGAACAGTTGGCTGGGCAGTGCGGTTCTCCTCTTGCAACCTCAGGGGGTGCCTTCGAATCCATTGCGGGTGCTTGCCGAAGATAGGGGGAGATGCAACCAGAGTTCCGCATCAGGACGATGAGATCCCGATCCGGAGATGAGCCGTGTTGGAAGAAGCTTAGCGCTTCGACTGTCCGCGAGCCAGTTTCTTGACCTTCTTCTTGGCGGATCCGCGCGGGGTGGTGCGCTTGGCCTTGGGAGCGGCCTTCTTGCGGGCGGCGCGCTTCAGTTTCTTTCGTTCCAGCTTGTCTTCAATCTTGGTGGTGTTTGCCACGTGTAACCTCTTTCGCTGCAGTTTGTTCAATGTGTCCGGCGACGCCGGGTGACGCGATTTTAATGGTAACAGCGATTGAGGTCAGTGAACAGCAGGGATCAGGGATCAGAGAACAGAGATCAGGGATCAGGCCTGCTGTCCTCCGGCTACGGTTCACTGTCCGGTTGGTGTCATCTCGAAGCCTAGCCGTCACAGATAAGTCGACGCTGCAAGCGAAGGCGGTTAGGGTGGCTCCATGGAAAATCCCAGCAGGATATCGCTTCGGAAGAGTGCGCGGATGGGAGGACTTACATCCGCGAGAGCCGTCCGTGCTGTGGGGATGACGGCGGGGTTCCTATCATTTCTTATTCCCCTTTCGGGATTCGCGGTCGACGCCCCGACGTTTCGCGGCGACGCGCGGCACACCGGTGTGTATGACGCCGCGGGCGTTCCAAAACTTACCGGCGTGAAATGGACCTTTCACACCGAGGGCCGGGTGATCGCCTCAACTGCCATCCACGGCGACTCCGTTTATGTAGGCAGCACCGGTGGGGTGATGTATGCCATCGACCGCGCCGCCGGAACTGCACGGTGGAAGTACGATGCCAAGGCCCGCATCGCGTCTTCGCCGGCGATAGCAGGCGGGCTGGTTTACTTTGACGCCTTTGATGGCAACTTCTACGCCGTGGATGAGGCCACGGGACAGCTGAAATGGAAGTTCAAGACCGGCGGCGAGCACCGCTTTTCCGCGACCCATCTGCACGGCTCGCAACCCGCCACCGAGACCATGCCGGACCCGTGGGACTGCTATCTGTCTTCGCCCGTGGTGTGGAACGGCACAGTGTACTTCGGCAGCGGCGACGGCAACGTGTACGCCCTGGACGCGGCCAGCGGCGAGCTGAAGTGGAAATCCAAGACCGGCGACGTGGTGCATGCTTCGCCCGCGATCGCCGACGGAGTGGTTTTCATCGGCAGCTGGGACAGCTACTTCTATGCCCTCGATGCAGCGAGTGGCGGACTGAAATGGAAATTCAAGACCGGAGAGGATCCCGACATCCACAATCAGCAGGGGATTCAGTCGTCGGCCGTGGTGATGGACGGGATGGTGTACTTCGGTTGCCGCGACGCGCACCTGTACGCGCTTGATGAGCAGACGGGCCAGATGAAGTGGTCGTATTCCACCAAGGGATCCTGGATCATTGCTTCGCCCGCGGTGAGGGACGGCAAGGTGTACTTCACCACATCGGATACGGGGCGGCTTTATGAAGCCGATGCCAAAACGGGCGCGATCCTGTTCTCAGTGAACTTCAAGGGATGGCCGCTGTTCTCTTCCCCGGCGATCGCGGGGGACACGGTCTATGTCGGCTCGACGGCCGGAACGCTCAACGCGGTGGACCTCAAATCCCAGGCGGTGGGCTGGACGTTCGCCACCGAGACTGCGAAGAAGAACGGTCCCGCGCTCACCACGCCGGAGGGAAAGCCCGACTATGCCTCTGTGTTCGCTTCCGACTTCTATGACGACATCATGGCGGGTTACGTGAAGCTGCTTTCGATGGGGCCGATCCTGTCGTCACCGGTGGTGGTGGACAACGTGATTTATGTGGGCAGTGTGGATGGGAATGTTCACGCGCTGGATTGAAAAAAGGGACTAGGGACTAGGGACCCGGGGCAAGAGGAAAGGAGGACGAACATGAGGGAGATAAAGAGCATGGATCGCAGCCGCAGCCAACGCATTCGGAGTGCGCTTCTGGTTTTGAGCGCCCTGATACTTTTTCTGTTCGGCCTCTTCCTGCTGTTCGCGCCGGCGCCGGCATCGGACGGGCAATCGAGGCGGCGGCCTGAATCGTTCCGCGCGCCGCTGGAACGGGTAGATAATGGTCTCGCAATCGCGAAAGCTGAATTTACCGGTGGAGGATATTTTTGGTCCGGTTGAATGGCACGTTGAGCCCACGGCTTGGCGGGCCGGCAGCGTCCCGCGAGTTTGCGCGAGGTGTGGGCATGTCGAGTATCGCTGACGTTGGGCGGATGGCTGGAAGTGAGGAGACGCAGAGGGGATCGTTTGCCCGGCTCTTCACCAAGTCATGGCTGTTTCGCGCCGCCATGGTTTTCATTGTTTCTTCGACCATCGGGTTTCTTTTTGCGTTGCCCGAGTGGAACATGGGCATGGGCTGGAAGGTTCCCCTGGCGCTCTGGTGGGCGTGGGGTCTTTTGGCGCCGCTGATCCTGGTGACGGACCGTCGCCTGCCCTATACCGGACGGCAGCCTGGGCGACGCGTGGCGGCTCATGGAGTGGCCTCGCTGATTTTCACGACGATTTCCATTTACCTCTTTTTCGCTCTCCGCATCGCCATCGGAGATGCCACGCTGCCCGGGGGACCGCACTGGGGCCTCCTTAAGCCCATGCCGATGCTGAAGAACGCTACCGGCTGGTTCATCTGGAGCTGCCTCATCTACTGGGCGATCGTCGGGGCACTGCAGGCGTATCGCTATTACGAGCGCTTTATGAGCAGCGAATTGCAGTTGGAGAGAATGGAAAAAAGCTACTCACATGCCCGGCTGAACGCATTGCGGATGCAACTCGACCCGCATTTTCTGTTCAATGCGCTCAATACCATCTCTTCGCACGTGGAGCGCGACCCCAAGCTTACCCGGCTGATGATCGAGCATCTCGGCGACTTGTTGCGCATGTCGCTCGAATCGAAGGACCGGCAGGAGGTTCCGCTGGCGGAGGAACTGGCGTTCCTCGACCACTATCTCGCCATTCAGAGGATCCGCTTCGGCCGGCGGCTCAGGGTGGAGATCGAGATCGCGCCGGAAGTGCGTTATGCGTCGGTGCCCTCGCTGTTCCTGCAGCCGCTGGTGGAAAATGCGATCCGGCACGGCATCTCGCACCGGGCTTCGGGCGGCACGGTGACGGTCGCGGCCAAACCGGTGGGCGAGAATCTCGTCATTCGCGTATCGGATGATGGCGCAGGTCTCCCGCAGGGATGGACGGTCGAGAAATCCACCGGGCTGGGCCTGTCGGTCACGCGGGAACGCATCGCCGGCCTCTATCCCAACGGGGAGGCAAGCTTTACGATAGGTCCGCGGGAAGACGGCGGCACGGTGGTCGAGATCATTCTGCCTTTGCGGGTGATTGGAGAAGAACCCAATGAAGCCAGCGCTTGAGAACATCAAAGTATTGGTTGTGGATGACGAAGCGCCGGCGCGGCAGCGGCTGCTCGATCTTCTACGCCGCGATGGGCAGGTGGGCACGATCCTGGAGGCCTGCAACGGAGAGGATGCATTCGAGCTGATCCGGGACCATCACCCGGACCTTGTTTTTCTCGATGTGCAAATGCCTGAGCTCGATGGGCTGGGTGTGATTGAAGCCGTCGGCGTGGCGGAGATGCCGCTCACGGTATTTGTGACCGCTTACGATCAGCACGCAATTCGCGCGTTCGAAGCCAATGCGCTGGACTACCTGCTGAAGCCATTCAGCGACGAGCGCTTTGAAGGCGCCCTGGGGCGCGCCAAGGCTCGCCTCGAGGAGCGCAGCCTGCTCGAGTTCGGGCAGCGGGTGATGAAGATGGTTTCCGCGGCGCCGGCCAACTCCGACCGTCGCTGGGACCGCCTGGTGGTGAAGTCGGGCGGGTCGACGCGCTTTGTCCGGGTGGTCGATGTGGATTGGATCGAGGCGGCGGGCGTGTATGTGAACCTGCACGTGGCGGGCAAGGAATTTCTGTATCGCACCGCGCTGAACGACCTGGCCGACCGGCTCGACCCGCGCCGGTTTGTGCGCGTGCACCGTTCGGCCATCGTGAATATCGAGAGCATCGTGCAGCTGGAGCCGATATCGCACGGCGAGTTCGACGTGGTGCTCCGGAATGGATCGTGTGCCCGCGTGAGCCGGACCTACCGGGCGCAACTGGAGAAGCGGCTGGGCCAGCCACTCTGAGGATGCGCAGAAAATCTGGCTAACCTGGCCCAGGGCCGTTCCAGCTCAGTTCCCAGTCATCAGTTCGGTATAGGGCGCATTCAAGGCGTGACACTGACCTTCGGCGTGGCCGAATTCATCCTCTGTCACGTCCATGACGAAGCCCGAAATGGGGCCGACGGTCACGTGCGTGCCCGCGCTGGTGCCCGGTTTGTATTGATTCTCCTGGTCATCGGCTTCCCAACGCCATCCCAGCTCGAGACATGCCTCGCGGCGGTGCGCCGAGAACGCGGCCAGGCTGGCCATCTGGTACTGTTCCAGATGGCATTGAAGGGCGAAATCGGTCTCGGCGGCAAGAAGGCCTGCGAGGACGCAAATGCCGGAGGCCTGAGCGAGCTTTGACGTTTTCGTGAGGCGACGCAAAGTTGGCTTCCACCAATCGAAATAGGGGTTTGGGTGGGTTCAGTATATCGTCACTCGCGATTTTGGGAACGTAAAAAATCGCTCTGGGAGATGAAGTGCGCGCGAATGGCCTGGAGGGAATGGTCGCGGTCGTGACGGGCGCCAGCCGTGGCGTGGGCCGGCGGATCGCATTGCGGCTCGCGAGCATGGGATCGAGCATGGCACTCGTCGCACGAAGCCGGGCCGCGCTGGAGGAGGCTCGAACCGAGATTGAAACCAGGGGCGGGCGGGCGCTGGCATTCTCCGCCGATCTTGCAGAAGCCCATTCGATCGAGCCGCTGAAGGATGCGATCGAGCGCGATCTCGGAGTCCCCTCGATTCTCGTGAATGCGGCTGGGGTGTTCGGACCGATCGACCTGGTGAGGGACACAGATGCCGCCGCTTGGATCGAAACCATTCAAATCAACGCCATCGCACCGTACCTGACCTGCCGGGCGTTTGTGGGGGGAATGGTGCAGCGGGGTTGGGGCCGCATTGTCAACGTGACCTCCGCCGCGGCCCTGCACACGCCCGGGCCTGCCAACAGCGCCTATGGCACCAGCAAAGCCGCGCTCAACCAGTTCACCAGGCATCTTGCATCGGAGCTCAAGGGGACGGGTGTGACCGCCAATGTGATCCATCCCGGCGACGTGAAAACCGAGATGTGGGCCTACATCAAGGCCGAGGCGCAGCGGCTGGGGAGCGTCGCCGACGCTTACATCCAGTGGGCGGACTGGGTGGAGGCGACAGGCGGAGACGACCCCGAAAAGGCTGCGGACCTGGTTGCGGACCTCATGAGTGACGAAGCAGCCGCGGTGAACGGCCGCTTCATGTGGATCAAGGATGGCTTGCAGGCTCCGATCTCCAGTTGGAGCGAGCCGGAGGATCCGCAACCTTGGCGGAAATAGGGACACGACGCGGCTTTTTCTAATGGAATGCCAGAATGCTACGGATGTTGCGGCCGCGGCCGCAAATGCAGGAGATCATGGCCCTCTCATTCCCCTCGCCCAAACAACGAACGGCCGGCGCGATGGCGTGCTCTAACGCACAGCGATGCCATATATTGCGCGGGATAGACTCGGACTGGTTTCAATTCCATTGGGGAGCAATTTTTCGGTGTCAGACGAGAGTGGCCGCGTGCTGGTGATCAACCCGGGATCGACGTCAACCAAGTTCGGCGTTTTCTCAAGAACGGGCGCGTGTGGGTGGAGTCGGCGCGGCATGACGACGCGGAACTGGAGCAGTTTCGCGGGCGTTCAACGCTGGCGCAGGCGGATTACCGCGCCGGGTTGATCGCCCATGCGTTGGCCGCGGCTGGATACGATGCGCGGCACCTGGCCGCCGTGGGCGGCAGGGGAGGGTTTCTTCCGCCGCTGCCATGCGGGACGTACCTGGTCGACGAGGCCATGGTGGAAGAGCTTCGGCTGGCACGCCGCGGCGAACATGCGTGCAATCTGGGGGCGTGCTGGCGCTCCGGTTTGCGCACGCAGCCGGAGTGAACGCCTACATCGTTGACCCCGTCACGGTGGACGAATGGCAGCCGTGCGCCCGCATTTCCGGTTCTCCGCTGGTCGCGCGGTGGGCTGTGGGGCATGCGCTCAACACCAAGGCGGTGGCGCGGAGATTCGCCCGGGAGCGAGGGCGAGCGTACGAGGACCTGCGGCTGATTGTGATTCACCTGGGAAGCGGGATCACGGTGTCGGCGCATCGCGGGGGAAGGATGATCGACAACAACACGCCCGAGGAGGGACCGTTCGGGCCGGACCGAAGCGGGTCGCTGCCAGTGCGGGAGCTGATCAAGGTGAGCACCAGCGGCGTATTCACCCAAAAGCAGCTCGATCGCAAGGTGTTCGGGGAGGGGGGCCTGTTCGCCCACCTGGGTACGCGCGACCTGAAGGAAGTGGAACGGCGGATAGATGCGGGCGATGACGAGGCCGCTGCCGTGTATGAGGCGATGATCTACCAGATCGCCAAAGAGGCAGGGTCGATGGCGGCGGTGCTCAAGGGCGGGGTGGATGCGGTGTTGCTGACTGGCGGCATGGCATTTTCCGAGCGACTGTTGAGCGATCTCAAGACATACATCGACTGGATCGCGCCGGTAGCGGTGTACCCCGGCGAAGATGAGCTGAGGGCACTGGCCGAGGGCGTATTTCGGGTGCTCGATGGTGAGGAAGAGGCGAAGCGGCTATGGGACGAGGGCCGCGAGCCTGCGCACGCCCGGAGCCGGGAGGCGCTGGTGATCGGGCTGGAGTGAAACGCTGGGTTTCGGCCGAGCCGCCTGGTAACTGCACATTTTGACGTCGTCCCTATAAGTTTTAACAGCTCATTCACGAAGGCTCGGCGCGCACACTTACCTGTTGTGTTCCTGAAGGGAGGCTGTGCCTTGCTGCCGCGAAAAAGGGATTTCGAATGCCGCAACTCTTTCGGTGTTGACGACTCCACGACCGTCCGCCAAGGCTCCGGGAAGGAACGGGACAACGTCAAACCATCGTTTGCATCCCGCGGCAGTCAACCGGCCCCCTCATTTTTCTGGTGGTTTGGATTGACCATTTTTCTGCTTGTTTTGGGTTGCGACCGCGCGTCCCACGTTTCTCCGTCGGCATCACCATCTGCGGAGGGGTGGCATCAGTTTCAGGGAACTTGGACGGCCGCCGGAAGCCGCAACATCATGCCGATGGGCAGCGACCGGCGCGCGGCGGTCTCTACCTTCGAGGGATCGCTGGTGCTGGCGGGCGCATCGGGTGTGGGCGTCGGGTTTCAATCCCAGGCGTTGATTTTCAATGACAGCGCGACCGGGCTGGTTGGGCGCGCGGTTTGGACGGACGAGCGGGGCGACCAGGTTTTCAGCGAACTGCGTGGCGAAGGCACGGCTGATAGCAACAAGATTTCCGGAACATTTGTGGGTGGGACGGGGCGCTACAGGGGCGCTACGGGCGACTACGCCTTCTCCTGGCGCTTTGTGATCGAAAACGAGGACGGGGTCGTGCAAGGCCAGTCGGTCGGATTGAACGGGCGCGTCCGGGTGGGTTCCCCGCCGACGGAACCACGCCCGGGAGGGCCGCAAGCATGAGCAGCCCTGGGCCGTTAACGACCTCGCCCCCGGAATCCGCGTCCAAAAGCACCCTGCGGCGAATATTGTTTCGCGCCTTTCCCTTTGTCATGGCCGCTGCGATCTGGTTCATACCTGTGCCCGAAGGGCTGACGCCCCAGGCCTGGCATTTGTTCGCCGTATTCATCACCGCGATCGTATCCGTGCTGCTGGGGATTTATCCCCTGTTGACCTCCACCACATTGGCGGTGGGCGCGGTGGTCCTGACCGACACCACTTCCGCGGCCAAGGCCTTCGCCGGCTTTGCCAATACCAGCGTGTTGCTGGTCGTGATCGCCTTCCTTGTAGCTCAAGCAGTGGTCAAGTCGGGGCTGGGACGGCGAATCAGCCTTTTCATGGTGAGCCTCTTCGGCCGCTCGTCGGTGGGACTCGCCTACAGCATCATCCTTACCGACGCCGCCATCGCTCCGGCTTTCCCCAGTAACACCGCGCGCGGAGGAGTGCTGTACCCGATCGTGCTGTCCGTCGCCCAGGGATCTGGTTCGCACCCCGACGATCCCCAGGGCCGCAGGTTAGGCGGCTACCTGATGTTCAGTGCCATGGCCAGTCTGGCCATTTCTTCGGCTTTGTGGATGACGGCCACGTCGGCCAACCCCATCGCCATCCAGGTGGCACAGAAGTACGGAGTTAACGTCGGCTTCGGCCAGTGGCTGATTGCCTCTTCGCTGCCGGCCCTGGTCATTATCCTTGCGTTGCCCTGGCTGCTCGCCCGCTTGTTCCCTCCCGGCGTGGGCGCTACGCCGGAGGCTCCCGCCAACGCGCGAAAAGCTCTTGCCGAGTTAGGACCGCTGTCGCGCGAAGAGCGGATCACGGCCATCGCCTTCATCCTGATGGTCAGCGGCTGGATTTTCGCCGATAGGTTGCATCTGAATGTCACCAGCATTGCTTTTGCGGGTCTGGGCATGCTGCTGCTGACCGGTGTCCTCACCGCCCATGACATCGCCACCCAGGGCGATACGCTGGCCACATTTCTCTGGCTTGCTGTGCTCTTCGCATTAAGCGGCCAGCTCAACGAACTGGGCTTCATGGGTTATGTGGGTCAGCGGCTGGCTTCCTATATGGGTGGACTTTCATGGCCCATCACCTACGCGGCGCTGGTCCTGCTGTATGTGGCTATCCATTACGTCTTCGTGAGCCAGTCTTCACAGGTCCTCGCCCTGCTGGGGGTATTTCTCGATGTCGGGATTCGCGGCGGTGTTCCGCCCACGCTGATGGCGTTTTCATTGTTCTTTGCCAGCAGCTATTTCTCCGTGATTACGCCGCAGGGTGGAAGCCAGAACGTGATCTTCGTGGGCAGCGGCTACCTCACGCAGCGGGAGCTCTATCGCCTCGGCTTCCTGACCACGCTTTTCTTCCTGGTGGTATTTTTAACGATCGGGACCGGGTGGATCCTGCTGGTCGCGCGGTGATCCGGCCAGGCGCACAGGCCCCTGATCCACCAGATCGCCAAAGAGGTGCCGGATCAATGGCGGCGGTGCTCCAGGAATCAGACGACCATCGGTTTCAATGTTGAATCTGGCTTAACGCGTCGCGAATGGGGGCTGAAGATATTCTCAGGATTCCGCTGAATGGCGTGTACATCTCCAGAATGATCAAGATCGCGCTGGAGACAGCAAAGGCGCTGACCAGCAGGGTGACAATCACCGTGGGATTGGGGGGTGCGACGAGACCGAAGCTCACAAAGATCGCCACCAGCCATGAGACCAGGACGATCAGCATGGGCGTCGGCAGGGAATTGCTCTCCGATTCGATGAAAACTAACCAGGTTGCCTGTCTCAAATCATCGAGGAGCCCTATCGCCTTGATTTTGACCGCCGCTTGATGGTCATTGGTGGGCGCGAGGAACCTCAGCTGCTGCTCGATTTTATTGATGTAGTCCGTCGGTTGGAGCTGGACCGGCTTGAACGCCTCGCGGGGCCATACACGATGAAGAGTAGCTTCCACCAACCCACCTATCTGGGAGCGAATCTGGTCGGCCTCCGGACCATACTCCACCAGGGTGCGATTCAGCAGGATGATCTTGGAGGACACCTGTTCTACGCGAACTCTCTGCGCGTCATAGGATGATTTGGCTGAGGATACGAGCATCCCGAGGACCAGCCCTGTCATGGTCACAACGACCCCGGTGGAGAGGCTGATGACAACTCGTGCATCCTGGCTGAAGTGTTCTTCGGGCAACAGGCGACGGAGAAACATGCCGAGCGCGGCTCCCCCAAAGACAATCAGGAAAATAAGTGAGCTCACGTAGATCGATTGCATGCTGTCCTCGTACCCGGTTGTTATTCCGTGGTCTGGCTCTT
>Ga0206794_1232_pt2 | contig 11478 bp, 9 predicted proteins | sample Alteio_BWOrgCont_70_FD_152877 | JGI IMG/M metagenome (GOLD analysis project Ga0206794, IMG submission 152877) | Enriched cells from forest soil in Barre Woods Harvard Forest LTER site, Petersham, Massachusetts, United States -... | ecosystem: Environmental > Terrestrial > Soil > Temperate forest > O...
GTCTATTTAAGCGCAGAGAGCGCAGAGAGAAGTGAGAGGATCGCGGAGGGAAGGGGTTCTCCAAAGGGCTCAGCCTGCAAATCCTGCCACAAACGCTGCCAGACCCCACGCTCGGTCCAGCGGCGGAAACGCATGTAGACGACGTCCCAAGCGCCCAGCTCCCTGGGCAAATCCCGCCAGGGTGTCCCCGTGCGATTCAAATAAAGCAGCGCCTCCAGAAAGTCCCGATCCGTCAGCTGCGGCGGCGCTCCCGCCGCAGAATGTTTGGCCACCGCCAAGGCCGCTTCCAATTTCTTCCAGATCTTATCGCTGATGATCTTACGGACAGGTTCTTCGTTCATCCCAAGCTTTCCATCACCTTTTCCTCCCGCCGTACAGACAATTCGTAAACACGACCTAAGGTAAATTAAGCCAAAAAGTGGCCCGCTTTTGGATCTCTGGCATTGCCATAAATGCTGGAAACAGAAGGGCTAAATCCGCCTCAATCAGGGAATCCGGTACCGGTCCATCAAGGTCCATCAAGGTCCATCAAGGTCCATCAAGGTCCATCAAGGTCCATCAAGGTCCATCAAGGTCCATCAAGGTGATGAGAATAGTCGGAGAACCGTCCGGGATACGGACGGCTGGCTTCAGCTATCCATGGCGAAATGCGCTCCTATTCCTATTTATCCAACGCACCGCGTAGCCGCTTTTCGGCATCCGCGTTCCAATAGGCGCAGTCGAGCTGCAAAAAGACCGAGGTGTACGGAATGGTCAGATTGGTCTTCAGCAGCAGCACGTGGAAGGTTTTTCCGGCCTCGTCGAGTTTCGCGATGATCTTCTCGTGGGGCAACGATTGCACCTCGCGCTGGCCGAGAAGCTTGGTCAACGCATCGCGATACGCCGTGATACCCGCGGCATCCGCTTCGGGGACCTTGGGCATTTCCGCATCGAGGTAAATGATGGGCCGCACGTGCTGGACCTTGCCTAGGGCGTCGAGAACGGCGTGGACCACTTCCAGTTGGCTGGCGCCCGTGTTGATCGTCTCAATCCCCGGCGCGGTCTGCCACGGATACGCGGAGTCAGCGATGACGATCCAATTGCGATGACCGAGCAGTGGCAGTTGCTGCTTCAGGGTCTTCTGCCACGTCTCCTGCGCGTGGGTTGAAAAAGCGGATGCAGCGGCGAAAAGAAAGGCGACAAGGAACGTGCGGAAGTTCATGGGGGTAGGGATGTCTCAGCGAATCGCGATTTGCAGCGATTCACCAGCGGAAAGGTGCGTATCGGCCGCGAGCGTGATCGTCAGCTTGCGATCAGAAAGCGCATGGGTCGACTTGAGAGCATGGTCATGCGATGTCACGCTCACGCTGGCTGCCGGGACTTTCTCCGGCAGGGTGAGGGCGATCGAACGGACGCGCAGGCCGCCGTATTTCAAGGCGAGCGTGGCGTGCATCGCGTGGTCGTCGGATTTTTGCTCAAAGGTTCCCCACCCTTCCGCCGAAGTGAAGGGCGCACGAAAATCTTCCGGCGTGAGCCGGGGTGCAAATCCGATGTGACCTTTCGGCCCGTGATACTCAAAGCCGCAAGCGGCGATGAATACGCCGTAGCTGGCCATGGATCGCGCGTAATGATCGCCGCATTCCACTTCGTTCCATGGGTTGCGCCGTGCGGCGTTGTAACGGTCGTGCAAGGCGCGCTCCACGGCGAGGCCCTCGAGTAGCATGCCTTCCCAGATCATGTGCCCGGCCACCTGATGCTCGAAGCCGTTCATGCATTCATTGAAATACATCGCCGACCATTCCTTTTTTCCCTGCCCCTTGGCCCGGTTGTAATCCCAATCGGTGCGCGGAAAAGTGCACATCAAGAGGCCGGCTTCTCCGGGCATGGCGTACCAGCGGCCGGGTTTGTTCACCGCGCGGTAAGGGCCGACATCGGGGGAGAAGTTATAGCGCCACAGCGATTGGAGCGCGGTGCGTGTTTCCTTTTCCGGAAGGACGCGCGGCAACCCGACCTGGAAGGCCCAGCTCTGGCCCATCACCTGATCGATCTCGCAGCCAGTGCCGGAATTGACCGAATCGAGATGCGCCGGGTCGACCTTGTTGGAGAAATACTCGCCGTCAAAAAGGTCCTGCACCATTTTCTCGCGCCCCTTGGCAGCGATGGCGCGGCATTGGGAGGCATACCCAGGGTCGCTCATTTCGTCGGCCATCTGCGCCGCGGCGAGCAGCGCGGCGAGATACAGCCCGCTCAGCCACGAGACCGGGCCGAACCAATCGGCATCGAGCGTGTTGTGCTGGTTGCCTTTGATGATCCCGTCCCCCGTGCCGTCCTTGGCGATCATCCAATCCATGGCCAGCTTCACCTTCGGCCAGACCCGCGTGAGGAAAGCCGCGTCGGTCGACATCTGATGTTCGCGAAGAGCCTGGAGGATGTAGCCGGCCTGGGCATCGATGGCCGGCATGTTGTTGCTCTCCCCTCGGAAATGAATGCCGCCATCGGGTTGCTGGGCCACGCCGAAGTCGACATTCTCCCGCTGATCCCGCATGAGATCGGGGAAGAGCCTCCCCGGCGCTTGCGCATAGTACCAGACATGACCGCAGGTCCCGGCGCAGCAGCCCACGCCTTCCCAAGCCCAGAAGCGGCCATCCGCAAAGCGATAGGAAGTGGAGGTGGCGAGGATGGAGGTATTGAGAAACGTCCGGTCGAGGAACCAGTAGGGCAGCGTGGAGTCGTACCACGTGTCCCGCCAGAGCAGCGTATCGCCGATAAGTCTCTGCTGGTTACCCGCGACGTATTTGGCCACAGCCAGCGCCGAATCAAACTTGGAAGCGTAGTAGCGACCCTGCACGGCGGTATGAAATCCGCCTTTGAGATTTGGGAAGAACCACGTCAGCACGAAAGTCACGGTGGCCGTTTCGCCGGGCGCCACCTTCACCTTGCGACCGAGCGCGCCGACGAGCTTCTCCTGCAACGAAACGGATTTTTCTCCCGAGTTCGATTCCGCGGGTGCACCAAGCAACGCCAAACCCATCGTGCCGTTGTCCGCCATTTCTTCGAAGCGGCCGCCGGACTTATCCCAATCGCTGAAGACGATGCGGCCCACGCCGATATTGCCCCACGGACCTTCTGCGGCGTCGACGATCTCGATGACGGCGTTCTGGCCTTGGAGATTGTTCACGTCGAAGCTGAGTCGCTCCATGCGGTTGTCGTTTTTGCCAGTGGCCGTCTGGACGACTTTTCCATCGATGAGGAGATTGAGGCAGGTCTTCCCAGGATTGTTGCCGCCGCCGATCCAGAAGGTGATGAGATTCCGCTCGATCGTGAAGGTGCGGCTGGTGAGTTTGCCGGTGGCCCGGTCGCTGTTCGGCGCGGTGGCGAAGGAGTTGACCACGCGGTCGGTGTCGCCGCCCACCACCGTGGCCTGCATGGGCATCATGGCGGATTTCAGAATCGGCCCCTTGCCGAAAGCCGTCCCCTCGGTCGTCCAGCCGACGTAGATCTCCTTGCTCCAATCCTCGAAAACAATGTCGGGCCGGGAGCCGTGCGCCTCGCCCTTTTCCGCGAGCGCTTCGAGGAAGGTGAATCCTTCCCCATCCACGATGCGGTTCCGCCGCACGCCGGGCTGCGCCCATCGATGGTTGAGGCAAATGGCGTTCTCCAATGTCCCGGTGAGCACCGCCTCGACCGGCGCGCCGGAGGTGTTGTGCAGCCGGAAACGCAGGACCGTGGCAGGCAGGCTGGAGTCATCGGTCGCCAACGGAATGAACGGGGAGAAGGCTTCCATGGTGACCTTGAGCGGGACGCCGGCGTCTTTGTAAGTCACCGTTCCCACCGGATACTCGCCGCGGAAGGAGACATCGGAGAACCCGTGCGCATCCAGCGGGATCGCGCGGTCACCGATTTGCAGGGTGAAGCCCTGCTCGAACGGCGACGCGGGGAATAGAGGCTCTGCGTAATGGGATTGGGTGGTCGGGGCGGTCTGATTGAAAATATCCCAATGCCAGAGGCGCCCATCACCGCCGAGATAGAGTTGTCCGGTGCAGAGGCCGCCCACGGGCATGCCAATGTATTTCAACTCCGCGCCACGATACACCTCGGGCACGCCACGTTCGAAGAGCGACTTGACCCACTCCGCGCTCAGCTTCTTGTCCGCCGGCACGAGATGCTCGAAATCCCCGCGGGTAAACGGTCCGGCCATGGCTGGCAGGCGGGAAATGACCAGGCCCAGCGCGGCGGAAGAGGCTTTGAGAAAATCGCGGCGCCCCCAGGAGGAACCACTCGCAACGGAAAAAATTCCCGGCGCGGAACCGCCGGTGGAAAGGGGTGCGTTGTTCGGAGAGTGGCTCATGGCTTGTTCGAGAGTGGGAAGGCGGAGGGGGAAAGCTACTCTACGCGATGGAGGAGTGCCGGGAATAGCCGGAGTTGACCATCGCATAGCTATTTCTATCCTGTTTTTCATGCCTCGTAACAGCGTGCCCGACCCCTCGGAACCGGCCTTCATCTCGCGCCAGGTCACCGAGGCGCGCCGCTATTACCTCAATCTGAATCCATCGCGCGCCGGCTCGTTCGTCGTGGTCTGCGGCGGGGTGGAACGCCTGCGGCCGGAGTATGTCATCCTCCGCCGGAACCTCCCCTATTTCGGCGTCGAACTGGTGGCCGAGGGAGAGGGCTCGGTAGTGCTCAATGGCCGCCGTTTTCCCCTCGCGCCCGGGTCGGTCTTCGCCTACGGGCCTGGGATCGTCCACACCATTCGCAACCACACGCAACATCGCATGCGAAAATACTACCTCGTCTTTGCCGGACGCGAAGCGCGGGCCTTGTTGCAAGCGACCGGGCTTGGCCAGTGGAAGGCACTCCACGTCGCCGCCCTGCACGAACTGGTCGATCTCTTCGAGGCACTCTGGCGCGAGGCGCGCGAGGATACCGCCCTCGCCCGCGCACTCTGCGCAACGCTCGCCCGGCTGCTGCTCCTGAAAATCCAGCAGCACGCCGTCCCCGGCAGCCGCACTGTGCCGCGTTCCTTCAAGACCTACGAACGTCTCCGCCGGCACATCGAGGAACATCACCTCCGCGTCCACACGATCGACGAAATCGCCCGCGAGTGCCACGTGACGCCGATGTATGCCTCCCGGCTCTTCCGCCGGTTTGGCCGGACAGGGGCATATCAATTCCTGCTCCGTCTCAAGATGAACCACGCCGCCGAGCTGCTGGACGAAGGCCTGCTCGTCAAGGAAACCGCCGCGCGCCTCGGCTTCGCCGACGCGTTCCAATTCTCACGCGCCTTCAAGCGCGTTCACGGCGTTCCCCCCACCCAACTGCTCGGCACGCGCCCATCGGCATCTGCGGCTTAAAATTGTTCCGCGCCCCACCGCGCCGATCAGCCCGGCCATGACGATCGCCGAGAGCGATTTGACTGCGAACACCCATGCCGGAAAAGAAACAAAATCGCATCGTCCATTTTTTCCGCACCTTGGGGCCGGGATTGGTAACTGGGGCCGCGGACGATGATCCCTCGGGCATCGCCACCTATTCGATCGCGGGAGCCCAACAAGGCACCGGGCTGCTCTGGACGGCGCTGCTCACCTGGCCTCTGATGGGTGTGATTCAGACGATGTGTGCCCGGATCGGCATGGTCACCGGAATGGGCATCGCCGCCGCGCTGCGTCAGAAGGTGCCGAAGCCCGTTTTAGTCGTCATTTCCTTCGCCCTGTTCATGGCGAATACGATCAACATCGGAGCCGACCTCTCCGCGATGGCGGATGCCACCGAAATGTTGACCGGGATTAAATCCTACTGGTTGGTCGCGCCCTTTGGCATCGTCATCACCCTCGCCACCGTCCACTACCGGTACAACCAGATCGCCCGGGTGCTGAAATGGCTGGCCCTGGTGCTCTTCGCCTACGTGATCACCGGCTTTATCATCAAGCCGGATTGGAGGGTGGTCTTCCACAGCACTTTTGTCCCCGCGGTCCCAGCGAACCACGAGGCGTGGGCTACTCTCGTGGCGATCCTCGGAACGACCATAAGCCCTTACCTGTTCTTCTGGCAGAGTTCCCAGGAAGTGGAGGAAGACAAGGAGCACGGGAAGAAAGAACTCCGCCAACGGCGTGGAGCGTCGGAAAACGAGATTATCGATCGAAAGCTCGATGTGGCCACCGGAACCTTCGTCTCCAACCTGGTGATGTTTTTCATCATCCTGACCACTGCCTTTACGCTGCACAAAACGGGGATGACTCAAATCGAGACTTCGCGTCAGGCCGCAGATGCCTTGCGGCCCCTGGCGGGAAATCTCGCGGCCTTTCTATTCACCATCGGAATTGTCGGAGTTGGTTTTCTCGCGATTCCAACGCTGGCCGGCTCAGCCGCCTATGCTTTTGCCGAAACGTTCGGCTGGAGGCAAGGCCTGGACCAAACGTTTCTTCGGGCGCGAGGCTTTTACATGATATTGATCGCCTCCGTGGGCGTGGGCGTGGCGCTCGACCTTCTCAAGGTGAGCGCCATGCAGGCGCTCTACTGGAGCGCGGTGGTCAATGGCGTGCTGGCTCCTTTTCTCCTCGTCGGCATCCTTCTGGTGGCGAGCGATCGGAAGCTCATGCAAGACCAGCCGAGTTCCATGCGAAGTGTCGTTCTGGTTTCTCTGACGACCATTTTGATGTTCGGAGCGGCCATCGGGATGTTCGTGTTTTGAGTCGGACACGGAACTGAGAGCCTTCCGCGCAACCATTCGGACGTAGACTCCAGTCTGCGCGGACCTCCGTAATGTTACCGGGCTCCCAGTTCGGGTTTTCCCTTAGATCGGATTACCAAGTCTCCCTTCGTGCACTGGTATTCATCGCGCTCCATTCGGGTCGTGCAACGCACAGACGCCGAAGACCAACCCACATACGTGAAACCACTTCACTTTCGGCCCTCCGGCGTCATTCTCAACCGCGTCACCACGATCGGCGAAGCGGGTTACTACTACAACTACGGCGCGCGCTCCTGGAGACAAAGGAACTGGTCGAAAAGCTGCCGCTGCGGATCAACCAATTCCTCGAACTGCTCGCGACGAACAAACTACGGCTCAACGTGGAAGCGATCGACGAGAACGTCATCATGGCCGGGCTGCAAAAGATTGCCAACCGCATCACCCTCGGGCTCATCCTCGCCGCACTCATCGTCGGCGCCGCGATGCTCATGCGGGTGGAAACCACCTTCCACATCTTCGGCTATCCGGGCTTCGCGATCATCTTCTTCCTCGTCGCCACCGGCGGCGCGCTGGCCCTGGTCGTGGCCATCCTCCGCGGTGATCGGGGCACCAAGTAGTCACGGTTTCTTGGCATCGATGCTCAGGGCAATCCCCGACGCACGCCAGCAGGCGGAGAGGCGATGTCCTTTTCAGAAAGGCTTCTTTTATGTCCCTGCTCCTTCTCATCATTCTCGTCATGCTTCTGGTCGGAGCCCTCCCCATGTGGCCGTACAGCTCCAATTGGGGCTACTATCCAGGCGGCGGTTTGGGGCTGGTTGTCTTGATCGTGGTGCTGCTCGTGATCACGGGCCACATCTGACGCGCTTTTTTCCCGCCCGAGGCGTCCGAGGTGGCACACTACCGCTTCGGAATTGTCTCCCGCGCCGATCCCTATCCGCCGGCTTTTGTCGGCGGCAGGGATCGTTTTCGTTTTGAGGCGCGACAGCGAAGGAGCAACGAACGCAGCTATTCCCCGCCCCAGATTGAAAAAATAGCTACGGTGAGTGCGGTGAATGCGGGTGAGTGCCTATACCTCTGCCAAAAAGTCCGGCAGGATAGGAGCATGAACAGGCACGGTCATCTCCCTTCCCATTGCCACAACTCGCTCCTCGGAAAAAATAACTGTCATGAGCGTCATGAAAGTCATGAGTGATTATACTTTGGCGCAAAAGCCGGGCATAAAAGGAGCATGAACACACATGGTCTTTCCGCATCATGGCCTCGGAGGCAAAGTAGGAGCGGCTTCCAGCCGCTTCACGTCCAATCAGCGGCAAAGCCGTCTCTCACCCTGACTCCAAACGATCGCCACCCAATCGCACCCAATCGCACCCAATCGCAGTGGATCGCAGTGGATCGCAGTGAATGAAAGTCAATGGAGCGAAACGACATCTCGGCAAATCGTGCCAAATCGTGCCAAATCGTGTTTCCCTTCGCCGCCATATGGAACACCGGTTTTCACCCGGCCATTAATGCTTGCGCGTGCATTGTTTTTGGCAAAGCTTTGCGCCCCAAAAAACGCACCGCCGGCTCGTTTCTGAATCCTCTGCACCCCCTTTGTCCCGAATCCTCGCGGGTCCCCGTTCTGGCCCTGCTTGACCCCGATAATTCCGCCCCATTCCGCTTCATTCCGTTCTCAGTAATCACCCATGGCCTCCAACTACACTGAAGCCAGCATCAAGACCCTCAGCTCGCTCGAGCACATCCGCCTGCGCCCCGGCATGTATATCGGGCGCCTCGGCAATGGCGCCCATGCCGAGGATGGCATTTACGTGCTGCTCAAGGAGACGATCGACAATTCCATCGATGAATTCACGATGGGCTTTGGCCGCAAGATCGAGGTGGAGGTCAGCGAACGCAGTGTGAAGGTCCGCGACTACGGCCGCGGCATCCCGCTCGGCAAGCTGGTCGACTGCGTCTCAATCATCAACACCGGCGCGAAGTACGACAGCGAGACGTTCCAAAAGGCTGTGGGCCTCAATGGCGTCGGCCAGAAAGCAGTCAACGCGCTCGCGCTCAACTACCGCGCCCAGGCCATCCGCGACGGCGACACCAAGGTCGTCGACTTCGAGAAGGGCAAGCTCAAGAGCCAGTCGCGCGTGACCAGGACCGAGGAGCGCAATGGCACGCTCATCGAGTTCACGCCCGACGAGGCGCTCTTCGGCCAGGACTTCAAGTTCCGCACCGAGTTCGTCGAGGACATGCTGTGGAACTACGCGTTCCTCAACCGCGGCCTCACGCTCACCCTCAATGGCAAGCCCTTCCGCTCGCAAAACGGCCTCAAGGACCTCCTCACCAAGGAACTCAGCGGCGAACCGCTCTACCCGATCATCCACCTCGAGGGCGAGGACATCGAGATCGCGCTCACCCACGGCAACCATTACGGCGAGGAATACTGGTCCTTCGTCAATGGCCAGCACACCACCATGGGCGGCACACATCTCGCCGCCTTCCGCGAAGCGCTCGTCGCCACGGTGCGCAACCATTTCAAGAAAGACTACGACGCCGCGGACGTCCGCCAATCGATCGATGCCGCCGTCGCCATCCGCGTGCAGGAGCCGGTCTTCGAGTCGCAGACCAAGACCAAGCTCGGCTCGGCCGACCTCGGCCCCGGTGGGCCGTCGATCAAGGAATTCATCGGCAAGTTCATGCAGCAGGCGCTCGACACCTATCTGCACAAGAACCGCGAAGTCGCCGAGATCATCAAAGGCAAGATCGAGCAAAACGAAGAAGAGCGAAAGGAACTCGCTGGCATCCGCAACATCGCCCGCGAACGCGCCAAGAAAGCCTCGCTCCACAATCGCAAGCTTCGCGATTGCCGCCTGCATCTCGGCGATCGCAACCCGCGCGCCGAGGAGAGCACCCTCTTCATCGTCGAGGGCGATTCCGCCGCCGGCTCGCTCACTTCCACGCGCGATGTGCAAACCCAGGCCGTTTTCGCCCTCAAGGGCAAGCCGCTCAATACCTACGGCCTGACCAAGAAGATCATCTACGAGAACGAGGAATTCCACCTCCTCCAGTCCGCGCTCAACATCGAGGACGGCCTCGATGGCCTGCGCTACAACCGCGTGGTCGTCGCCACCGATGCCGACGTCGACGGCATGCACATCCGCCTGCTGCTGCTCTCCTTCTTCCTCCAGTATTTCCCGGACGTCATCCGCAACAATCACCTCTTCATCCTCCAGACCCCGCTCTTCCGTGTGCGCAACAAACGCGTCACCCGCTACTGCTATTCCGAGCAGGAAAAGCAGGCCGCGGTCGCGGAATTGGGCGCCAGCCACGAGATCACGCGCTTCAAGGGCCTCGGCGAAATCTCCGCCGGCGAGTTCAAGGATTTCATCGGCGAGAATATCCGCCTCGACCCGGTCACGCTCCACCATCTCTACAGTAGCGACGAACTCCTCGCCTTCTTCATGGGCAAAAACACCCCCGAGCGCCAGGAGTTCATCATCGACAACCTCCGGGTCGAGAAGGACCTGATCGAAACGGAAGCGTGAATCACTGAATCCAGCACATGAAACTTGCCCGGGTAATCGCCGTTCCTTGCCACCCCTCACCTGCCATGACATTCTGACTCGGGCCATGAACGCTCTGCACGACCTGCCCATCATCAAAAACCAGTCCGCGTTTAACCTCGCGCGGTGGGCCGAGCTTTGCGCCGATCCCTTCTGGGGGCAGATCGACGGCAAAATCGAAACCGATCGCTATGGCCAGATCATCATGAACGCCCCAGCCGATCCCGCACATGGCGGCAGGCAGGCAGACCTGACACTCCTGCTCTCGAAACATGCACCTGGCGGCAAAATCATCGTGGAATGCCCCATCTCCACCACCGAAGGCGTGAAGGTGCCAGACATCGTGTGGGTCTCGAAGAAGCGCCTCGCCGTGATTAGTGGAAAATCGGCATTTACCGCCGCCCCGGAGATTTGCATCGAAGTTCTCTCTGCCTCCAATACGCGCAACGAAATCGAAGAAAAGCGCCGCCTCTATTTTGCGGCCGGAGCCAGCGAAGTCTGGCTGTGCGAGCGTGACGGACACGTCCGCTTTTTCCTGAAAACAACTCGTTCCCGTGCCGCGAAGAAATCGGCGCTCTGTCCCGGGATGCCCGCCAAAATCTCCGAATAGAAAGGTGGAGCGCTTCAAAGGCCCTCGGCGAAATCCCGACGTGGAGAAGGCCTTGGCGGAAGCCGAAGCGTGAGCCTGCCGGACGAACTCAACGAACACTGTACATTCCTTTTCCCCCGTTAGATGGCCAAGAAAAAATCTCCCGAAAACAACGAACAGCCCGAGCTGTCCTTGAACAGCGCGCCACCCCCGCCGGAAAACGGTCAGGAGCCAGCGCCCAGCGACGCACCTGCCGAAGAGGTGCCAGTGACAGCGGAGAGCCCCGCGGAGGTCCCCTCCGGCCGCGCCAAAGGCGAGAAGGTGCAGGACGAGCAGTCGCCGCTCGCGGTCAGCTACCGCAACTGGTTTCTCGATTACGCCAGCTACGTCATCCTCGATCGTGCCGTCCCGCATATCGATGATGGGTTAAAGCCCGTCCAGCGCCGTGTGCTCCACACCCTGTGGGACATGGATGATGGGCGTTTCCACAAGGTGGCCAACGTGGTGGGTGCGACGATGAAGCTGCATCCACATGGCGATGCCTCCATTGGCGCGGCGCTCGTTTCCATCGGTCAGCGCGGGTGGTTGATCGAGCCGCAGGGTAACTATGGAAACATGCTCACCGGGGATGCGGCGGCCGCGCCACGTTATATCGAAGCCCGGCTAACGCC
>Ga0206794_1242_pt1 | contig 11465 bp, 7 predicted proteins | sample Alteio_BWOrgCont_70_FD_152877 | JGI IMG/M metagenome (GOLD analysis project Ga0206794, IMG submission 152877) | Enriched cells from forest soil in Barre Woods Harvard Forest LTER site, Petersham, Massachusetts, United States -... | ecosystem: Environmental > Terrestrial > Soil > Temperate forest > O...
TTCAGACAGGCCACGGGATCGAGACCATTGCGGGCCCAGTGGCCGACGTCGGCGCAGGAACCGATATGCTGATGGCCTTTCACGGCTGCGAGCACCGAATCGGGATGCCAGTAGACGTTAGGTCTGGGGTGATCATGTATAGCGACGTTGATGCCATAGGTGCCGGCCATTATATCGATGCTGTCCCATTGGGTCTTGATGGGTTCGGCAGTGAGCTGGCTCAGACCGAATTCCTTAGCCAGGTCGAAGTATTGCTTCCATTCTGCCATATTCCTTGGGCTGATGACACCCATGGCGACGATTTGCATGCCTTTGGATTTCAGCAGCTGTTTGATCTCGGCCTTGTCGGCATCGGACATATGCACGCCGAAACTGCCCTTCATGTCTCCGCCCAGGGCCTCACCGGGGAAAGCCTCCAGGTATTTGACATGACAGCTGTCGGCCTTTTCGATCGCGACGACAAAGGGGACGAGATGAAAGGTCCAGAGTTGGATACCCAGTTTCCAGTCTTTGACGGCATGGGCCGGTACGGGTGAGGGTGAGCTGGCAAGACCAGCCTGCCGGTGGGTGACGGTGAAGCCGGTGGCGATGGCCAGGATCAGCAGGCAGGCGCAGACGGTTTGTTTCATAATGGTTTTTTTATGATCCAATAAAATTATGATGAACGGCGTTGAAATTAAGTCTTTTATTGATTCAGGCAACCCGATATAACATGTTTTCGTTACATTTGTGGATCACCTGAGTCAACATAACTTTCACATCAAAACTACACGTGTATGAGAAGATTACTCCTCCTCCTATGCTGTTTTGCCATGCTAATAGGTGGTGTTACAGCACAAAATCGGACAATTTCTGGTAAAGTCACAGATGCCAACGGCGCCCCGGTCGTTGGTGCAACCGTTGCCGTAAAAGGCACCAACAGGGGAACCAGTACGGGTGCAGACGGAACGTTCACGCTTTCGGCTCCCGCGGGATCAAAGACCCTCATCATTTCCGCCGTCAACTTTGCCACGCAGGAAATAGGTATTTCCGGCAAGACGGAGATCGGAACGGTGGCCATGAAGCCGGGCAGCGCCCAAAACCTCAGCGAGGTCGTGGTCGTGGCATACGGAACACAGGCCAAGACCAACGTAACAGGTTCGGTGGTCACCGTCAGTGGCGCACAGGTTGCGGATAAGCCCTTTTCGTCGGTGGACAAGGAGCTGCAGGGCAGTGTCGCCGGCATGCAGGTGTCCTCGTCCTCGGGCGCACCCGGTTCTTCAACGGACATCGTCATTCGGGGGCTCGGCTCGATCAATGCCCAGGCGAGTCCCCTGTGGGTCGTGGATGGCGCCATTATCAACACGGCAGACCTGACGATCAATACGACGACCGCCAATCCGCTGAGCACGATGAACCCAGACGACATCGAGAGCATCACGGTATTGAAGGATCCGGTCGCCACCGCCCCCTACGGTTCCAGGGGCGCCAATGGCGTCATCCTGGTGACGACAAAAAAGGGGAAGCAAGGCAAGACCCGCATCACCGTCGTCGGTGAGGTAGGACAAAACAGCCGGGCTTTCAATCCGAGCAACAAACCGATGACCACGCCTCAATTGCAGACTGCGCTCCGCGAGGCCCTCACCAACAGCGGCTATAGCACCACCAATGCGCAGGCGGACGCGATTATCACCTCGCCAAACGGGTTTGGCTTCCCGTCGAATTATACCTCTTATAATACCAATTGGTTCAACGCTGTCTCCCAGAACGGTAACCAGTCACAGGTGAACGTAAGTCTTTCGGGCGGCAACGATAAGACGACCATCTATGCTTCCGGCGGCTTTTTCAACCAGCTGGGTACTTCCATCGCTTCGAACTTCCGCAGATTTAGCGGCGACCTTGCGGTAACCCACAAGGCCAGCGACCGGTTCACGCTTTCGGTTAATTTGTCCGGCAGCAATACGGCGCAGAACACACCCGCCAATGGCGGCGCATTCGCCAACCCCGTGCTGGCCTCCTTCTTCCTGCTGCCCTGGTATACGCCAAGGAATCCCGATGGTACATTGCGCTACGGCAATAACGATAGCCTCGGCGAATTCGCGCTGAACGGTGGTATCTTTAATCCCATCGTACAGGCCGATTATAACATCAACCTGGCACAGCAGACCTCGTTCCGGGGAAATGCCACGGGTGAATACCGCATCCTGGATAACCTCAAGTTCACCAGCCGGTTTGCGGGTGAATTTGTCGGGGTACAGGAAGACCAGTACCGCAACCCCTTCTATGGGGATGGTTATGCTGATGGCGGTGATGCCCAATCTTCCTATACCCGGATCTTCGACTATACCTGGTCGAATTTCGCGGACTGGCGGCAAAAGCTGAATACCGACGGAGATGTTTATTTCGATCTGAAGGGTGGCATAGAAGCATATGACAGCAAATATTACAACCTGACGGCAGGCGGGCATTCCTTCCCACAGACCCTCGCCTTGAAATACCTGGCCAGCACGTCCACGCCGACTACCGCCACCGCGGCCCCTTCGGAAACAGCGGTGTTCTCCGAATTCGGCATCGCGGATTTCAACTACAGGGACCGTTACATCCTGAGCGCGAGCGTCCGGCGGGATGAGTCTTCGGTATTCGGTGCCGATCATCGTTGGGGAACCTTCTACTCCGTGGGCGGCAGCTGGAATGTCAATGAAGAAGAGTTTATGAAATCGCAGAACCTCTTCAGCCTGCTCAAGCTGCGGGCTGCTTTTGGCCAGACGGGTAACTCCAATGGGTTCGGCCCCTACACTTCGCTTGCGACCTATGGGTCTGCCGGCGGGGCGGCCAACTACCAGGGTCAGCCGGGGCTGGTGCCCGATAACGTGGGCGATGCCAACCTGACCTGGGAAAAGAACCAGGCCTTTAATGTGGGTCTCGACTTCGGCTTGCTGAAAAACAGACTCGAAGGAACGGTAGAATATTACCACCGTGAGACGACCAGCCTGCTTGCACCGGTGCCTTTCTCGCTGACGACCGGCTTTAGCAGTCAGAATGAGAACGTGGGCAGTGTCCTCAACAAGGGCATCGAGGTCACCATCAGTGGCCGCCCGATCGTTACACACGATTTCTCCTGGCTGGTCTCCTTTAACATTTCCCATAATGTCAACCGGGTCCTGTCCTTGTACCAGAACAAGCCTCTCCCGAATGGCGAATTCCAATATACGGTGGGACATGACCTGCAGCAATGGTATCTGCAGCAATACGCGGGCGTAAATACGCAGACCGGCGCTCCGCAGTGGTATGTCGATGGGACCAAGCAGCAGATCACCGGCGATTACGACAGCGCCAACCTGGCACTGAACCATTCTGCCGCTCCCCAGATATACGGCGGATTTTCCAACACCTTCACTTACAAGAATTTCCAACTGGACATCCAGTTCTTTTACAATTACGGGAACTATATCTTCGACAACTGGTTCTATTACCTGAACAGCGACGGCGAGTTCCTCGGAGGCTACAACCAGTTCTCGCATCAATTGGATGCCTGGCAGAAACCCGGGGACAAGACCGACGTGCCGCAATTGCTGGTCGGCGGAAATAACCTGTCGAACGAGCCGTCCACCCGGTGGCTGTACAAGGGCAACTTTGTCCGGCTTAGGAATCTTACGGTCGCCTATAATTTCTCGCCGGAATTCGTTCACAAGGCGCACCTGGCCAATCTCAGCATTTATTTCCGGGGCACCAACCTGGCAACCTGGGGAGTGGATAAGAACCTGCCCTTCGATCCGGAATCGGGCATCAACGCCACGGAAAACCTGGAAGTGCTGATCCCCAAAACCGTGGCAGCCGGTATCAAGGTTGGCTTCTAAAATCCTAAACCATTTCTTAAAAGAAAATCACGAACATGAACAAGTCACTTCTTTATAAATATCTTCTGATCCTGCTGGCGGCGGGCACCCTCTGCGCGTCCTGCTCCAAATCCTTTGTCGAATTAACGCCGGCTGCCGAACTGACTTCGACTATAGCATTGAGCACCGTCAGCTCCTTGCAAAGCGACCTGAACGGCGCCTATGCAGACTTGCGGAATGTAGACCAATACGGCAGGGATTTCCCTGTATTGGGCGACCTGCAGGCCGACAACACGTTTTTAGAGTCGAGGAATTCGGGCCGTTACATTCAACAATATGCGATGGAGATCCCTGTCACCGATGCGGTCAGCAATTCCATGTGGGCCGAGTCGTATAATGGCATCCTTCGTTGTAACCAGATCATCGATGCCAATGTCACCGGTGCGGATGCCATCAAGTCCGTGGCCTATGCCATCAGGGGACTGCTTTACTTCAAGCTGGTGAATATCTTCGCCACTCCCTACACGACAGATACTTCCGCCCTGGGCGTGCCTATCTCGCTGCATTTCGATGTGACGGCGGAACCTTCACGGGCCAGCGTCGGCACTGTGTACAACCAGATCATCAGCGACTACAAGGCTGCCCTCGCAGCGGCGCCGGCCTATACCAATTCGGTGACCCTGAGCTATTATGCCATCGAGGGTCTGCTGGCCCGGGCCTATATGTATATGGGCGATTACCCCGATGCCCTTGCCTCCGCGTCCGATGTCATCACCAACAGTCCCTTTACACTCGTGTCCGCCAGCAACTTCTTAAGTTTCTGGGCCGACCCGGGCATCCATACCGACGCGGTGGAGGTGATGTTCGAAATAGATTGCGACGCGATCAACAATAATGCCTATGACGACCTCGGCGCTATCTATATCAACGGCTACCAGGACCTCTACTGCTCCTCTCAGCTGGCCGCCCTGTTCGATTCCACGGATGTACGCTTTGGATTGCTGATCTATGGCCAGACAAAGAGCGGTGCAAATGCCTGGCTGGTCAACAAATATCCGAATGCGGAGCAGAGTGACCGGGACAACCCCAAGGTCATCCGGCTGGCGGAGGTGTACCTTATTGCGGCCGAATCCGCGGCACAGCTGGGTCAGAACACCGTGGCGCAGGGTTATGTGAATGCGGTTGCCGAGATCAGGGACCCCGCCGACACCACGGGTTATACGGATGTAGGCCAGGCCTTGATCAACGACATCGTGCAGGAAAGGCGGAAGGAGCTGGCCTTCGAGGGAGACAGGCTGTATGATATGAACCGGCTGGGGCTGCCAATCAACCGGGCCACGAATGCCGGCTCGGCTGCGACGGGCAACGGGTTGAGCATACCCTATCCGAACTTCGCGCGAGTGGCGCCCATACCCCTCCAGGAGATCAACCAGAACCCGAACATTGCAAATCAGCAGAACCCGGGTTACTAAAAGATAAAAAAGCCGCTCTGAAGAGCGGCTTTTTTTTGTGGCTCGGGCCGCTGGAAGCGGCCCGAGCCAACATTTTGCTAGAAGGGAAGGTCGTCGATTGGCTCGGTGATATCCCCCGCCGATGGCACTTTATTGAACTGGTTGGAAGGAGGTGCGTATCCTTCGCCTGAACTGCCGGAATACCCGCCGCCACCATTCTCGGATGACCTGCCACCAAGCAATTGTACGTTCTGGACCCGCAGCGTCAATGAAACACCCGTGGTACCGTCATTCTTGGGATAGGTCCTCACCTCTGGAGTCCCCTCCGCATATACCTGCGTGCCTTTCTTCAAATAAGGAGCGATGCCTGTCCTGTCCGTCCAGTAAGCGCACTCCACCCAAATGGTCTTATCTTTCTGGTTGCCCTGGGCATCGCGGAATTTCTCGGTGTGCGCCACGTTGAAATTGATCACGTTCTTCCCATTCACCGTATTGGTGACACAATCCTTTCCCAGGTTACCGATCACTTGAAGCTTTATCATAATAACAAAATTTAAGTAAAAAGCAATTTACGCCATTTATGATTGGCGGGAAATGGAAGTTTTCCGGAAATTACCCACTTTGATGCAATCAGCGGATTGTTGTAATTTTGCAGCTTGACCCAAACGCCAGGAGACCCGGACGGACCGGAGGTCCGCACACAATATATATGAGCAGGAAAGGAAAAGTTTTGGTTGCGATGAGCGGTGGTATCGACAGTACCATCACTGCGCTGATGCTGCATGACCAGGGTTATGAGGTCGTCGGCATCACGATGAAGACCTGGGACTATGCCAGCGCGGGCTCCTCAAAAAAGGAGACGGGATGCTGCAACCTCGACAGCTTTAACGACGCCCGGATGGCGGCGGTACAACACGGCTTCCCGCATTTCGTGCTCGATATCCGGGAGGAGTTCGGTGACTTCGTCATCGAGAATTTCGTCGACGAATACCTGGCCGGCCGCACCCCGAATCCCTGCGTGCTCTGCAATACACATATCAAGTGGCGCGCCCTGCTGCGGCGGGCGGATGCCATGGATTGCGAATTTATCGCCACGGGCCACTATGGCCTCATCCGCAGACATCACAACGACCGCTATACCATAGCCAAAGGCATCGATGAGACCAAGGACCAATCCTATGTACTCTGGGGACTGCAACAGGACCTGCTCAGCCGGACGCTGCTGCCACTGGGACCTTATCGAAAGACCGAGATCCGGCAAATGGCGCTGGACTATGGCTATCCCGAGCTCGCCAAAAAAAGCGAAAGCTATGAGATCTGCTTTGTCCCGGATAACGACTACCGCGGATTCTTACGCCGCCGGGTCGATGGGCTGGAAGTGCGGGTCGCGGGTGGCAATTTTATCGACAAGGACGGCAAGATCCTGGGACAGCATAAAGGCTATCCGTTCTATACCATCGGTCAAAGAAAGGGTTTGGAGGTCGCTTTTGGAAAACCTGTATATGTGACGGCGATCCGGCCGGAGACCAATACGGTGGTGCTGGGCGACGAAACAGACCTCGACCGGCAGGAAATGCTGGTCGGCAGGCTCAACTGGATGAAATATGACGGGGTAACGGAAGGGATGGAGGCGACTACGAAAATAAGATACAAGGATAAAGGGACGATGAGCAGCCTGTATCCCGAAGGGGATAAGGTGCGGGTACGTTTCTACGAACGGGTAAAGAGCATCGCGCCCGGCCAGAGTGCGGTTTTTTACGAGGGAGACGAGATCATCGGCGGGGGTATAATTCAGCAATAAATACCCTCCTGAGGCGTTTTCAGGATATGAAACTGCGCACTGGCATCGTCATAGCATCCAGCCTCTTGGTTGTGATCGTAACCAGTTGTAAGAGAACTATTAACTATACTTCAACCTCATCCTATTCGGGTAACCTGACCGATTTTTTTATTCCCCTCCAGATCGGAAAGTATGCGATCTATCGCCTGGATTCCCTCAACTTTTACTATTACGGCCAACTGGATACGATAACTTCTTATTTAGCAAAGGATTCTGTCGAAAATACGTATACCGACGGCGCGGGTAACCAGGCCTGGCTGGTCACGCGGTACCTGAGCGATACCCTGAATGACAACGGCTGGACGGCGGGCGAGACTTATATCGTAACCCCCTCGACGCAAAGTATCCAACTAGACGAAGACAACCTGCGGTTCGTCAAGCTGGCCTGGCCCATCTCCCAGGGCTTTAGCTGGCCGGGAAATACCTATCTGCCCTATGCCCCCTACCAGGACTATTTTCAGTTCAGTGATGACAACCACCTCTCGCTGGGCAACTGGTCCTACACTTACCAAACGGTAAACCAGCCTTATACCGCCGATTCGTTGAGCTTCGACTCGACCCTGACGGTGTTACAGGCGAACGATAGCATCAATGTCCCTATCACAAACGTCAACGCATTTGCATCGCGTACTTACTGGAGCGAGACCTATGCAAAGCATGTCGGGCTGGTTTACCGGCATACCGAAATGTGGGAATACCAGCCGCCCACGCCCGATGGGACCCAGCAGGGATATAAAATCGGGTTCGAGCTGACAATGACCATCGTGAGCCACAACTAGATACGGACAAACCGCGCGGCAAAAAGCGTGTCGGCACGCTGGTCATAGCCTTTGATATTTTCCATCCCCATTTCTTGCAATCCCGATTCATCCCGGATAAGGGTTGTGATCTCTTCATTTTCCTTTTTAAAAACGGAGCAGGTGCTGTAGACGAGGATCCCGCCGGAGGCGAGATCGGGGATGAGGTTCGTTACGATCTTCCTTTGTATCGAACTATAATGGCCCAGCTTATCCGGGTGGAAAAAATACAGCTCTTCGGGCGTACGGCCCCAGGTACCGCTGCCGGTGCAGGGGACATCGGCGAGGATCATATCAGCGGCGGGGATGATGTTTGCCGGCAAAGGCCGGGTAAGATCGGCGACAAAAGAATGGTAGTCGCGGATACCGGCATCGCTAAAACGTGTCCGGAGGTTTTGGAGGATAGATTCGCGGATATCCGATACAGTGAGCTTCATGCCGGGATACAGGTCATGGGCGAGGATCGACTTGCCACCACTGGCGGCGCAGGCATCCCAAAAGGAACGGGGTTGCGGGGTGGCCGGGGCCAGCAATCTGCCCACTTGCTGGCTGCTATAGTCCTGGATAACCACCTCCCGGTCGGGGGCGAAATATTTCCCGACATCGAAACCGTTAGTCAGGCGAAGGGTGAAGGGGGGAATGAATTCGGCGAATGCACCCGTCTGCTGCAATCTTTCGCGGACCGTGGCCTCAAAACCCGGACGGATGCGCAGGAAGAGATCGGGCTGGCGGAGAAAGGACAGACAGAAGGCTTCATGGGCAATACCCGCGGACAGCTCGTCCTTCCAGGGAAAAATATCGGTCACGCTGAAATGCGCGCCCTCGGGTTGCTGCCGGAAAAAGGCCAGTTTTTGCACAAGGGGCGCCGTGGCATCCCATCCCGGCCGGAAATGTTCAAGCAGTTCATTGGGGGTTTCGCTGCAAAGAAAGAGCCCGGCAAGGAGACGCTCGTTGGCAGGTAGTTCGCGCGCGGCATGACCCAGCCGGTAAAATCCATAAACCAGCGTGCTCAAAAGCCGGCGATCGCGGGAACCCATTTGTTTGTTGTCGCGAAAGAATTCCTTTAGCCAGGTGTGCAGGGGCATCCCGCCGCGGTAGGCCTCGGTGATCCGGACGGCATGGCGGAGCTGGTTATCGTATTTCACGATGGAGGAATTTCATGGGCAGAGCTATCGGCCCGATTTCTTGGTGACCGGCTATAATTCGAGCAAGGCTTTCACTGGGTCCCTGCCAAACAGCAGCTGATCCGGGTTTTCGAGCAGCTCTTTGATGCGGACGAGGAAGCTGACGGATTCGCGGCCATCGATGATGCGATGGTCATAGCTGACGGCCAGGTACATCATGGGACGCACGACCACCTGTCCATTGACGGCGACGGGCCGCTCTTCGATCTTGTGCATGCCCAAAATGGCCGATTGCGGGATATTGATAATGGGCGTGGACATCAGGCTGCCAAAGACACCGCCATTGGTGATGGTGAAGGTCCCGCCCTGCATCTCTTCCATGCTCAGCTTGTTATCCCGGGCCTTCGTAGCCAGCTCGACCACCTTTTTCTCGATGTCGGCCATGCTGAGGCTTTCCGCGTTCCTGATAACAGGGACGACAAGACCTTTAGGGGCAGAAACGGCGATGGAGATGTCGCAATAGTCATGGTAGACCAACTCTTCTCCGTCGATATAGGCGTTGACGGCGGGCCATTCCTGCAAGGCATAGCAGGTAGCCTTTGTAAAGAAGCTCATAAAGCCCAGGTTGACCCCGTGCTTTTCCTTGAACTTGTCCTTGTGTTTTGCGCGTAAGGCCATGACGGCGCTCATATCCACCTCGTTGAAGGTGGTGAGCATGGCCGTGGTGTTCTTGGCTTCCACAAGCCGGCGTGAGACGGTCTTGCGGAGATTGCTCATTTTCTCACGGCGTTCCTGCCGGGTGAACGGTGTTGCGCCCGGCGTGCGGCCGGGATGGCTCAGGGCCTCGAGGACATCGTTCTTCAGTATCTTGCCGCCGGTACCGGTCGGGATGATGCTGCCCGCATCCACCTTTTTGTCGGAGATGATGGCGGCGGCCACGGGGGTGGCTTTGATGTCATTTGGGATCTGGGTGACGGGTGCCTCCGCGGCGGGTGTCGCCGTATTGACGGTGGCTGAAGTCTGGGGGGAGGCTTGTTTCACGGATTGACCGGCGCCATTGGTTTGCGCGGTCTGCGTCGCGGGTGCGGCGGCTGGCGCAGGGGCATCCTGACCCTCCGGCCGGGCAGCGGCTTCGTCGATCTGGGCGACGACATCTCCGATCTTCAGGGTCTCGCCTTCTTTGCCGATCGTTTTGAGCACACCCGCTTTTTCCGCGTTCACTTCGAATGTGGCCTTTTCGCTTTCCAACTCTGCAAGCACTTCATCCCGCTCGACATACTGACCTTCCTTTTTGAGCCATTTGACCAGGGTCACTTCGCTGATGGACTCGCCTACCGTCGGAACTTTGATATCGATCATTTTTATGATTTGCAGTGCAAATGTACAAACTCCGTCCGGTTCAGATGCTGAAAGCCGTCTCGATGATCTCCGCCTGTTCCTGGGCATGGACCTTGGAGTATCCGGTAGCGGTGGCTGCGCTCGGCTGGCGGCTGATCACCCCATAGTTGATAGACTTCAGATGCATCTGGAGGAAGGAGGCGGCGCCCATGTTGAGCGGCTCTTCCTGTACCCAGAACCAGGTGGCTGCATGGCTGTATTTCTTATAAAGGGCTTCCAGCTGCAGTGCCGGTAAGGGATACAGCTGTTCGAGACGTACGATGGCCACATCCTTTCGGTCGTCCTTCTGCTGGCGCTCGGCCAGATCGAAATAGACCTTCCCGCTGCAGAACAGCACCTTCCTCACCTGGTCCGGATGATCCACAAACGCATCGTCGATCACTTCCCTGAAGGTGCCGGATGTAAACTCGTTCATCGACGAGTAGGTCCCGGGATGCCGCAGGTTGGCCTTTGGCGAGAAATTGACCAGTGGTTTCCGGAAGGGCCAGGTCAGCTGGCGACGGAAGGCATGGAACAGATTGGCGGATGTCGTGACGTCGGTGACGACCATATTATATTCCGCACACATTTGTAAAAATCTTTCCATTCGTGCCGAGCTATGTTCGGGGCCCTGACCTTCATATCCATGGGGCAATAACAGCACCACGCCATTCATACGCTGCCATTTCTGCTCGCCGGCAGCAATGAACTGATCGATGACAGTCTGCGCGCCATTGCCAAAATCTCCGAACTGTGCCTCCCAGAGGACCAGGGCATTGGGATTGGCAAGCGCATAGCCATATTCAAAACCCAGGACGGCATATTCGCTGAGCAGGGAGTTGTAGATGCGAAATTCACCCTTTGCGTCGGGCAGCCTGCTAAGCCGGTTGTACTGGTCATCATTGTTCTCATCGCGGAGGACGGCATGACGATGGGAGAAAGTGCCGCGCTGAACATCCTGACCGCTCATCCGCACATCCTTTCCTTCCAGGAGAAGACTGCCATAGGCCAGCAGTTCGCCGGTGGCCCAGTCTACTTTCCCTTCATCCTGGAACATCTTT